>Ga0316208_1000665_pt1 | contig 38338 bp, 36 predicted proteins | sample 3monopyrite_MG_FD_204944 | JGI IMG/M metagenome (GOLD analysis project Ga0316208, IMG submission 204944) | Microbial mat bacterial communities from mineral coupon in-situ incubated in ocean water Damariscotta River, Maine, United States -... | ecosystem: Environmental > Aquatic > Marine >...
CCGGAGAATCGAACGCGGTACCGTACTTCTCACGCCTCGAAGATCTCGCCCTCGGGATCCTTGTACCTCACCGAGTAGATGTCCTTGCGGCGGTCGTTCCAGTTCTGGACGGTTCCGTGCAAGCGGTGACGGCGCAGTTGTTCGATGTCGACGTCGCGCACGACGAGCGTCTCGATGTTCGGCGTGCACTCGGCCGCGACGCCGTCGCGCGCGAAGGACACGTCGGCCGGCGTGAAGATGCCGGACTGCGCGTAATGCACGTCGGCGTTCTCGACGAACGGCAGGTTGCCCGTGCAGCCCGAGACGACGGTGTAGACGTGGTTCTCGATGCAACGCGCTTGAGCGCAGGTTCGGATGCGCAGGTAACCGTCGCGGTCGTTCGTGTTGAACGGCACGAAGATGATCTGGGCGCCCTTCGCGGCGGCGATGCGTGTGAGCTCGGGGAACTCGATGTCGTAACAGATCTGGATCGAGACCTTGCCGCGGTCGGTCTCGAAGACCTCGACCGAGTCGCCCGGCGTCACCCCCCACCAGCGGCGCTCGGCCGGCGTGATGTGGATCTTGTACTGACGGTCGATGCCGCCGTCGCGGTGAAACAAGTACGCGCAGTTGCGCAGTTGCTCGCCTTCGACGACGAACTGCGAACCACCGATGATGTTCACGTTGTACTTGATCGCCATCCCGGTGAAGAACTCGAGGTAGCGCGGCGTCAAGCCGGCCAGACGGCGCGCCGCTTCCTGCGGTCGCGTGGTCCCGGACTCGAGGAACGAGAGCATCTGCGTGCTCATCAGCTCCGGGAACACCACGAAGTCCGACTTGTAGTCCGAGGCCGCGTCGATGAAGAACTCACACTGCGCCTCGAACTCGTCCATGCTCTTGATCGTGCGCATCTGGTACTGCACGGCCGCAATGCGCACGTTGTGCACGCGCAAGTAACGGCGCCGCGGATCGGCGACGTAATCGAGGTTCGTCCACTCGAGGAAGGTCGCGTACCCGCACGACTCGGCGTCACCCGGCATGTAGTTCGGGATCAGCATCTTGAGCACGAAGCCGTTCGCCGTCTGCGTCGTCAGCACCGGATCGTAGAGCTGCCCGTCACGCACCTTCTCGACGTACTCGCGCGCCGTCAGCTTGTCCGCGTGCTTGTGGAAGTTCGGGATGCGCCCGCCGACGATGCTGCGCGCGAGGTTGAAGCGCCGCGCGAGATCGCGCCGTCCTTCATACAAGCGACGCGCCAGCTTCAGCCCGCGGTGCTTCGGGTGCACCATGACTTCGATGCCGTAGAGCGTGTCGCCTTCCGGGTCGTGGTTGCGGATGTAACCGCCGCCCGCGATCTCCTTCCAGTCGTGCCACTCCGAGTAGTCGCCGAAGTCGACGATCAACGAAGCCGCCGAAGCGACGATCTGCCCCTCGAACTCGACGACCAGCTGACCCTCGGGGAAGATCTCGAGCTGACTCTCGAGCTGATCGACCGCCCACGGCGACATGCCGGGGAAGCAGAGCTTCTGCATCTCGATCAACGCATCGAAGTCCGCCGGGGCCAGCTGGCGAACGAGGATCTCCCGTTCGAAGTCCTCGAGCGAGAGTTGGTCGTTGTCTTGTTCCATGCGTGGAGTGTCTCGAAGTGACTCAGCTCGAGAGGTTGATGGATCTGACGGAGCAAAATGCACCGCTCGAAGCGCGCGGAGGGTAGCAGGTTCACGAATGTGGGATAGTGCTCAATCAGCCACTCCGCCCGCCGTGGGCGCAGCCCGAATCACCCCGCCACGTCGCGCCGAGTCCATCGGAGCACGCGGCGTCTGCTCGTAGCAACACCATGACCCGCACCACACACTCTCTCTCAACGCTGGCGGCCTTCGCGGGCCCCCTGCTCCTCGCAGCAACAGCCACCGCTGACTCGATCGACTTCGAAGGACTCGCCACCGGCACGATCCTCACGAGCGTGAACTCCGCCGGCGGCGCCGGACCAATCCTCGTCTCGGGATACAACCCGTCCTTCGGCGCCGGCGTCGAAGCGGCCGTCGTCTTCGACAGCTCGAACCCCACCGGCGGTGACGACGACCTCGGCTCGCCGCACGCGGACTTCGGCGGACCCGGCGCCGGTGCCGGCGGCGCGAACGGCGCGACCTACGCGAACACGACGGCGCTCGGCAAGATCCTGATCATCGCCGAAGACCTCACGCTCGATGGCGGCGGCCTGGTCGCCGACCCGGACGATGCGGACGACGTCGGCATGGCGATCGACTTCGACTTCTCCGCGCTCGGAACGGTCACCATGTCGTCCTGCAGCTACATCGACATCGAGACGAGCCGCCCGGAAGGCTCGGTCGAGATGTTCGACGCCGGCGGAACCTCGCTCGGCATCGTCGGCCTGACCGCGATCGGCGACAACGGTGTGAACACTGTCGGACTCGGTAGCGTGTCCGGCGTCGACCACCTGCGCGTGACGCTCAACGGCTCGGGCGCTCTCACCGGCTTCGACTTCGAAGTCGACTGCACCGCGTCCATCGGCGACTTCGTCTGGAACGACCTCGACGGCGACGGCATCCAGGATCAGGACGAGCCCGGCGTGGAAGGCATCCGCGTCGTGCTGCTCGACGGTCAAGGCGGCTTCCTCGCCGACACGACCTCCGGACCGAACGGCGAGTACGCCTTCACCGGACTCTGCGCGGGCAACTACATGGTCGACCTCGACGCAGCGGACGTGCCCGACGGCTTCCAGCTCTCGCCGTGCATGGCCGGCAACGACCCCGACGGCGACAGCGACTGCAGGCCGAGCGCGGTGACGCTGGAACACGCCCAAGACGACGACACCGTCGACTTCGGCCTCACGCCGATCCCGTTCGTCAGCTGCGAGAGCCTCCCCAACTCGACCGGTCAATCCGCCGGCGTCTCCGGTTCCGGCAGCACCTCGATCGGCACCAACCAGTACTCGGTGAGCTTCAGCAACCTGCCCGCCGGTCAGCCCGCTTACATGTTCTACGGAACGTCCGGTGACGCCACGCCCTTCGGCGCCGGCATCCGCTGCGTCGGCACGCCCCTGGTCCGCTACCGCAAGGTTCCGGACATCGGCCCCGACGGCGTGGCGACGATCCCGCTGGTCTTCGATGCCCCTCCGATGAACAGCGGCTTCGGCGGCGTCGTCCCCGGCGTCCCCTACTACTTCCAGCTCTGGTATCGCGACCCCGCGAACGTCCCCGGCTTCAACACCTCGGACACGCTCTGCGTGACCTTCGCTCCCTGAGCGACCACGCCGGCCGAGCCTTGCAGTGAAGTACCGTGCCAGGTTCAGTTCTTCGATCTAAGCGATCAGCCCGCACCATCCGGCGCGGGCTGATTGCTTAGATCGAAAAACTGAACCTGGCACGGTACTTCACTGCAAGGTCAACTCACGACCTGCGCCGTCCCGCACAACACCGTGCTCACCAGGCGCGGCAGAGCCGAGGATCGGCGTTCGTTCAGCTCGCTCCACTCGAAGCCCGCAGCCTCGATCGTCTCGCGGGTGCGCCGATTCGGGCGGCAACCGCAGGCGAACACGCGCGAGAACGGCGTCGCGACGTGCTGCAAGCCGGCGTGCAGGGCGCTGTCCGCGAGCACATGTTCAAACACCAACAGCTTGCCGTTCAGGGCGAGCACGCGGCGGGCTTCGTCGAGCAGCGCGCGCGGTTCGGGAACCGTGCAGAGCACCAGCGTCGCGACGACCGTGTCGACGGAAGCGCTCTCGAGCGGCCACGTCGACCCGCGGCTCGTGAAGTGTTCCAGCTCGACTTCGCGCTCGGCGGCTCGTTGCATCGCGCGCGCGGCGAGGGTCGCGTCGGGCGAGACCGTCCGGATGTGACGAATCGCGGCCGGGTAGTGCGGGAAGTTGAGCCCCGTGCCGGGACCGATCTCGAGCACGCGACCCGTTGCGCGCTGCAACAAGGCAGATCGTTCACCGCGCATTTTCTCGGTGTCGAGGCAGAGGTCGAGCATGGGATCGAAAATGCGTCGCTCATACCAGCTCATCGCTACAGTCTACCCCGAACGCAGAACGCACGTCGCGCCGATCACAGCGCGGCGAGCACCGAGCGCGTCGCGTGGCTCTTGTTCAAGGTGTAGAAGTGCAGGCCGGGGACGCCGCCCTCCAGCAGCTGGCGGCACTGGCGCACGGCTTGCTCGATTCCGTTCGCCATGACGATCGCGGGGTCGTCGGCGAAGCGCTCGAGGCGGGCGCCGAGATCCTTCGGGATCGTCGCGCCGCACATTTTGGTGAAGCGCTGGATCTGGGCGTAGTTCGTGATCGGCATGATGCCCGGCACGATCGGAACTTCGATGCCGGCGGCGCGCGCGCGATCGACGTAGCGCCAGTAAGCATCGTTGTCGAAGAACAGCTGCGTGATCAGGAACTTCGCGCCGTTCTCGACCTTGAGCTTCGCGTAGCGCAAGTCATCGTCGGCGGTCGACGACTCCGGATGCACTTCCGGATAGCAGGCCGCGCCGATCGTCATGTCGCCGAAGTGTTCGCGCAGGAAGGCGACGAGGTCGCTGCCGTACCGGAAGCCGTCCTTGGGCGGTACGAACTCGGCCTTGTCCTTCGGCGGGTCGCCGCGCAGCGCGAGGATGTGGGTGATGCCGCGGTCCTTCAGCGTCTGTACGTGGTCGCGGATCTCGTCGCGGCTGGCAGCGACGCACGTCTGGTGCGCCATCGATCGAATGCCGAGCTCGTTCTGGATGCGCGTGACGACTTCGAGCGTGCGCGCACGCGTCGAACCGCCGGCACCGTAAGTCACCGAGACGTAGTCCGGCGCGTGAGCGTCGCGCAGGTCCTCGACCGTGCGCAGCAAGTTCACGACGCCTTCGTCGGTCTGCGGCGGGAAGAACTCGAAGCTGTAGACCTGCTTGCGGCTCTTGTATTTCTCGTGCGTGCTCACGATGCGTTCTCGTCTTCCAGGATCGCCTCGAAGCGGGCGCGGTGCCCGTCGGTCATGGGAATCGACTTGCCCGCGTCGAGGTCGACACAAGCCGTCGTCTGCTGGGCTTCGACGCAGAGCGTGTCCCCCACGTAGAGCCGGTAGCGCAAGCCGGTCGATGAACGACCGAGGTGCGTGCACGTGATGTGCACGCGGACGTCGTCGCCGAAGCGCAGCGGGTGCATGAAGTCGACCTCGGAGTGCACCAGTGGAAAGCCGCGGCGCTCGTCCAAGATCATGCGGTAGTAGCGTTCGCCGACGTGCTGTTCCCAGACGTCCTCGAAGGCTTCGTGCAGGTACTCGTAGATGCGCGGGAAGTACACGATGCCCGCCGGATCGACGTCACCGAAGCGCACGGAGACGCTGGTCTTGAAGGCGGCCATCAGCTGAACAGGTCGGGCCAAGCTTCGCGCGCGCTCTCGACGATCATGGACGCCAGCGCGTCGATCTGTTCGCGACCTTCTTTCACCGAGCCGGCCGCCGGATCTCCGCAGTACGCGGACTCTGCACCCATCTGGCGGAAGGTCGTCTGACCGGCCTGCATCTTCTCGATCAGGTGGATCTCGACTGGGGGCAGCGCGAGCCGTTCCTTGTCGCGCACTGAATCCGGGTCGGCGGCGAGCATGATCGAGGACTCGTAGCTGCCCGCGTGGCAATCACCCGACTGGAACTCGGCAGACAGCGTCTGCGCCCACTTGCGACGCGTGTTGTCGGGAAAGATCACCTGCGCGTCGTGCTTGCCGCGCGTCGGGTTGTCCTTCGCGACGCCGCGGATGATCTTGACGTGTTCCGGTTCCAAGTGGCCGTTCGAGAACACGACTTGGCGGATGCCGTCCTGCGAGAGCGAGATGACGATGTCTTCGAGCAACGACCACAGCGTTCCCGGCCGCAAGGTCACGCGCCCGGCGAAGCCGTCGGTGTAACGCGTAATGCCGTACGGCACCGCCGGCAAGACGATGGCGCGCACCCCTTCGGCTTCCAGCAGTTCCGCAGCGCGCAACGACTGCGCGCGCGCGATGGTCACGTCCGTGTCGAGCGGCAAGTGCGGCCCGTGCGGTTCCGTCGAGCCGATCGGCACGATCGCGATCGTCTTCGCGTCGAAGAAGGGTTCGGCTTCGGGCCAGGTGCGTTTGGCGAGCTCGGTCATGCTTAGCGCCGCCTCACTTGAGCAGCTTGCGGGCGATCTTGCCCCGGTCGTTCTTGGGGAGCTCCGCGTGCCACTCGAAGGCGCGCGGGTACTTGTGGGGAGCAAGTCGTTCTTTGACGTGCGCCTTGAGCTGTGCGGCGGTCTCGTCGCAGCCTTCGAAGCCGCGCGTCAGCACGACGCAAGCGACGGACGTCATCAAGCCGTCTTCTTCGCGACCGATCACGCAGACTTCTGCGACGGCATCGTGGCCGAGCAGCGCGTTCTCGATCTCGAGCGGTGAGACCCAGATGCCGCTGATCTTCAGCAAGTCGTCCGCGCGGCCTTCGTAGTAGTAGTAGCCGTCTTCGTCGGCGCGGAAGATGTCGCCGGTCGTGCACCACGTGCCTTGGAAGGTCTCGTTGGACTTGCGCTTGTCGCCCCAGTAGCAGAGCGCCGTCGACGGACCCTTGACGCGCAAGCGACCGGATTCGCCGACCGGCAACGCGGTGCCTTGCGGATCGACGATCTCGACTTCATAGCCCGGAACGACCTTGCCGAGGCTGCCGAGCTTCACGTCCCCCGGCGCGTTCGACACGTAGATGTGAAACATCTCGGCGGAACCGATGCCGTCGAGGATCTCGACGTCGGTGCGCGCTTTCCAGCGCTCGTAGAGCTCGGCCGGCAGCGCTTCCCCCGCGGACAGCGACAGCCGCAAGCTGGAGAGATCCAGGCCTTCGATGCGTTCCGAGTTCAGCATGTTGTTGAACATCGTCGGCACGCCGGTCAGGAAGGTCGGCTTGTGCTTCTCGATCAGGTCGAACAAGTTGTCCGCCGTCGAGCGTCCCGAGAACAGCACCGCCGTCGCGCCGACGCGGAACGGGAACATCAGGTTCGTGCCGGTCGCGTAGCCGAAGAACAGCTTGGGGACCGACAGGCAGACGTCGTCTTCGCGGTAACCGACGACGCCGACGGCGTAGAGTTCAGTGTTCGTCGCGAAGTCGCCGTGCGTGTGCACGCAGGCTTTCGGCATGCCCGTCGATCCCGAAGTGAACAGCCAGCCGGCTAAGTCATCGGGCCCCGTAGGCGCGCAAGCGGCGAGCTCGGAGCTGGGATCTTCCTTCGCGATCAGATCCTCGTACGCGTGATGTCCACCCGCGTCCGATCCGACGACGATCAAGTGTTCACACCACTTCGCGTCCTTGATGGCCGGTTCCATGTCGCCCAGCACGTCTTCGCTGGTGATCACGATGCGCGCCTTGGTGTACTCGAGGTAGTGGTCGAACTGTTCGCGGTGCAGCAGCGGGTTGACCATCGCGAACACGCAGCCCGAGCGCAACGTCGCGAACCAGGCTTCCGCGAACTCGAAGCAATCCGGCAGCACGATCAGCACGCGTTCTTCCGGACGCGCGCCCAGGCGGCGCAAGGCCGCGGTCAAGCGTCGCACGCGATCGATCAGTTCGCCGTAGGTCCGGCCTTGGTCATCGCAGAGCAGCGCGACCTTGTCCATGCGCCCCTCATCCGCGTGGCGGTCGAGGAAGTACTCGCAGAGATTGAAGCGGTCCGGAAGCTCCGGCCACGCGGTGGATGCGTCGCTCATGGCGCACAGCCTACGCCCCGCCTGCGAGAGCGTCGAGGATGACGCCGACTAGCAGTCGACCGCCGCGAGGCGCTCGGCGAACTCCACCGCGCTCGCATACCGATCGCGCGCTTCGGCGACCAGGCCGCCCTCGATGGCGTCTTCGAGTTCCTTGGGGACGCTGGTGCCGGGAGCGCGTTCCGCCATGCGCGGCGGCCGCGACTGTAGCTTCGACTGGAAGACCTCGAGGAAGCTGTTGCCGGGCCACGGCACGACGCCGCAGCACAGCTCGTAGAGCACCGTCGCCAGATTGTAGATGTCGGAGCGCACGTCCGGCGACTCGCCGCCGAACTGCTCGACCGGCGCGTAGAAAGGCGTGCCGATCAGCGCCGTCTTGTCGCCGAGGTGCTTGGATTCCCAGAGCCCGCTGGTGATGCCGCCATCGACCAGCTGCGACGATCCGGGATCTCCGTAGAAGATCGTGTTCGGCTTCACGTCGCCGTGCACCGCGCCCGCGTCGTGGATCGTCGCCAGTCCGTCGAGCAGCTCGAGGCCGAGCTTCTGGACCTTCGCGGGTTCCATCCGCTCGCAGTCGTTCAGCCAGTCGCGGAGGATCACGCCGCCCGGAAAGTCCGTGACCAACAGCACGGTGCCGTCGGCCATGCACGTCGCCTCGCGCACCTTCAAGACGTGCACGTTGTCGACCACGGTCAAGCTCTGCATGCGCTCAGCGAAGGTCGTGCTCTGATCGAGACCCTCGAACATCGCGGCGGGGAAGACCTGCAGCTCGCGCAGCTGCTTGCCATCGGTGACTTCGAAGACAGCGGCCATGCCCCCATGACGGTGTGCGCTCTTGATCTCGAAACGGTCGAGAACGGTCTTACCGGGCTGGAGATCGAAGAGGGTCAAGCTGCGTGACATCGTGGGAGTCCGTGGTGCGGGAGCGGTGTGATTCGTTCGGCGGTCAGTAACTGGCCGTCAGTGAGACGTAGTCTTGCCACTTGCGCGATGAGCGCAGTTCGCTGAGCATCTCGGCGAAGGCGGCGAGTTCTTCGGGCAGGGTGTAGAAGTGCGGGCTGACGCGGATGCCGGCTTCGGGCCGATGGTCGACGAGGATCTCGCGAGCCTCGAGCGCCTTGACGAACGCCGGTCCGTCTTCATCTTCGTTCAGACCGACGGTCAAGGTGCCGCCGCGTCGCGCCGGATCACCGGGGCTGTTGATCGCGAAGCCGCGATCGACCAGGTCGCGTTCCAGCGTGCCGGTCAGTCCGAGCGAGTGCTCGCGGATCGCGTGCACGCCGGCTTCCAGCACCGCTTCGTAACCCGCGCTGGCTTGCACCAAGCTGGCGACGGCGGGCGAGCCGTGCAGGAAGCGCGCGATGCCGGGCGCGTAGCGTTGTTCGCCCTGTTCGAAGGCGAAAGGCGCAGCGTGCGCCGCCCAGCCGGTGACGCGCGGATTCAGTTGTTCTTGCAGGTCGGGGCGCACGTACAAGTATCCGGCGCCCGGGCCGCCGCAGAGCCACTTGACCGAACCGCCGCAGACCATGTCGACGCCGAGTTCCTGCACGTCGACCGGAACGGTGCCCAGCGACTGATAGGTGTCGAGCAAGACCAGCGCGCCGACTTGACGCGCACGTTCGCAGATCGCCTTCGCGTCCTGAAGGTAGCTCGTCTTGAAGCAGACGTGGCTGATCGGAACGATCAAGGTCTCTTCGTCGATCGCCTCGAGCATGCGCTCGGTCGGCACCTCCATGCCATCGGACTTCACGGTGGAGATGCGCGCACCGAAACGTTTGAAGCCCTCCCAGACGTACATATTCGTCGGGAAGTTCGCATCCGAGTAGACGACCTTGTTGCGCTTCGCACTGAAGTCGAAGCAAGAGCCGACGATCGACTGGATCACCGACACGTTCTGGTGCATCACGACCGAGTCTGCGGGCGCGTTCATCAGCTTGCCGAGCAAGTTGCCGACGTCGAGCGGCGCGGTCCACCAGCCTTCCGCCCACGAGCGCACGCCGCGGGTCTCCCACTGCGTCGCGAAGGCTTCGAGCTTGCCGTGCACGGCCTTCGGCATCGCGCCGAGCGAGTGGTTGACGAGGTACGTCGACTTCTCGGAGATCGGGAAGCGCGGACGCCAGACGTGCGGATCGATCTTGGTGCTCATGACTTCTTGGGCTTCGGAATCTCGAGGCCGGTCTGCGCCGCGTCGGGCAGCTTCAAGTGACAGGCATCGATGAACGGCTGAAGCCGTTCGATGTAGAGGCGGATCGACTCGCCGCAGCTGCGCGAGCGCAGGCCGAGCGCAACGGCCCGCTGATCCCCCGGGCTGCCGGGGCGACCGAGTGAGCGCACCGCGATCGAGAACCAGCGCGAGAACATCGCTTGCGCGTGCGGCAGCTGCGAAGCGTCGGCGCAGAACAACTCGAACAAGTTGACTGCGGCTTCGGTCGCAACGCGTCCGTGTTCGAGCGTCTCTTTCGCGATCTGCGCGAAAGCCTCGCTCGTGCAGTCGACGTAGCTCTCCATCGCGACGTGTTCGGCGAGGTCGCAGACGACCAAGCAGATGGCGAGCTCGAGCCGCGACTGCGGGTACGGAATCTTCTCCATGCGCGGACGCACGGCCGTCTCGAGGTCGTCGCCGCCCAGCTTGCGGTACAGATCGCGCGCGTCCTCGAGCGTCGCGAGTCCGTCGTGCAGATCTCGAACGAGCAGCAGCTTGCGACCGGGATCGGGAATGAACTTCAGCCCGTGCCCGCGGATGTTCGCGGCCATCAGCTGACGGTAAACCTGTCGTTCGAGGATCTGGCGCAGGATCGCCACGCCCTCTTCGTCGAGTTTCTTGGATGCCATGTTTCGCTCTCGATCAGATGCTGAACTCGTCCGCTGCAGGCTCTGCATCGGGATCGATGCCGGTCAGCGCCTCGGGCGGAATGACCAGCCGCTCGACAGGTTTCCCGCCGAGGATGTGTTGTTCGATGATCTCGTCGACATCATCGGCGGTCACGCGACCGTACCAGACGCCTTCGGGATAGACGACGCAGGTCACGCCGGCGGCGCACTGGTCGAGGCAGCCGGCCTTGTTCGGTCGCACGATGCGCTTCAAGCCGCGCTCGTAGAGCTTCAGCTTGAAGGCCTTCGCGACTTCCGCACCACCGCGCGACGCGCAGCAACCGCGCGGATCGCCGGCTTCGCGCTCGTTGATGCAGATGAAGATGTGGTGCTTGAACTGCGCCATCAGGTGTTCTTGTTGCGCGCGCGTTCCAGCACGGCCTTCGCGAGGATCAGCTTCTGCACTTCGGACGTGCCTTCGTAGATGCGCAGCGCGCGCACTTCGCGGAAGAGCCGTTCGACGATCACGCCGCGCTTCACGCCGAGACCGCCGTGGTGTTGCACCGCGCGGTCGCAGATCCACGATGCCGTCTCGGTCGCCGTCAGCTTGGCGCGCGCGACTTCGGCGACGGCGTCCTTGCCGGCGTCGAGAGCGATCGCGGCTTCTTCGGTCAGGAGCTGCGAGGCGCGCAAGCGCGCGTCCATCTCCGCCAAGTCGAAGCGCAGGCCTTGGAAGGCCGAGAGCGGCTTGCCGAACTGCTGGCGACCTTCGAGGTGTCTGACCGACTCGTCGAGCGCGCGACGTGCAAAGCCGTTCGCCGCCGCCGCGACCGAGGTGCGGAAGCGATTCAGCGTGCCGAGCGCGATCGGAAGCCCCGCCCCCACTTCGCCGAGGCGATAGCTGTCCGCGAGATCGACGTCGTTCAGGATCACTTCGCCGATCGGGTGCGGCGCCATGACCTCGAAGCGCTTCACTTCGAGGCCCTTGGTCGACGCGGGCACGTAGAACATCGTCAGCGAGTCCTTGCCGCCGTCGCCCGGTTCGCCGGAAGTCCGCGCGAGCACCGAGTAGAAGCTCGCGAGTCCTGCGTTCGAGATGAAGGTCTTCGCGCCGTTCAAGCGCCAGCGCCCTTCGGATTCCTCCGCGCGCAAGCTCACTTCGCCGAGGCTCGAACCCGCGCCTTCTTCGGTCACCGCGAAGGCCGCGACCTGCTTGCCGCGCGCGACATCCGGCAGGATGCCGCCGCACAGCTCGTCGGAAGCGCCGAGCACCAGCGGGTACGACCCGAGGCCCTGCATGACGAACATCACGTCCAACATGCCGGAGTGCCAAGCCAGCTCGTCGCGCAACGCGCAGAGCGCACGCACGCTGACTTCGTCCTCGGTCGCGACCTTGCCCTTCTTCGCGCCGCCGTGTCGCTCTGGAATCGTCCAGCCGAGCAAGTCCGCTTCGGCGAGCAGATCGAGTGCGCGACGCGCGGCGCGATCTTCGTCGAGGCCTTCGAGCAAGGTCGCGGCTTGCGGACCAATGTCACGAACGCGATCGATCAGCTTGGTGATCACGCATCGCCCTTCGCCGTCGCGGCGCTGTGCCCCGGCCAGTTCTGAACAAAATCCTTCTCGCGCTTCTGCGTGAACGACTCGAACGACTCGCGGTAGTCGGGGTGCTTCATGCACTCCGCTTGAATCCAGCCTTCGAGCTGCATCGCGTCGCGGAAGGGAGTCGTGGCTTCTTGGCGCAAGAAGCGCTTCGTCATCGCGAGGCCCATACTGGGACCGGCCGCGAGTTCCGTCGCCATCTCCAGCGCTTGCTTGTCGAGCTGATCACTCGGCACGACGTGGTTGTAGAGACCAATCTCGGCGGCGCGCGCCGCCGAGATGAAGTTGCCGCGCAGCAGCAACTCGGTCGCGTGACCCGAACCGACGATGCGCGGCAAGAGCCACGCCGCGCCCATGTCCGCGCCGCAGAGTCCGACTTGCGTGAAGATGAAGCCGATCGTCGCGGTCTCGGCCGCGATGCGGATGTCGGCTGCAATCGCCATCACCGCGCCCGCACCGCAAGTCGTGCCGTTCAGCGCAGCGATCACCGGCTTTTCGAGCGTGTGAATGTTTTCGACCAGATCGCAGGTCATGCGCGTGAAGGCGAGCAGTTCCGCGTCGCTGACGCCGAACAAGCGACCGATGATGTCCTTCACATCACCACCCGAGCAGAACGCGCGGCCGGTTCCCGTGAGCACGACCGAGCGCACCGAGTCGCGCGTGCGCAGCGCCGCGAAGGTGTCGGTCAATTCGCGATACGAGTCGAAGGTCAGCGCGTTCAAGCGCTCCGGACGATTCAGGCGAATCGTCGCGACGCCGTCCTGTTCCAAGTAGTCGAAGGTCTGCGGGTTCATGCGTCTGATCCGTGGGAGGTTGCGGCGGGCGGCAGTGCCGCGGTGCCCTCGATCTCGACCATCGCGCCCTCTTCGACCAAGGCGGCGACTTGCACGCACGCCATGACTGGGTAGTGCTTGCCCATCAGCTCGCGGTAGGCCGGGCCGAGTTGTTTGAGGCTGGCGAGGTAGTCGGCGCGACTCGTGACGTAGATCGTCAAGCGCACCAGGTGTTCGGGGAGGCCACCGGCCGCGCGCACGACGGCGACGACGTTGGCGAGTGCTTGACGAAACTGCTCGGCGAAGTCGCCGGCGCCGACGATCTGTTGGTCGGCGTCCCAAGCGATCTGCCCGCCGACGTACAAGGTCAGCGCACCGGCGGGGACGAGCATGCCGTTGCTGTAACCACGCGGCGCAGCCCAACCCTCGGGTTGAATGATTTCGATCGTCATTGAGCGTCCTTGTTCGTGCCGCTGCCGTCGAGCTCGACGATGCGACCGTTCGAGTCGGAGCGGAGCAGGTCCCAGACCGCCTCCGCGACTTCTTCAGGGCTGACGAGACGTCCGCCCGGGTTCTGCGACGCGAAGAACTCGCGCGCGGCTTGTTCGGTCTTGCCCGTCGTCTCCATCACGCGTCGTACGGAAGTCTCCGTCATCGGCGAGTCGACGTAGTGCGGGCAGACGGCGTTCGCGCGCACGCCTTTCTTCGCCAACTCGAGCGCGACGGCGCGCGTGTAGCCGACGAGCGCGTGCTTCGAGGCGCAGTAGGCCGCGACGTACGCGTAGCCTTGCAAGCCGGCGCTGGAAGCGACGTTGACCATTGCGCCTTGCTCGGCGCTGAGCATCCCCGGCAGCAGCGACTCGAACAGATGCCGCGCGCCGTGGAAGTTGACTTGCATGTGGCGCTCGTAGAGATCGCCGACTTGTTCGCGGTCCTTCTCGACGAGCGGCGCGGAGATCGCGACGCCCGCGTTGTTCACCAGCCAAGTGAGCGGTCCGATCGGCGCGCAGGCTTCGCGCGCTTCCGCCGCGCCGGCGGCGATCGACGCCGGGTCGGCGAGGTCGATCTCGATCGGCCACGCGACGCCGCCGAGTCCTTCGATCTGTTCCACCATCTCGGCGAGCTTCTCGCGGTTGCGACCCGCCGCAACCACGGCGACGCTCTCCCGCGCGAGGCGCAGGCAGATGGCGCGGCCGATGCCGCCCGTCGCGCCCGTGACGAGGGCGACCGGTGAAGCTTGGGGGGGGACCATGGCAACGCGAGAGGGTATCCCCGGCACCTTGCGGCCGTCCACCGCGGGTACCGAACCTGGTTCGGTATCTCCCCGTTATGCTCCCCCGCGCATGTCCGCCCCCCACCCGCTCCCCGACGCTCGCTGGCCCACGGCCGCCGAAGCCGCAGCGAGCCGCCTGCACCAGCCGGGCCGGCTCGGGCCGCTGCCCACCCGCACCCGCAGCTGGGTGCCGGCGATGGTGCCGTGGCGCTCGACCGAGGAAGGCTTCGTTACGGACGAGGTGCTCGACTGGTACGGCCGCTTCGCCGACGGACGGCCGGGCGTGCTGGTCGTCGAAGCGACCGGCATCCGCGACGTGCCCTCGGGTCCGCTGCTACGCATCGGGCACGATCGATTCCTGCCGGGGCTCACGCAGCTGGTGGACCGCGTGCGCGAACGGTCCGGCGGCGAGACGCGGCTGCTGATCCAGATCATCGACTTCCTCTCGATCCGGAGGCGCCCGCCGAAGAATAAGTTCCTCGCGCGCTTCCTGGCCGTCACGGACGAGCACCGCGCGGGACTCGAACGACTCGGCGTCGAGGCGCGGACCGATGCTGAGGTGCGCGCCGCGCTCGCCGAGCTCGAACACGACGCGCTGCTATCGGTGCTCGCACCGCGCGAGGTCGAGGACCTCGAGATGGGCTATCGCGAACGCGTCGACGACCTGCACCTCCCCCACGTGCGCGAGCTGCCGCAAGTGCTGCCGGGACTCTTCGCGGGTGCGGCGGGGCGCGCACAGACCGCGGGCTTCGACGGCGTCGAGCTGCACTACGCGCACGCCTACACGATGGCGTCCTTCCTCTCGGCCAAGAACCAGCGCGACGATGGATACGGCGGCAGCCGCGACGGACGCGTGCGCTTGCCGCTCGAGGTCTTCCGCGCCGTGCGCGAGCGCGTCGGCACGGACTACTGCGTCGGCTGCCGCATGCTCGGCGACGAAGTGATCGAAGGCGGCAGTCGCGTCGAGGACGCGATCCACTACGCCACGAGCTTCGCCGAGGCCGGCATGGACTTCCTCTCGATCTCCAAGGGCGGCAAGTTCGACGACGCGAAACAGCCGCGCGTCGGCGAAGCGGCGTACCCCTACACCGGCCCGTCGGGCCACGAGTGCATGCCGACCGTGCGCATCCAGGGCGGACCGCCCTTCGGCCGCAACCTGCCGCTCTCACGCGCCATTCGCCAATCCGTGCGCATCGCCGGCTTCTCGACACCGATCGTCGGCGCCGGCGGCATCGGCACCTTCGAGCTCGCCGAACACGCCCTCGCGAACGGCGACTGCGACTACGTCGGCGCCGCCCGCCAATCCCTCGCCGACCCCGACTGGTGGCGCAAGCTCGAGCTGGGCCGCGGCACCGAAGTGCGCCGCTGCATCTTCACCAACTACTGCGAAGGCCTCGACCAGAAGCACAGGCAGGTGACTTGCCAGCTGTGGGACCGCGAGCTCGACTCACCGGACCCGCACAGCGACAAGATCGCGATGTCGCACGACGGCAAGCGCCGGTTGGTGCCGGCGGCTTGGCGACCCGCTTCGCCCGCAGAGTGATGCGGCGCCCGGCGGGAGTGCTTCAGACGCTCTCGACTCCAGCTGCGGCCTGATCCGCAAGCTCTCGATCGGCGCGCAGGATAACCACGCGGAGAGCGTCGACAAGGATGTAGAAGGCGGAGAGCAGGAAGTACCAATACAGTGCGTCTTCACTGAGCTGTGACGCTTGCATCTCGAAATCCCACGATGCGAAGCTGAGCCCCGCGCTCTTCGCAGGTCCGCAGAGCCAGGTGGTTGCTCGATCGCACACCTGATCCGACACGGCAATGAGGCCCAGGCCGAGCAAGCAGGGCATCAAGATCGCGTGCATCCACCAAGCCGGTCGAACGCTCTCGCGGACACCCAGCGCCGGCAGAGTTGCGCCGAGTACCATCAGCCCGCTGACCGTCACGAGCAACTGAGCAAGCTCGGCGCCGTTGTGGTCGTCTGAGAGTCCGGCGTAAGTGAGGGCGATACCGACGGCTGAGAAGGCGCAGAGCGAACCGGCGAGCAGCACGACCGCCGTGTAAGCCACTACGCCCCAACCGGGCGTTCGCACACGTGCGACGCGCTCGATGGCGATGATGTTCGCCCCGCAGATGGCGAGAGGAAAGGCGAATGCGCCCGCGCCCTCGCCTGTTCCGTACCACGCGTCCTGGATGCTGAAGGCCGTCGCGGCGAGGATCACCAGCAGGTTCAGCGTGTTGCCGATGCAACGCCACGGCCAAGCGCGGACGGCTCCAGCGAGCGGCTCGGGAGCGAGACTCCTCGTGATGGAGCTCGCGCTCATGCGGACGGACGACCTGGTGCCTCGCGCGACATGGCTCCATGCTACCGCTTCCGCGCGAGTTCTACTGGCTGCGCAGTCGGCGCGCGGGGAGACGCATGGCGAGCGACCTCCGACGCGCTACGCTGAGCCCCTACTGACTCCTCTTCCTCCAGCGAGGCCCCCGAGATGTCCAAGAGCACCAGCACCCACACCCACCACGCCATCGACTACATCGAGCTCGGCGCCACCGATCTCGCGGTGGCGCGTACGTTCTACGAGAAGGCGTTCGGGTGGAAGTTCACCGAGTACGGGCCGGAGTACCTCGGCATCCAACGCGCGGGCGGCGGTGAAGTCGGAGGCTTGACCAGCATGTGCAAGGTGCAGATCGGTGGGCCGCTCGTCATCTTGTACTCGAAGGACTTGGACGCGAGCGTCGAGTCCGTAAAGCGTGCGGGCGGGCGCATCGTGAAGGAGCCCTTCGCGTTCCCCGGCGGTCGGCGCTTTCACTTCATGGACCCGAGCGGCAACGAGCTGGCGGTTTGGAGTGAAGCGGGCGGCATGTCGCTCGATCAAGCCGACTGACAGGTACGGAGTCAGGACACTTCTTCCACGATTCCTGTCGAAGCGCGGCGGGTCGACGGAAACCGTGGAAGAAGTGTCCTGGCTCCGTACCTGATTGGAAGTTCCCCGCGACCTGCGTAGGGTCTTCCCGATGCACCTCGAACTCCTCGACTGGCTCGTCATCGGCGGCTACATCGTCTTCGCCCTCGCCGTCGGCGTGATCTACGCGCGGCGTGCGGGCAAGGACGTCGATCAGTTCTTCCTGTCGGGTCGCTCGCTGCCGTGGTGGCTCGCGGGCACCTCGATGATCGCGACGAGCTTCGCGGCCGACACGCCGCTGTTGATCAGCGGATGGGTGCGCAAGGGCGGCATCTGGCGCAACTGGGAGTGGTGGTGCTACGCGATCGGCGGCGCTTGCGTCGTGTTCTTCTTCGCGCGCTGGTGGCGGCGCGGCGGCGTGATGACGAAAGCGGAGCTCGTCGAGCTGCGCTACAACGGCGATCCGCAAGCCTCGGGACTGCGCGGCACGCTCGGCGTGATGCATGCGGGCGTCACGAACACGATGGTCATCTGCTGGGTGATGCTCGCCATGCAGAAGATCATGGAAGGGTTGTTCGACATCGACCCGAACGTCGCCCTCGGCATCGCTGCGGTGCTGTCGCTGGCGTACGCGCTCTCCGCGGGTTTCTGGGGCGTCGTCGTGACCGACCTCGTGCAGTTCGTGATGGCGATGGCCGGCGGCATCATGCTGGCCTACTTCTCCTGGGACGCCGTCGGCGGCGGCGCTGGAGTCGTTGCGACGGTCGCAGCGACCCCCGAGCTCGCGGCAAGCACGCTGCACATCCTCCCCGACACCGGACCCGGTGGACCGTTCTCCGCCGAGTTCTGGACTGCAGGAGCCGCGACCCTCGCCGTCTTCCTCGGCGTCAGCTGGTGGGCATCCGAAGGGATCGACGGCGCCGCCGTCGCGGTCCAACGCATCGCAGCGTCGAAGAACGAACGCGAAGGCTTGCTCGCGACGCTCTGGTTCCAAGTCGCGCACTACGCGCTGCGGCCGTGGCTCTGGATCTTGGTCGGCCTCGCCTCGCTGATCGTCTTCCCCACCAAGCACGTCATCTCGCCGGTCGACGGACGCGTCGTGGAGATGAGCGCACAGGAGCTGGTCATCGCGCCGAACGGCGGCGGCGAAGCCATCCGTCTCGCTCTCGCCGACTCTCCCGAATTCGCTGCACAAGGCTGGTCCGCGCGACCCGTCGAAGAAATCGTCGGCGGCGCCTCCGTCACCGCCGGCCAGGCGCTGGCCGAGACCGATGACGAGCGCGCGTACATCGCGATGATGGTGCGGTACTTGCCGACCGGGCTCTTGGGCCTCGTCGTCGCTTCGCTGCTCGCGGCCTTCATGTCGACGATCGACACGCACGTCAATCTCGCGTCGAGCTACTTCGTGAACGATGTCTACCGACGCTTCATCCGCGGCGAAGCGGATCCCAAGCACTACGTGCTCGTCGCGCGCATCGCCAGCGCCGTGGTCCTTGTGCTCGGAACGCTGCTCGCCAGCGCGAGCGATTCCGTGATCAGGCTGTTCACATTCTTCCTCGCCTTCCTGTCGGGTGTCGGCCCCGTCTACATCGGCCGCTGGCTCTGGTGGCGCGTGCGCGCGCGCACCGAGATTGCCGCGATGTGCACCTCGGCCGTCACCGCGACCTACCTGACCTTCTTCTTCGAGTGGCCGGCCACCATCTTCGGCAACGCGGCCGGCACGATTCCGAACCCCGCTCGCGTCCTGTGCGTCGTCAGCGCTTCGCTGCTCGTCGCCGGTCTCGTCACCGTGCTCTCCGCTCCGCCCGACCCGCGTGACTTGATCAAGTTCTACCGCCGCGTCCGCCCGATCGGTTGGTGGGGACCGCTGCGCGTGCTGTGCCCCGACGTGCACACCGAACGCGAAGTCGCACCGGCACTCGTCGGCGTCGCCTCGAGCTTGCTGCTGACGTACAGCCTGATCCTCGCGCTCGGCTTGGGCTTCCTCGAGCGCTCGGGCGAAGCCTGGACCGCCGCCTTCTGCGCGCTCGCCGGCGCGGCGGGTGTCTGGTGGAGTCTGCAACGACTGGCCCTCGTCTCGCCGGTCGTTCCAGATCCCGAGGACTGACCGGCGCCCTGAGGGGCTCGACGAGAGCCCGCAGACTTCTCGGGGTTTCTTCCACGGAAGCGCCCGCGCCGTTCCTTTGGGTTCCCGGCGCTGCGCTCATCTCGCGGCGTCGCCCCCCCATGAGCCTCGCCCGCGATCTGTGCCAAGTCCGTGCTTCCCTGGAAGCGCAACTCTCGCGCGGGGTCCTCGCGGCGATCGAGGCTTCGTTGCGCGAGTCGTGCGAGGCCGGCGGCGAAGGGCGCGCTCTCGACATCGGTGATCGCGCGCCGGACTTCGAGCTGCTGACGGAGTCAGACGAACGAGTGCGCTCCGCCGACTTGCTCGCGAACGGCCCGCTGCTGCTCTGCTTCATCCGCGGAGCTTGGTGTCCATTCAGCGCGACCGAGCTGCAGTACCTCGAGCGCTTTGCTCCGCAGGTGCGCGAGACCGGAGCGTCGATCCTCACGCTCTCGCCCGAACCGCTCGAACGCTGCGCCGCGCTCCGCGAGTCGCTGCAGCTCGGCTTCCCCATCTTGCAAGATGCGGGCAATCGCATCGCACGACGCTTCGGCCTCGAGATCGAGTTCAACGATCCCTTGCGAGCCGTCCTGAGGTCGGACGCCGACTCGCTCGGCAGCGGAGGGCTCCGCGAGCTGCCCGTCCCGGGACTCTTCGTGATCGACGACCGCGGCATCGTGCGCTACGCCTTCACCACCGCCGAGTACCACCTGCGCGCCGAGCCGGACCTGTGGCTGAGCGTACTGCGGAAGATCTGACGGTCGGCTGGAGCTATGGCACGCTCGCCTGCCACAATCGCGCGCCGATGACGAAGCCTCTCGATCGCGCGCAACGAAAACACCTCGCGCACTCCTATCCGCACAACCACGACTACCGGATCATCGGTTCGCGGATGGTGCCGAGCTGGAAGCTGTGGCGCCGCGAGGGACGCCTGCGCGCGCTCTATCCCCGCGCACCGCGCAGCTTGGTCGACTTGGCGAGCTGCAAGGGTTGGTTCGTCCTGCAAGCGGCCCGCGCCGGTTGTCCGCGAGCGCTCGGACTCGACGTCTACCGCCCCGACCTCGACGCGTCGCGCGCGGCAGCCTCGCACCTCACGATCGACGCCACCTTCGAGGAACGACGGCTCGACGATCTAGTCACTGACGTCGAGTCGGGCGCCCCGCCCTTCGAAGTCGCCCTGCTGGTCAACGCGTACCAGTACTTCTACTTCGGCAGCGATCGTGACGAACGCGCCGTGCTCGATCACCGGGTGCTGTTCAAGCGCATGCGCCGCGTCTGCGAAGGGCGCCTGATCTTTTCGAACCGCATCGACTTGGAACGCCTGCCCGACGGCGTACAAGAACGCGCCGTGCGTCTCGACGCGGCGGACGGGTATCACGCGCAAGCCGTGCGCGATGCAGCCGAGGAGTTCTTCCGCGTCGAAGAACACCCACCGCTGGGCCGCATCCCGTTGTGGGTGCTCCACGCACGCTGAGCAGCGCGCGGCGCGGTCCGCACACGAAGCGAGGGCGGCGCCGGTCGGCACCGCCCTCGCCGTTTCGAAGCCCGATTCGCGCGTCAGCGCACCGAACCGGCGATCTGCAGCTGTTGGTTGTCTGCGTCGCCGAGGCTGGTCTTGAAGAAGATCGTGCCGCGCACATAGCGCTCGGTGAAGCCGGTCGTGTCGCCTTCGACGATGATCTTCATGGCCGGCTTGCCGTCCTTCGTCGTCGCTTCCGAGCGCACCGTCATCTCCGGGCGGCTGAAGCGCATGCTCACTTCAGCGAGCTCGAACTCGGTGCCGTCGACATGATAGAGGATCGCTTCGCCGCTGAACTTGGAGTTCTGCGCGACGACGCCGAGCTGAATCTGGTCCGGCTCGATGCGGATGTCACCGTACATCTTGGCAATGACCTGGGTCATGACGGTGTGCGTCACCGGTTCGGCGCCGGGCTCGGTCACGCCCGTGCCTTCGATCTCGAGGCGGGCGTTGAAGTTGCCCCACGGCGCGTCTTCTTTGATCACCACATCGAGGATCAGGTTGCCGTCGGCGTCGCGCGACTTCTCGGAAGCCGTGAGATAGTTGTTCGACGGCGTGATGCGCGTGATCTGGAAGTTCTTGTCGGCCAGTACGAGCTTGAGCTCGGCGTGGTGCGCTTCGTGTTGCGGAAGGTCACCGAGGCGCAGCAGCGTGGGCTCGAGCGCGACGAACTGCTTCAGCGTCGCGGAGATGTTGAGGATCTGGTCCGGGCCGTTGTCGTACGAAACCGTGACGGTCTTCTTCTGCGGACCGATACCCTTCGGCTTCCAGACGACCGGAATCAGGTCGCCCTCGCCCGGCTCGAAGCTCGTGCGCGAGAGCGACGTCGTCGTGCAGCCGCAGCTCGGCTTGACGCGCGTGATCTCGAGCGCCTTGCCGCCCTGGTTCTCGAAGGCGAACTCGTGTTCGAGCGGCGCCGTGTCCCAAACCGTGCCGAAGTCGAATTCCTTGTGCGCGAAGACGAGCTTGCCGCCGTCGGGATTGATCGGCTTGGGCTGTTCCTGGATGCCGCGCATGCGCTGCTCCAGCTTGTACTTGGCATCCTCGAACTCGGCCTTGGTGATCTTCCCGCCGCTCAGCGCAGCGCTCAGCGTCTGCATCTCCTGCTTGTACTGGTCGCGATCCATGCCGCCCATCGCAGCGTCGGCCTTGCCGGCGGAGTAGGCGGCTTTGCTCACGGCATCCGCCTTCGGGTCCTCGACGGGCTTGCGGTTCGCCGCGTCCGTCGCGAGCTGAGCGGCCTTGATCGCGGCGGGGTCGGCCTTAATCGAATCGGCGGACTTCTGCTCTGTTTGGCCGGCCGCCGTCGCAGCTTGCGTGGCGCCTTGCTGCTGCCCTTGCGTGGCATCCGCGGCCTCTTCTGAACAAGCGGAGAGGGCGATCAGGGTGACGAGGCCGGCCACGAGGAGCGGGGCGCGTCGCGAGCAAAGGAGTCGTGCGTGCATGGTCTGAGGGGGGTTTGAAAGGTGTCGTGAGTCCTCGATCGGCAGGACCGTCCAGGTGACTCGAGCCAAGATCGTGCCCCATCGAGCTGAAACGGCCAAGGGCCCCAAGGCCGATTCCCGCTCCGAAGCGGTGCGCGCCGTACGCATCGATTCCGCAGCTGTTGGGCCCGATTGGCCCCGGAAGACCTCAGCGCGGCAGTTTCGCCTGGATCGGAGCGCCGCCGGCCCCATCCACAGGCCCGCGAACGGCGCCTGCGAGCGCCACGGACGACTGCCGGCCGGGGACGCTCGGCGACCACCAGCGGGCTTCCCACTCTAGGGCGTCTTCGGGCAAGAGCGCCCGGGCGACACAGGTCTCCCAGTGGATGGGCCAGGTCGCCCACTCACCGTGTGTGCCCTTGATCGACAGACGCAGCTGCAGTTGCTGGTCGAGGTGGGCGATCGCATCGCCGCTCAGGACCAGCTCGCGTGCCGGCCCCACGGGCATCGTGAATTCCGCGAGCTTGCCGCTCTCGATCTCCACGAAGTGCCGACCGACCAAGCCGTTGCCGCCGACGCGCAATTCGTAACGGCCGGGGGGCAGGTCATCGAACTGGAAGTGCCCATCACTCCCGACTCGAGCCCGGCCCGCGACCGCTTCGAAACGGCTCTCCACGTCGGGTCCCGCGTCGACCCACGAGGGGCCGACGATGCGAGCCGTCACCACCGCATTTGCGAGCGCGGTCGTGACGGCTCCGCTCTCCAGGGAAGCCCGCAGGCCTCCCGGTGACTTCAAGTCGACGGTGTCAGCGTGATCCGGTTGACTGCCATCGAGCTCCAACGACCGCAGCACCCGACGGCCACCGTGCAGGCGCATGTCGATGCGCCACACTCCGGGAGGCAGTGCCTTCCAAGTGATGCGGTTCGTCCTGAGTCCGCTGTCGGCCTCGACGACCAAGGGTGCGCGCCGACCATCACGCTCGCGGATCGCCGTCGCTCGCACGACGCCGTGAATGCCCCCCGACAGAGGGTCCTGCACCGTGAGCACGACGCGCGTCGCGTGCGCGTCGAGCGACCCGACCACGACTTCGGACTGCAACTCGCCGGCCTGGAAGAGGATCGGATCGAACGGCACCAAGCCGCTCGACTCGAACTCGAGTGGGTACAGCAAGTACTCACCGCGCGGCAGGGACTGCACTTCGAACGAACCGTCCACGGCGACTTCCAAGCTCAGGTCGAGGCTCGGGAGTGTGCGCAACGGGTCGAGTCGGGCGGGTCGCAGGCCGACTCTCAATCCGGGCCTGTGAACAGGTTGTCCATCCGGGTCGACGAGCCAACTGCGCAGCTCGAACGCCGGCACCAACATGATCGGAAGCGGCAACCGGCCGTCCTCGGGCACCCGCACGTCGAAGACCAGCAGCGAGCGTCCGATCTCGACCCCATCGACCGAGAGCGTCTCGATGCCCTGTCTGTCGCGATCGACATCACGCAGCAGGAAGCGTCCTTGTGAGTCCGTCACGGCTTGACTCTCGCGCCCCGAGCCCTGCTGCCCCGTCAAGCTGTCGGAGCTCAAGAAGTCGACCGCAGCGACCCGAATGCCCGCGAGCGGACTGCGGTCTTCGTCCAACACGACACCGGCGATGTCGACCGAGGCGGCCGTGTTGTAGACCAGCTCGAGTCGCTGCACTCCGGGACCTTGAACCAAGTGGTGCTCGAGCGAGTGGTGCGGTCGCTCAGTAGAGCTGCGGTCGCCGATGCAGAAGACGTAGCGCCCGAGTTCATCCGACGGCGAGGCGTTCGCGCCGAACGCGGCGGCAAGGCCTGCGGGCAGGGCCTCGAAGACGGCGACACCGTTCTCGTCCGTCGTCGCTCGACGTGCATCATCGAACCCCGCGGGACGCATGAAGTCGTGGTGATAACAACGGTCCAGTGCTCCCGGCGCGCGGAACGGCCAAGCCAATGGCGTGGCAAGGACCGGGATGCCTGCGACGGGCCGGCCGAGTGGATTGTTGATGTACAGCTCGACTCGGCGCGGTGGCAACCGCTCGAGTCGGAAGACGTGCTCCGCATCAGGATCGAGCGGCAGATCGACGACGGCCCAGCCGAAGCCCATTCCATCGTACGCGATCAATACGCGGTCGACGTCGCGCTGCGTGTAAGCACCAATCGCATCCCACCACGTCAGTTCGAAGTCCTTGCTCCACGCTGCGACCTGACGCAAGCGGTGCGTCGGGAGCTCGGCTCCGCTCGTCTCGGCGAGCCACAAGCTGCCGGAGGCTTCCCAGTCTCCGATCAGCTCGACGTGCAAATCCAACGCGGGCGCAAGTCGGAACTCACCGAGATCCGCATCGACCGCAGTCAATCCGAAGTCGTCGCTCGTCAGCTGCCAGCGCACGAAGCGGCCTTCGAAGCTCGCGAGGCCGGCGTGGTGTGAGATGCGCAGCGCAAACTGGTCCTCACCGCGGACGACCAGTCTCGCGTCGTCGTGATTGGAGCCCTGCATGAGACCGTCGAATTGGAACCAGCCATCCACGTCGGTCTGCGTCTCGATCGCCAGAACGGCGCCATCCTCGGTGCCCCTCGTGAGCCGCACCTCGGCGCCGACCACCGGCGAGTCGTCGTGACGCAGCACGCGACCCGAGCAGCCGATGAATTCTTCCGCTCCCGCTGCGCTCCCCGAGCTGTCGCGCGCGACGAGATCGCGCTCCGTCGTCAGCTCCGGACGATCGACAGCCACATCCACTCCGCCGAGCGGCGCTTGCACGTCGACGTCGAGCACGATTGGAGGTAGAGCGCTCGAGGTACCCGGTAGTCGCACCGTCCACCACAGCGCCGCGAGCAATCCGGTCAGCAGAAGTCCGGTCACGATCTGGAACGCGGTCAAGCCCTGCGCCCACCCCACGAGGCCACCACCGCCCGCAGCCGCTCCTGTGCTGCCGGCAACTCGCGGCCAGGAACCGGCTCCGAGCCACAACACGAGACCAGTGCGCCACTCGATCGCGTTCTCGCCACCACGCTGGTCGAGCCGCAGGCGCAGCTCAGCGAGTCCGCGCGTGATGCGCGACCGCGCCGTCTCGGCCGGCACCCCGAGCTGTTCGCCGATCTCGCGGTAAGAGAATTCGTCGTAGAAACGCAGCACGAGCACGTCGCGCAGCACCGGATCGAGTCCGAGGAGCACTTCGCTGACGAGCCGCTGCGTCTCGATGCGCGCGACGATCTGATCTCCCGATTCGATCGGTTGTTCGCGTTGCGCCGCTTCCAGCCAGCGCGGATCCTTCTCGCGGCTCTTCGCCTTGCCGCGGTCCCGCGCGAGGTTGCGGGTGAGCGTCGCCAGCCAAGCGCGCAGGTTTCCGCGATGTCGCGGCGGACGCGTGATGGCATGGACCATGCTCGCCTGCGTCAGTTCCTCGGCGGCTTCCTCACCGACGACCAGCGAGGTGGCGAGACGACGGACCCAGCGGCCGTGCTCGAGCAGCTCGTCGATCGTGACGGGGGAGGATGCGGCACCTTCGGACATCGACGCCTAGAAGGCACGCGATGCCCCGATCTGTGAAGGAAAGTGCGCGAAATTTGCCGACGGGGCTCCCGCACGGCCTGTTGACGGCCGGCGCACGCCGCAGCGCCCGTCATTCCGGCAGAATCACCTCGACCGCCACGCTGCCGCCCACCACCACGGAGGCCGTGCAGGAGACCTGCTCGATCCTCCCGCTTCCGTCCGGCACCTCGCAGTCGAGCGGCGCGCGAGCTGGTCGGGCGTACCGACCTCGAGCTGTCTCGGGCAGCCGGTCGGCGGCACGAACTGTCCGTGCGCGTCGAAGGTCTGCAACAGCGGGGCTTTCGCGCGCGGTTCACGTCGCGGTAGACAACGTTGCGCACGACGACGGCGAACCACGAGCGCAGATTGCCGCGCTGCCGGGGAAGACCCTTGATGGCGCGCAGGAAGCTCTGCTGCACGACGTCGTCCACCCGGTCCTCGCCGTAGACCAACCCGCGCGCGAGCCGGCGTGCGAAGGCGACGTGCTCGAGCAGTTCCTCGGGGGCGGGCGGCGTGTTGTGCGTCGAATCCATCTCAGGACGTCATGAGTCAGCGGAGCCGAGGCGTGAGCTCCCGATTCCGCGCGGAATGCCGCGGAGCGCCGACCGAGCCCCCGCTTCCGCCCCACGGGGGGCGGACGCTACCCTCTGATCCACCACTCCGCCGAAGATCACGAGGTACTCCATGTCGAAGCTGTTCACCGCGCTCTGCGCCATCCTCTCGCTGACTCTGACAGCCTGCACGGGCAACCCGCCGTCGAAGTCGTTCGACAGCGATCGCCCAGCAGTTGAAGTCCGCGCCGGTATTCCCAGTCAGCAGCGCGGCGCGCGCGGCATGAATCCTCAGCAAGTCAAGTTCGTGATCAAGCTGCTGAACGGCGAGTACTAGCGGGATGCGGCGCAGCGCTGCACTGCTGCTCGCGTGCGTTGCAACCGTCGCATTCGTCGCCGGATGTACCGAGACGATCAGCTGCTCGTTCGGTCCTCCGTTCGCGCGGGTCGAGTTCGTCGAGACGTGGCCTGTCGGCACCGACCTCGATCATCCCGAGCTACGCGACACGCACGAAGTCTGGCTCGAGATGATCGGCGGCGCGCGCCACACGATCGAGCTGGAACACTTTTACGCGTCGAACGCGGAAGGCAGTCGGCTCGAATCCGTGATCAAGGCGCTCGAAGCCGCAGCGGATCGCGGCGTGAGGGTGCAGTTCACGGCGGACAAGGGCTTCTACCAGCGGCAGTACAAAGGCACGCTGGATCGCCTCGACGCGCGCGACAACATCGACGTCGACCTGATCGACTTCGGCGCGCTGACCGGAGGCATCCAGCACGCGAAGTGCATGTTGGTGGACGGCGACGACCTCTATGTCGGCAGCGCGAACTTCGACTATCGCGCGCTGGAGCACATCCAAGAGCTCGGAGTCCGCGTGGATTCGCCGGAGGTGGGTGCTTGGGTGCAAGCCGTGCTCGAGTACGACCGTGCGGTGGCTCGCGGCAAGACGCCCAAGACACCGGAACCCGGCAAGCGACCGTCGATCAAGGCGCTGTTGGGCAACGCAGTGGACAGCGGGAGCTTCACGCTCTCCGCCGCCTTCAGCCCGAGCGGTTCACTGCCTGACTCCAGCACCTACGACTTGCCCGAGCTGGTCGCGTCGATCCACCGCGCGACGGAGTCGATCCGCTTGCAGCTGCTCTCGTACAAGCCTGTCGATCGTCAGGGCGAGTGGTGGCCCGAGCTCGACGATGCGCTGCGCGCCGCTGCGGAACGCGGCGTCGACGTCAAGCTGATCGTCGCCGACTGGTCAGACAAGCCCGGCTCGATCGAGACGCTCGCGAGCCTCGCCGCGCTCGAGCACTGCAGCGTGTCGTTCATGCGCATCCCACAACACGAGTCCGGTCCGATCCCCTTCGCACGCGTCGTGCACGCGAAGTACATGGTCGTCGACAGCGACTTCGCGTGGATCGGCACGAGCAACTGGCAACGCGGGTACTTCACGAAGAGCCGCAACCTCGGCTTCTTCCTCGACGGCACGGAGCCGGCGGGAACGCTCGCGAAGTTCTTCGACGGAAACTGGTCGTCGAAGTATGCCGAGCTGGTCGCACCCGCGGCGACTTCCGAGCGACCGGCGGGTCACTGAAACGCCGCGCAAGGTCCGCTGCGACTTGGCGCCAAAGGAGCGAGGGGCTTTCGATCGCTCGAAGGCCCCCGCTCCTTCCGATTCGACCCCTCGTCGAAGTGGAAAGGGGGAGGCGGCGGCCCAGGCACCCGTCGATCGGGCCCCATCCGTGAACGTCCCCAATTCCGCGCGTCATCGTCCCCCGCACAGGAATCGGGCCCCTCGTCACGGCGCCCACCACGTTCGCGTTCGAGGCAGGCGCCCGGTCTCAACAACCCGGGCCGTCGCTGCTGCTTCGACGCCCAGCATCCGCGCGAGGTTCACCCACGACTGGAGCATCCCCCTTACAGGGCCATAACCATTTCAATTGCAAGGGCTTGCGTGGTTCCGATTCTCGGGCGGCCGCCGCGGAACCCCGTTCGGTGCACGAGGTTGAGTGCGGGGTCTTCACCACTCCCGATCGTCCCGAGCCCCTTGGAGGCCCCGATGTCACGACTGCTCTCCGGCCTGATGGCCTGTTCCCTGATCCTCGGCTTCAGCGCCGACGCCGACGCCCAGCGCCAAACGCAGCGGCCCACCGACGCCCCCGCAGCGCGCTGCACCGAGTGCGGCGCAAGGACTCAACAGGTCCAGCGCTTCGAGCGCCGCGCCCCGCGCCGGAGCGTGCGCCGCGAGTTCACCTTCACCCGCGAACGCGTGAACGCCCCCTTCGCCGCAACGCAGCGCGAAGAGGCCCGTCAAGGTCGCGGGCGTCGCGGTGATGCGAAGGGCGGCGAGGGTCGCGGGCGTCGCGGTGATGCGAAGGGCGGCGAGGGTCGCGGGCGTCGCGGTGATGCGAAGGGCGGCGAGGGTCGCGGGCGTCGTGGTGATGCACGCGGCGGCGAGGGTCGCGGGCGTCGTGGTGATGCACGTGGCGGCGAGGGACGTCGCGGCAACTCCGAACGCGCCCGCAAGCAACGCGAGAAGCTGCGCAAGCAGGCCGACACGAACGGCGACGGCGTCGTGGATCAAGCCGAGCGCGAGGCGGTGCGCAAGAAGATCCAGGAGCGTCGCAAGCGTGGCGGCAAGGTCGGAGACGGCGAGCGTCGCCCCGTTTGAGGAGTACGGTACCGCTCGCGGGAATCACTGAGCGGCACAGGCTCAACCAATCGCTCCACCGGTCCGATACAGGCCGGATGAGCATCACCCTGCATCTCCTCCGGTCTTCACAGTTCGCCTTCGCTTGCCTCGTTGCCCTCGCCACGAGTTGCTACGCGCCCACACACGGCTCTGAGCAGGCCTTCGAGGACTCCGCCGTCATCGAGTGGCCCGCGGACACGCAACGGGGCGCCGCCGAGGCGAAGTTCATGCGAGCGCTGAAGTACGACGAAGGACGCGGCGCCGCCGCCGATCCGGCCATGGCGGCCGAGTTCTACCTCCAAGCCGCGGAGAACGGTCACCTCGGCGCGCAGACCAACCTCGGCCGGCTCTACTACCAAGGCCGCGGCGTCGAGCAGTCGTTCGACGAGGCCATGTTCTGGTTCACCACTGCAGCGGAGTCCGGCTTCCCCGCTGCGCAGTGCAACTTGGGAGCCATGTACCACCTCGGCCAAGGCACCGAACGCAATGCGGACCTGGCGATCCAGTGGCTGAACGCTGCCGCCGCACAAGGCAACGCCAAGGCGCAGGGCATGCTCGAGACGATCTACGCGCGCGGCATGGACACCGACTGCGACCCGGAAGAATCCGCCGAGTGGTTCGAGATGTCCGCCGACCAAGGCGGCGCGTCTGCTCAGTACCGGATGAGTCTCTTGATCGAAGAGGGCTGCGGCGATTCCGAAGCCCACGACTCCGCCGTGGAGTGAATTCTGCGTGCCGCGGAATGAGGCGACGCGCCGGGGCTTCCAGGGCGGGTTAAGCTTAGGAAAGCGCAACACCGCCTCCAGTGCGCCCTCGAGACCTGTCGAAGAAAGCGGAGAGAAGCCCTTGCGACTGAATCTCAGTTGCATAAGATCTCCCACGTGGGCCTGAGGCCCCGCCCCCCCTGCCATGATCATCTGCCACTGCCACGGAGTCTCCGACCGCGAGCTGCGCGCCGCCGCCAGCCGCGGCGAGTCGTGTGCCGACGTCGCGCGCTCCTGCCGCGCCGGCTCGGCCTGCCACGGTTGCCTGCCGGCCGTGCGCGAGATCTTGCGCGAGAACGTGGTCCGCGAACTCTCGCGACCCAAAGTCGAAGAGCGCCAGTAGCGGCCCCGCGCCGCACCGCCCTCGTAGCCGCAGCTTTCTCCCGCGGCACCTCCGCCTTCGTCGCGGGCGCCGCTAGAATGTTCGGCCGCACTCACCACAGAGGAATGACAAGACTATGCAGGGCAACAAAGAGATCATCGACAGTCTGAACACGCTCCTCACCGCGGAGCTGACCGCCATCAACCAGTACTACGTGCACTACAAGATGTGCGAGAACTGGGGCTACAAGAAGATGGCGAGCCACTTCAAGGCCTTCTCGATGGGCGAGATGAAGGACGCCGACGAAGTGATCGAGCGCATTCTCTTCCTCGAAGGCGTGCCGAACATGCAGCGCATGAACCCCGTCAAGGTCGGCGAGACCGTGCACGAGCAGCTGCAACTGGCGCTCGAGCTCGAGTCCGGTCAGGTCAAGATGCTGAACGAGCTCGTCGCCCTCGCCACCAAGGTCGGCGACAACGGCACCCGTCACCTCGCCGAACACGGCGTGCTCGACGAAGAGCAACACCTCGACTGGGCGGAAGCGCAGCTCGGGATGATCAACGACATCGGCATCAAGAACTACCTCGCCGAGATGATGTCGGACGAGGGCTGAGCCCGCGCGAACGGAATCGGCGGTACCCCCGTCGGTTCCGACGAGTCGAAGCTCAAAGGCTCCCTCGCTAAGTACGTCCGCGAATCCGCCGGTGACGTCGCGGCCGACCGCGTGCCGATGACCACCTTCTTCGCTCGCGAAGAGTCCGGAGCGTTCGTCGGCATGGTGCGCATGCGCCACTGCCTGAACGAGGCGCTCGTCGAACACGGCTGCCACATCGGCTACTTCGTGCGCAGCGACCGGCACGGTCACGGCTACGGCAAGCAGATCCTCGCGCGCGCGTTGCTCACCACCGACAAAGACAATCCAGCCTCGATCGCGCTAATCGACGCGTGCGGCGGCGGCGGGCCGTGTCTGCGGTTCTGGATCGAGCACGGGGACTGAACGGCCGGCTTAGAGTGAAGTACACGGGCGTAGTAGTGCTCGCCGTGTTGCGGATAGACGCGCGGCGGTTCGTGGAACTCGTCGACTTCGGCGCGCGAGGTGGCGCGGAAGGCGAGGTGGTGCAAGGCGCCGGGCTTGCGGCGGTGGACCGCTTCGGTCGCGAAAGCGGAACGCGGCGACGAGATCGCGATGCACAAGCCGTCCGTGAAGTACTCGACCACGTGCATCTCGTGCGCGTCGAGCGTCGCCTCGGAACGCCGCGCCGGATCGAAGCCGAGCAGCGGCATGAGACGATCGTAGAACGGCAGCGCGGTCGCCCTGTCGGCGACGGTGATCTGGATCTGATCGACGACGGGTTTCATGGGTCGTGTCCGTGTTGGCCGGCGCATCGCTCGGCGCCTGAGCTGGATCGATCGATCGCGAGCGTTGGTGGGCCCTGCAGGACTTGAACCTGCGACCGAGCGATTATGAGTCGCCTGCTCTAACCAGCTGAGCTAAGGGCCCGGGGCGCCGACGAACCAACTGGCGGCCGGGCGCGCGAGAAGGATACGGTCCCGAGCGGCGCGCGTCTCGCGGTGCCCGAGAGACGCGGCTCGGCGAGCTGGGACGACCGCACCGGCGGGCGTGCGAGACGCAGACATCCGGCGACCCTAAGCTCCGATTCGCCGATGTGCGTAGGCAGCGCTCAGCCCGCGGACGGAAGGCCTCGGAGGGCGCTCGGAGCGTCGCGGATCGGGTCCCGTCGCGGGCCCCCAGGCGCTAAGCTGTTCGCCCCTCGACCTCGGCCCCGCGCCGACTCCCCACGACCCCTCACTCGGAGCGACTCATGCTCTTCCGACCGGCTGCCCGCCTCGCGACTCCTCTGGCCCTCGGCCTCGCCCTCTTGCTGACTGCTTGCGGAGGATCGGACTCAGGAACAGGGGGCAGCGGAAGCACCGCCGCTGCCGCGTCGAATGGACATCCGAGCCGTCCGGTGAATGACAAGGGAGAGATGGTCGAGACCGAACCCGAGGCTTACAACCTCGAGATTCCGATGGTGACGTACGCGTGGGATTCGCAGGCCGGCGACGCGAACGTCAGCGCTGAAGACGGTGGCCCCGGATTCACCGGCGAGGGTTGGACCACGCGGATGACGTTCCCCGCGCTCGGGTCGGACAAGGCGCTTCGGGGCGGCACGTTCCGCATGTATCTGCCCAACTGGCCGGCGACGCTGCGCCTCGCGGGTAAGGACTACAACACCGCGTTCAACTACCGCGCCGTCGATCTGTGCACCGAGAGCCTGCTGACCGTGCACCCGCAGACGCTCGAGACCATCCCGATGGTCGCGACGCACTGGAAGATCAGCGAGGACAAGACCACCTACACCTTCCGGATCAACCCGGCGGCACGCTGGAGCGACGGCAAGGAGATCACCTCTGCCGACGTCGTCGCGACCTTCAACCTGCACATGGATGAGCGCATCCTGCAGCCTTCCGATCAGATCACCTTCGGCAAGATGGAGACGCCCGTCGCCTTGTCGAAGTACATCGTGCAGGTGAAGGTCAAGGAGGAGAGCTGGCGCAACTTCCTCTACTTCTCGGGCATGGCTCTGATGCCCGCTCACGAGATCTCGATCCCCGGTGACGAGTTCTTGAAGAAGTACCAGAACGCGTACACGGCGACTTCCGGTCCATACACGCTCGGCACCTTCGAGATGAACAAGAGCATCACGCTGACGCGCCGCGACGACTGGTGGGGTGAGCACAACCCGGCTTGGACGGGCCTCTACAACTTCGACACCTACCACTTCACCGTGGTGCAGGACCTGTCGCTCGCCTTCGAGAAGGCCAAGAAGGGTGAGCTCGACTACTACGTCGTTCCGAAGGCGAAGTGGTGGGTCGAGGACCTGGTCCCCGGCAAGGTGGAACAGATCCGCCGCGGCCTGCTGCAGAAGCGCAAGTTCTACAACGACGCGCCGACCGGCACCTCGGGGCTCGCGCTCAACGCGACGCGCCCGCCGCTCGATGACGTGCGCATGCGCAAGGCGCTCGGCCTGCTGCGCAACCGCCCGCTGATGATCAAGCAGCTGTTCGTGAACGAGTACGAGCCGCTGAACAGCTACTGGCAAGGCGGCACGTACGCGAATCCGAACAACGAGATGCTGCCCTACGACCCGCTCGCTGCGGTCGATCTGTTGACCGAGATGGGGTACACCGAAGTCGATGGTGAGGGCTATCGCAAGAAGGATGGCGAACGACTCTCGTTCAATCTCTCGTACGCCAGCAAGCTCAGCGAGCCGAGCCTCACGATCTTCCAGGAAGACTGCAAAAAGGCCGGCATCGAGATCAACCTGCAGCTCGTCGACCCGGCGACGCGTTGGCAGAACATGCGCAAGCGCGAGTTCGACATCACGTCGACGGCCTGGGGCGCGCTGGTCTTCCCCAACCCCGAGACGTCGTGGAAGGGTGAGCTTGCCGAGAAGCTCGACAACAACAACGTGACGGCCTTCTCCGACGCGCGCGTCGACGAGCTGCTCGCGCAGTACGACCGCGAGTACGACGTGAAGCGCCGCCAGGACATCGTGCGCGAGATCGACGGCATCATCTACGAGCAGTACCCCTACGTGCTCGACTGGTACAACCCGTCGCACCGCGTGATCTACTGGAACAAGTTCTCGCAGCCCGAGTGGGGCGTTTGGCGCACGAAAGACGAGAACGACATGATGTACTGCTGGTGGATCGATCCCGAGAAGGAACGACTGCTCGAGGAAGCGCAGCAGGACGCGAACAAGGTGCTCCCGACCGAGCCCATTCGGCATCGGTTCTGGAAGCACTGGAACGCCCGCCAAGCGCAGTAGACCTCACGTCCTCGACGGCGCCGAGCTCCCACAAGGAGCGCGGCGTCGACTCCTTCTCACTGGTTCTCCCCCATGGCCGCCTACTTCGCTCGCCGCTTCCTGCTCCTGATCCCGACCTTCCTCGGGATCACCATGCTGGTCTTCGCGATCACCCGCTTCGTTCCCGGCGGTCCGATCGACCAGATGATGATGACGCTGCAGTCCGGCGGCACCGGCGCCGGTGAAGGCGGCAGCGGCGGAAGCAACGGCGGCAGCAGCGTCGACATCCCCCCGGAAGCGCTCGCCAGCCTCGAGAAGTACTACCACTTCGACTGGCCGCTCTGGCGACAGTACCTGCAGTTCCTCGGGCCGCTGAACCTCGACGAGCGCGGCGTGTTCGGCGATGATGTGACCGAAGCACAGCTGGCCGGCTGGTACGTCGATCCGGGCGAGATTGTCTTCGAAGGGCAGGCGATCGCCCGCATCCGCATGACGCAGCCGGAAGACGGCAGCGCTGCAGCGCCGACGGTCGTCTCACGCGAGTTGCTCGCACCCGCGGACGGCACGGTGTTGACCTTGCACACGGAACGAGACGCCATGACGACGGTCGGCGCTCCGCTCTACGATTGGCAACCCACCGGCGGCGAACGGACGACCGAGACGATTCCGGACATCTGGTCGAAGTCCTGGGCCGGCCTGCTGACGCTCGACCTCGGCACGTCGTACAAGTACGAGGTTCCCGTCATCGACTTGATCGTGCAGCGCTTCCCGATCAGCATCCGCTTCGGCCTGACCGGCTTCCTGCTGGCGTACTTCGTGTGCATCCCGCTCGGCATTGCGAAGGCGGTGAGGCACGGATCGAAGTTCGACATCCTCTCGAGCGCGACGGTGTTCATCGGCTACTCGATCCCCGGTTGGGCGCTCGGCGTCGTGATGCTGGTGCTGTTCGGGGGCGGATCGTTCTGGGAGTTGTTCCCGCTGGGAGGCACAGAGTCCGACAACTTCGCGGACCTCTCACTGTGGGCCAAGACCGTCGATGTCTTGCACCACATGGTGCTGCCGGTCATCGCGTACTCGATCGGCAGCTTCGCGACGCTCACCGTGCTCACGAAGAACGCGCTGATGGAGAACCTCGGACAGGACTACGTCCGTACGGCGTTCGCCAAGGGCCTGACCGAACGTCGCGTGATCATGGTTCACGCGCTGCGCAACTCGCTGATCCCGGTCTGTACGGGTCTCGGACATGCGCTCTCGATCGTCATGGCGGGCAGCTACCTCGTCGAGAAGGTCTTCAACATCGACGGCATCGGGTTACTCGGCTTCACCTCGATCATCGGTCGCGACTACTCCGTCGTGATGGGCGTGCTGGTCATCAACACGCTGCTAATGCTGATCGGCAACATCATCAGTGACGTGCTCTACGTGCTCGTCGATCCGCGCATCCGCTTCAACTAGCTATGACTGCCAAGCAAGACAAGCCCCAGTCTGTCTTCCAGCGGCGCTGGAAGCGTTTCAAGTCGATGAAGCGCGGCTGGTACAGCTTCATCGCGCTGATCGCGCTGTATCTGATCAGCCTCGCGTTGCCGCTCTTGATCAGCAATCGCGCGCTCATCGTCAGCTACGAAGACGAGCTCTACTTCCCCGCCATCTCCGGCTTCCGCCCCGCGACGGACTTCGGTCAGCGCGCGATCGGTGAGGCTGACTACCGGCAGCTGCAGCGCGACTGGGAAGCAACGGAGACGGACAACTGGGTGATGATGCCGCTCTACGCCTTCCACCCCAATGAGTCGTTGTTGCTCGAGCCGGGTCTCGAAGGGCGTCCACCGCACGCCCCCAGCGCCAAGCACTGGATGGGCACGGACAACCGCGGGCGCGACGTCTTCGCGCGACTGGCCTACGGCTTCCGCATCTCGATCACCTTCGGACTGGGCGTGGTGGCGCTGTCCTACTTGATCGGCATGCTCGTCGGGCAGATGCTCGGCTACTTTGGCGGACGCGTCGACATCTACGGCCAGCGCTTCGTCGAGATCTGGTCCGGACTGCCCTTCCTCTACACGGTGATCATCATCAGCTCGATCGTCACGCCGAGCGTGACCGTGCTGGTTCTGATCCTCGCCGTCTTCCGCTGGATGGGCATCAGCTTCTACATGCGTGGCGAGTTCTACCGCGAGAAGTCGCGGGACTACGTCGCGGCCGCGATCGCACAAGGTGACTCGCATGCCTCGATCATCTTCCGCCACATCCTTCCCAACTCGTTGACGCCGATCATCAGCTTCGCGCCCTTCGCGCTCGTGGCGTCGATCTCATCGTTGGTCTCGCTCGACTTCCTCGGCTTCGGCTTGCCCGCGCCGACGCCCAGCTGGGGCGAGCTGGTTGGCCAAGGCCTCGAGAACATCACCAAGTGGCACTTGGTCGTGTTCCCGCTCGGCGCGTTGTTCTTCACCCTCATGATGGTCGTCTTCATCGGCGAAGCGATCCGCGAGGCTTTCGACCCCAAGGTCTTCTCACGCCTGCGCTGAGCCATGAGTGCCAACAAGCAAGAACCGCTGCTGCAGGTCAATGACCTCCACACGATGTTCCACGTCGAGGGCAAGGAAGCCCACGCGGTGAACGGCGTGTCCTTCGACATCCATCCCGGCGAGATGCTCGGCATCGTCGGCGAGTCGGGTTCCGGCAAGTCCGTGACGTCGCTGTCGATCATGCGCTTGATCCCCGACCCCCCCGGGGAGATCGCCGGCGGACAGATTCTGTTCGGTGGACGCGACTTGTTGAAGCTCAGCTTCGATGAGATGCGCGGCATTCGGGGCAAAGAGATCGCGATGATCTTCCAGGAACCGATGACGTCGCTGAACCCCGTGTTCACGGTCGGCATGCAGGTCATGGAGTCGCTCCTCTTCCACGAGAAGATCAGCAAGCAACAAGCGGAAGAACGCGCGGTCGAGGTGCTCGAACAAGTCGGCATCCCCGACGCCCGCAAGCGCCTCAAGGACTACCCCCACCAGTTCTCGGGCGGCATGCGACAGCGCGTGATGATCGCGATGGCGTTGATCTGCAAGCCGGCGTTGTTGATCGCGGACGAACCGACGACGGCGCTCGATGTGACGATTCAGGCGCAGATCTTGGATCTGATGAAAGAGCTGCAGGCGCAGCGCGAGGGCGCGGCGATCCTGTTGATCACGCACGACTTGGCCGTCGTTGCCGAGACTTGCGATCGCGTGATCGTGATGTACGGCGGCATGATCCAAGAGATCGCGAGCATCACGCAGCTGTTCGACGATCCGCAGCATCCGTACACGCAAGGCTTGCTCGGCTCGATCCCGCACATGCAGGACAAGGGCAAGCCGCTGCAAGCGATCCCCGGCAATGTGCCGAGCATCTTCAACCTACCGGATGGCTGCCGCTTCAACACGCGCTGCCCGAAGGTCCAGGACCGTTGCTTGACCGAAGAGCCCGAGCTGATCGAAGTCGCGCCCGGACACTGCGTGCGCTGTCATCTCGTGGAAGGATCCTCGGCATGAGCGCTGCTGAACAGAGCGTCGCGCAGCGCGCGAATGCTGCGATGGGCACGCCGCTGCTCGACGTGAACGACCTGAAGGTCTGGTTCCCGGTCTACGGCGGCGTCTTGCGCCACAAGGTCGGCACCGTGAAAGCGGTGGACGGTGTCAGCTTCGAGCTGCGCCGCGGTGAAGTGCTCGGCTTGGTCGGCGAGTCGGGCTCCGGCAAGACCACCGTCGGTCGCGCCATCATGAACCTGCACAAGACGATGTATCCCGACGTCGAGCTGGGCGGAACGATCCGGTTCCGTGGCAAGCACGGTGACGTCGACCTGAACGGCCTCGGCCGCAAGGCGATGATCCCGCACCGCGCCGACGTGCAGATGATCTTCCAAGACCCTTTCAGCTCGCTGAACCCGCGCATGACCGTCGCGGGCATCATCGAGGGGCCGATGAAGATCCACACGGGCCTGAACAAGGCGCAGCGCGCCGAACGCGTGCGCGACTTGCTCGACCGCGTCGGCCTGCAACCGCAGTACGCCGAGCGCTATCCCCACGAGTTCTCAGGCGGACAACGCCAACGCATCGGCATCGCGCGCGCGCTCGCGACGCGTCCGCAGCTGATCATCGGCGACGAACCGGTGTCGGCGCTCGACGTCTCCGTTCAAGCGCAGGTGATCAACCTGATGCAGGAACTGAAGGTCGAGTTCGGCCTGACCTACGTCTTCATCGCACACGACTTGTCGGTCGTCTATCACATCAGCGATCGCATCGCCGTGATGTACCTCGGCAACGTGGTCGAGATCGGCAGCGCGGATCAGGTGTACAAGTCGCCGAAACACCCGTACTCGAAGGCCCTCTTGTCGGCCGTGCCGCAACCGGATCCGCGCAGCGATACTTCGGGGCGCGTCGTGTTGCAGGGCGACATCCCCACCCCGCTCGCCAAGCCTTCGGGCTGCGGCTTCCGCACGCGCTGCCCGATCGCTCGACCCGCGTGCGCCGAAGCCGTGCCGCCGCTGATCGACGTCGGCGACGACCACCAAGTCGCGTGCCCGTACTGGGCCGAGTAGAGAAGTACGGTACCGCGTTCGATTCTCCGGTCTAGCGAGTCAGCCC
>Ga0316208_1000666_pt1 | contig 38328 bp, 34 predicted proteins | sample 3monopyrite_MG_FD_204944 | JGI IMG/M metagenome (GOLD analysis project Ga0316208, IMG submission 204944) | Microbial mat bacterial communities from mineral coupon in-situ incubated in ocean water Damariscotta River, Maine, United States -... | ecosystem: Environmental > Aquatic > Marine >...
TTATGATCACTGCACCGCTGCTGACACAGGGGATTCACGTTGATTTACCACAGGCCGCGTCCGAACCGGTTGATCAGGAGCAACAGGAGCCTTTAGTGGTGACGGTTGATGCGGGTGGGTTTTATTATTTGAGTGTTGGCGAGGACCCAGAGCAGCGCATTGATCATGATGTGTTAGTACAACGTGTTGCTGCAGTTTTGCGGCATAAGCCTGGAACCCCTGTGTTGGTTAGAGGCGATGCGAGTGTTAATTATGGCGCGGTTGTGAGCGCGATGGCTCTGTTGCAAAAAGCAGGTGCACCCAGTGTGGGCTTGCTGACAGAAGCACCTGAACGGGATGTTCGTTCATGATGTTGCTAAAAGGTTTTTTTCAGTTTGCCTTATTTAAAAGTTTTTTGTTGAATGGTTAAAAAAATCAAGCAGCATATAAAAAAATCTGCTTCACACTTATCTCAATCTGGCACGCCGGAGAAATCTGAGGCGCAATCTTTTAGGGGTAGATTTTCGAGTATACAACCCAGAGCCTTGCTTGGCGGACGGAGTAATTTTTTTTATGCCGTGTTGGTGCATGTTGTATTTCTGGCAATTTTGTTGCTTGGTTTTCAATGGGAAGATAAACCATCCAGTCGTCCTAAAGTGAATGTGATTGATGCTGTTGTTGTAGATGAAGCCAGGGTGTTGGCTGAGCTTGATAAGTTGAAAAAACTGGAACAGCGTAAAGATGATGCGGATAAGGCGCGTGAAAAAAAGCTCAAGCGTGAAGAAAAACGCCTTGCGGATCTAAAGAAAAAGAAAACTGAAGAACAGCGTCGTTTAAAGAAGGAGCGTGAAAAACGTAAACGCGAAGAAAAGCGTACAAAGGAATTAGAGAAAACTAAAAAGGCGGAAACAGAGAAACTTAATAAGCTAAAAACTGAGCAGAAACGTGTAGAGAAAAAGCGTTTAGACGAGCAACAACGGCTTGATCAGTTACGTAAAGATGAAGTTGACCGGGCGAAGAAAAAACAAGAGCAAAAGCGTAAGGCTGAAATCGAACGGCAGCGGCTTGAGTCAGAACGTGCATTACAAGAACAATTGGCTGCTGAACAGCAACTTTTAGAGGCTGAGTCGGAACGTCAAGCTCAAGGTGTTGTTGATAAATACATTGAAATTATCAAGCAAAAAGTAACGCGAAACTGGTTGCGTCCAGCAGCATCCAAAAAGGGGTTGGCTTGCAAGGTTTTAGTCAGGTTGATCCCCGGTGGTGAGGTTGTTGAGGTGCGAATTATTTCCAGCAGTGGTGATGCAAGTTTTGATCGCTCTGTTGAGACGGCGGTGTTAAAAGCTTCACCGTTACCGCTGCCGCCGGATCCCTTGTTGTTTGAACGTTTTCGCGAATTAAAATTTTTATTTAGCCCCGAGGAGTAGGTTTAGTTGAAGCAGGTTAGAATATTTGTATGGCTGTTGGCTGTAATATTCAGTGCGAATAGTACTGTGCAGGCGGCATTGACTATAGAGATTACACAAGGGGCTGAAGGTGCCATGCCTGTCGCTGTTGTGCCTTTTGCGTGGCAGGGTGAAATGAGTGAAGCGCCACTGGATGTGGCGGCAGTAATTGGTGCAGATTTGGGGCGCAGTGGGCGATTCTCTGTGTTATCACGCAGCGACATGCTGGCAAAACCTCATCAAGCAGATCAAATCAGGTACCAAAACTGGCGTTTGCTGAATGTTGAAAGCCTGGTGATCGGAACGGTACGCGAAGACAGTGGAAGTTATATCGTTCAGTTTCAGTTGTTTGATGTTTTTCGTGGTACTCAGCTGATTGGTTACAGTATTCGCTCGTCTGCGTCAGGCATGCGCCGTACTGCACACCAGATTAGTGATCTTATTTATGAGGCTTTACAGGGTGAGCCCGGTGTCTTTGCAACGCGGATTGCTTATGTCACCGAGCTGCGTGCAACCGACGGCAGTCGTCGTTATTCTATACAGGTGGCTGATGCGGATGGGTATAACCCCAAGCCAGTATTGAATTCCAAGCGCCCGTTAATGTCGCCTTCCTGGTCGCCGGATGGCCGTAAATTGGCTTATGTATCATTTGAAACGGGTCGTCCTGCTATCTATATACAGGAGTTAGATAATGGCAGTCGTGAGAAAATTACTTCATTTAAGGGGGTCAACGGTGCCCCAGTGTGGTCGCCAGATGGCAAGCGTCTGGCTTTAGTGCTGTCGAAAGCGGGTAGTTTGGAGATTTAGCCACTAAAAAGCTTGAGCGAATTACTCGGAGTTATGCCATTGATACAGAACCGGTTTGGTCTCCTGACGGCTCTGGGTTAGTATTCACCTCAGATAGAGGCGGACGTCCGCAGTTATATCGTATCGACTTTGCTGATCGGCAGATCAAAAGGTTGACGTTTGAGGGAAAATACAACGCTCGTGCAAGCTTTTCACCTGATGGGAAATCGCTGGCATTTGTGCATACAGAAGGTAATTTTTTTAGAATTGCATTAATGGATTTGCAGACTGGAGCCATTCAGGTTTTGACCGATACGGGTCTAGATGAGTCGCCAAGCTTTGCGCCGAATGGTAGCATGATCATCTACGCCACTGAGAGTAAGAGTGGCAGGGGTGTTTTGTCGGCAGTATCGATTGATGGACGTGTGCGACAACGTCTTGCTTTACAGATTGGGGATGCGCGGGAGCCAGCTTGGGCTCCTCATAAAAAATGAAGCAAATGGTGCTGTGAAAATAAAAAATCTTTTTAAGGAGTGAGTTTATGAATGTGTTGAGTAAGGTTCTTGTCGCGATTATTCCAGTGGTTATAATTGCTGGTTGTAGCACTCAGGACACGAAAATGTCTGATGCAGAGAGTGGTGTAGATAGTCAGGGTTCGATGAGTTCTGCGTCGATGTCTCAAAAAGACAATGATTCTGCGGTTACTTCCGCAGTTTCTTCTGATAGTGGTTTTTCCGGTGATGCGTTGGATAATCCTGCAAGCCTGCTGAGTAAACGTGTGATTTATTTTGATTTTGATAAAAGCGATCTTGATGAAGCTTCACGTGAAATTATTTCTGCGCATGCGGCATATTTAACTGATCATCCGAGTGCGTCAGTTGTCCTTGAAGGGCACGCGGATGAACGTGGTACTCGTGAATACAATATTGGCCTGGGTGAACGTCGTTACAAAGCCGTTGCGCGTATGATGGCTTTACAAGGCACATCGACGCGTCAAGTTGAAGGGGTTAGTTACGGTGAAGAACGCCCTGTTGCGATGGGAAATGATGATTCTTCTTGGCGTCTGAATCGGCGTGTTGAGATTGTTTATCAAGGGCGTTAATTCCTGATGGGATTTTTTGTTGGCTGGCGGACACTACCGCTTGTTGAGGCTGTGGTGTCTGTTTTACTTGTGGCGGCAGCCTTGCCCGAGGTAGTGGCGGCGCGTGATTTACCGCCAGTAATTGAATCTCGCTCAATAGATAGCAATGCAGGATTTGGCGCGACTGTAAATCCGTCTTCAAATTCGAATGCTAATCTGGCACAGCCGCCTGCAAACGCCCCCGTAAAAACGGTAGAAGCCCGTCTTGCGCGTCTTGAACGTTTGTTAGAAGGGCAGGCACTCATTGAGATGCAAATGCGAATTGATGATTTGCAAAAAGACATTCAGGATTTGCTTGGTGTTTCAGAGGTTCAGTCACATACACTTGATGGCATAAAAAAACGCCAACGCGATTTATACCTGGATATTGATCGTCGTTTGCGTCAGTTAATGCAAGATGGTGTAACGCCTCCTGCAACAACTCAACAGAGCGGTATGCAAAACAGGGAAGGTGGCACAAGCGCTAGTCCTGCTGTGTTGCCAGGACAGACAAATGTTCCGCAAGGGGCTTCTCCACCGCCTGTTATGGGTGCTAATGCAATAGAAGGCCATCCCAACGGTGGGGCGGTTACAGCGCCTGTATCGGTTAGTGATGCTATCGCCAGCAAAGAAGAGCAAGCTAATTATCAGCAGGCCTTTGATGTTTTAAAAGAGGCCCGCTACGAAGATTCAATTGCCGCTTTTAAAAATTTTCTTGGCCGTTATCCGCAGGGATTGTATTCAGGTAATGCGCAATATTGGATAGGCGAAGCCAATTATGTCATGCGTCGTTTTGATGTGGCAATCAAGGAATTTAATGCTGTTTTATCACTGTTCCCTGATAGTGCGAAAATTCCAGATGCAATGCTGAAAATTGGTTATTCCTATTATGAAATGCAAAATTGGCCATCGTCACGTTCCGCACTGGAATTGTTGGTGCAGCGCTATCCGGCAACCACTGCGGCGCAGTTGGCAAAGAATCGCCTACATAGAATGAAGGTGGAAGGTCAATAATTGCTTTTTTCGTCACTGCCTGAGTGACTGTTTAGCCGGTTTTATTATTTTTGACTGAATCGCCGTCTGAGAAACGCCTGTTCTCAGTTCTGATTTTTCCTGCTCTGTTATTGTATAATCACCCGCTTTTAGTTCAAAAGATGCTCAGTCTTGAGGCTTGGGGAGGGCATTGCATCGGCGTTACAAGGGGAATAATAGAGAAGGGCAGCGGTGGAAACGTTACGCATCACAGAAATTTTTTATTCACTACAAGGTGAGACACGTACCGTGGGCCTGCCGACGGTTTTTGTGCGTCTGACAGGTTGTCCCTTACGCTGCCAATATTGTGATACCAGTTATGCTTTTCAGGGTGGTGAGCAAATTGGTCTGGATGAAATTCTTAACAGGGTGGCAGAATTAAAACCGCGTTATGTGACGGTGACAGGTGGAGAGCCCTTGGCACAGAAGGCTTGCTGGAACTTGCTGACACATTTGTGTGATGCGGGTTATCAGGTCTCACTTGAAACGGGAGGGATGAAAGATATCTCTGCTATTGATTCCAGGGTTGTGAGAGTGGTGGATATCAAAACGCCGGATTCAGGTGAAGTAGACAAAAACAAATACTCGAATATCCAGCACTTAACGGTTAACGACCAGGTTAAATTTGTCCTTTGTAGTGAGCAGGATTATGTTTGGGCCAAACAGATAATGAATGAATATAAGCTAAGCAATTGCTGCGGGGACATTCTTTTTTCGCCTTCTCATGGCCAGCTTGATGGTCGCAGTTTGGCTGACTGGATATTGCGTGATCATTTGCCTGTGCGCTTACAGCTCCAATTGCACAAAATCTTGTGGGGCGATGAGCCAGGAAAGTAAGCCAGAAGAATATGACAGATAAATCGGATAAACAAAAAAAAGCGGTAGTGTTGCTCTCCGGTGGCCTAGATTCGGCTACCACGTTGGCAATGGCGCTTCAGCAGGGCTTTGAGTGTTATGCGTTGAGTTTTGACTATGAGCAACGTCATCGAAGTGAATTGCACGCGGCACAGAAGGTTGTCAGTGCCATGGCTGTGATTGAGCACAGTGTTATGCCGCTGGCACTGGATCGTTTTGGTGGTTCTGCACTGACAGACAATCATATCCCGGTACCCGAATTACAGCATTCAGGGATTCCAGTGACTTATGTGCCTGCTCGCAATACAGTGTTTTTGTCGCTGGCATTGGCATGGGCTGAAGTGCTTGGTGCCAAAGATATTTTTATTGGTGTTAACGCTGTGGATTACTCCGGTTACCCAGACTGCCGGCCTGATTATATTGCGGCGTTTGAGAAGATGGCGAATCTGGCGACGAAAGCTGGAGTAGAGGGTGAATATATTTCTATTCAAGCACCCTTAATTAATCTGACGAAAGCGCAGATAATCGCCAAGGGTTTGGCTTTGGGAGTTGATTATGCCCAAACTATTTCCTGTTATGCCGCCGATGAGCAGGGGCGAGCCTGTGGTCGTTGTGATTCCTGCCGTTTGCGTGCAGCCGGATTTGCAGAGGCAAGTTGTTCAGATCCAACTTCTTATCAAAAGCAGTATTAATTGAAAATATTTCAATATTGCATTTGGCAGCGCGATGAAATGAAGTTAGAATAGCGGGCTGGTTGTAGCAGGGCGGAATATTTCCGCTTTCGCGAGAAGCTTATTTGTTGTTTACGGCTACAATTTTGCGATTATGATTTTTACAGGGGCCGTTAGCTCAGTTGGTAGAGCAGTTGGCTTTTAACCAATTGGTCGATGGTTCGAGTCCATCACGGCCCACCATATTCCCCTTGTATTTCATCAGGCTACAGCGGCTAACTTTGTAGAATTCTTCTTTACAAAGTCGGTGCCGGACTTTTTCCGGACACAGTTCCACAAATGCGGTTATTAACTCGGAAATTTCGGGCGCTGAATAGTGCGTTGTGATGCCAGCCATTCTTATGTTCAAGTAGCACTTTCTTTATCTCCTGTGGAACTCATTTTCAAATAATTTATTTTTCATTCAGGATCCTACTGAGTAGCAATAGCCAAGGTTGTGGCGATGAAGAATAAGGCTAATGAAAAAGGACGCTGCCCCCATAAGCGCATCTAATTTATAATAACGCTTTATTAGCAATTTGGCGGGAGTAAAAAATGAAGATATGGCTGTTGATAATGACGAATAAGGCTGAGCCTGAAAGTAAAGTTTATGTCATGAGTGCATTTTCAGATAAAAATGCAGCAAAAGCTCGCATGAATAAAACCAATGAGGGAAATCTGGATGCAAATTGTCAGATTGTTCAGGTTGAAGTCGATGGGCCGCAGCCGCCAATACTACTCGGTATAGCGCCTGATCATATTATGGATGACTGCAAGAAGAATTCACCTAATTCATTATAACGAGCATTACCCAACAAAGTGGCGGGTTTATTCTCGTGTTGCCATGTTCGCATGGGTGATGAGTTCGATATGTGACGTGCTGACATTGATGAACGGCGTGGTGTAAATCAAGCGACCTTCAATGGTCCTTACCTCAGCGTCAGTCACCGCTATGAAGCCTTTTGCATCGTTGACAAAGTCCGTTATTCTCGCCCCAGGTAAAAGGTCGATGCTGCCTTTTATATGATAGCCAATGGTCATGATAACTACCTGACTGTTAGATTCTTTATTTTTCATCACGTTACATTTCCTTAGTATCGTATTTTCTTTAGTTTTCACTGTCTGTAGTAGAGCAGAGTCTATTTATTTATCGGTTAGCGAAGTCCGCATATTTAGTTTTCTTTGTATGTTGTTTCTGATAGCTCTCAATAGAGCTGATTATCAAGAGTTTTTTTGTAATGACGATATAGTTATCAGGTTAATCTGTTTAATGTTAAAGCTTTCACATTCAACGGCATAGGGAGGTACGCAGAGTGACTACAGTTAACTTGGAGAACCTCAAGTCTGGAATGATATTGGCATCAGATGCTGTTCTTTTGAATGGGCGTATATTGCTGCGTTCTGGAGCTGAGCTGAGCGACAAATCCATCAAAATGTTTGCTTCGTGGGGATTGACTGAAGCTAACATCGAAGGTATTTCTGAAACAGAAATTAAAAGTGATGCGATGCGACATCTGGATAATGAGCTGTTGGCCAAGGCTGAAGTGGCAGTTCGCGAGATGTTCAAATTTACGAATATTGAATTTCCACCCATTACAGAGTTGTATCGTATCTGCATTAAAGAGCATACCGAAAAACTTGCAGGGGTAAGTGATAATGAACTGGACAGCTGAGAAGCTTGCAGCTGAAGTGAGTTCGGTCTGTTCTTTGCCAACGATCTATTTTCGCCTCAATGAACTTGTTAATGACATTCATGTGTCGAATAAAGATGTGGGTGCGTTAATCAGTGAAGATGCAGGCTTGTCAGTGCGTTTATTGCGTATGGTGAACAGTGCATTTTTTGGGTTTCCTTCGGGCATAGATACGATTACCCGTGCTGTGACTGTAATCGGTACACGGCAATTAAGTGATTTGGTATTGATGACTTCTGTGGTGGATATGTTTGATGGTATTCCAAACGAAATTGCTAATATGGAATTGTTCTGGCGTCACAGTATTGCAACAGGAGTGTCTGCGCGCGTGTTGGCGAACTATCATCGTGAGATTAATGTTGAACGCTTTTTTGTCGCGGGACTGCTACATGATATTGGGCGTCTTGTTATTTTTCAAAAACTACCGGAAGAAACGACTGAGATTCTATCTTTACTTGATGAAAAAGAGGCTCCGCTGCATGTTGCTGAAAAGCAGGTACTTGGTTTTGATCATGCGGATGTTGGCAGAGCAATGCTCGAGCAATGGGGGCTTCCCGAACATCTGGTTGTGGCAGTGGGTGCGCATCATCAACCCTCTGTATTGGATGAAATTGATGTTGATTCGGCCATTGTTCATGTGGCGGATGTGATTGCGAATGCGATGGGCATGGGGTGGGCCACTGAAGTACATGTGCCTGGGCTTGATGAGGCCGCCTGGCAGCAGATAGGCCTTCCTGTCAGTATATTATCACCTGCAGTTGAGCAGATTAAGCGGCAATATGATGATGCTGTTGAGTTGATATTTTCAGATAAGGCGGTAGCTAGCAGTGCAGCCTGATATTGAAAAAATAGAATCGCGTATTGCTTATCTTGAAGAGTTAAAGCAGTGGGTTTTCAATGCCTTTGAGGTGGGTCAGAATCTCAATGAAGTGTTTACTCATGTTAAGGCTGATAAGTCTGACGTTGAAATATTCGATGAAATAATCGAACAACTAGAACAGCTTTACGGTTTCTCGAAAATGGCTTTTCTGGTGGTTGATGAAGAGGATAATGATTTTTCGTTAATTTCCTGTCAACCAAGAAATAAGCAAAATCAAATACAGGCTGAAGTTGATGCTCAGATAAAGTGCGGAAATTTTGCTTGGGCATTAAGCCAAACCAAAGCTTGTGTGGTGCATTCTGTTTCCATGCCCACAACTACAGTGTTGCATGTGCTGTCGACTAAATCCCGTGTTCGTGGGATGTTTCTTGGTGTTACTGAAAAGAAAGTTGATGATGTTAATGACAGCATGATGAGTTTTTTGACGATGCTGTTATTGGGTATTGCGAATACATTGGAGAGTCGTGAGCTTTATCGATATGTTCATGAGCAAAATGCCAACCTTGAAAAATTGGTGGCGAGTAGAACAAAAGAACTGGAAGAAGCGCGCATTGAAGCAGAAACCGCGAGCACAGTGAAGTCGACATTTTTGGCAAACATGAGTCATGAAATTCGAACGCCGCTGACATCGGTTATTGGCTATGCCGAATGGTTGGAATCGGGGTCAATTGATAACAGTGAGCGGCAAGAAGCGACTGGTGCTATTCTTCGAACAGGTCGGCATTTGCTTAAAATTATTAATGAAATTCTTGATATTTCCAAGATTGAATCACAAAAAATTGATCTGGAAATTATGACTGTGCCGCTGCATAACATGTTGGATGAGCTGGGACATTTGTTATCTGTACAGGCGCAGAGCAAGGGTTTGAAATTTGAGGTTAAGCATAACTTCCCCTTGCCTAGATGCATAATGACAGATCCAACACGTTTAAAGCAGATTATGCTTAACTTGTGTAGCAATGCCATTAAGTTCACTGATGAGGGTGAGGTGAGCGTTGATGTTGCTTATGAAAAGCAAAGTGGAAAAATTAAATTTTCGGTCAAAGACTCTGGCATTGGTATTCCTGATGAGAGCATAGATTCTATATTTGAAAGTTTTACTCAGGCGGATTCGTCGACAACTCGCTTGTACGGTGGCACTGGTTTGGGCTTGAATATTTCAAAACGCCTGGCTGAAATGTTGGGTGGTACAATCCAGGTAAGCAGCGTGCCGGGCGAAGGCAGTTGTTTTGCCGTGACAGTTGATCCAGGGACGCTTAATGAAAATGAGCTTGCTGAGGATTATGAGGCTTTTTCAATTAAGGATGTCACGCGGGCTGAGACGAACGATCCGTCTAAACTTGCTAGCTTGACGGGTAAGGTATTGGTTGCAGATGATAACAGTGATAATCAGCGTCTAGTTGGTTTTTATTTGAGTAAACGTGGCATTAAAGTGGTCATGGCTGATAATGGCCAACAAGCTGTGGAGCATGCGCTAGTTGATGATTTCAATTTGGTGTTGATGGATATGCAAATGCCGGTTGTTGATGGTCTTGAGGCCACTGAGTTGCTTTGTAGTTCGGGCTATAGTGCTCCAATTGTGGCTCTGACGGCGAATGCTTCAAAAGAAGATATGGATAAGTGTTTGGCTGCGGGATGTGTTGATTTTTTAACCAAACCTTTCGATAAGCGGCGTTTGAATCAGGTATTGGAGCAGTATCTCCCGCTTGCAGGGGAAGAAGAGACGGAGCAGGAGTCAGGCACGTATGATGAGGAGTTTGAAGCGTTGACTCAAAAATTCCTTCTTTCATTGCCAGATAAGAAATTCAACATTGAAATCGCTCTGGCAAGCCAGGACTGGGCTGAGCTGAAATCATTAATGCATCAGTTAAAAGGGAGCTCGGGTGGATATGGGTTTTCTGATCTTGGTAGCGCTGCCGCTAAGGTGGAAGCATTGATCAAGAATCAAAACATTGATGATGTTGATGTAATGATAAAAGATTTTGATGCAGAATATCAGAAGGTTGTAGGCAATCAGAAGCGAGCTTGAATAATTTTTCTGATAAAAGCAATGGTCACCAGTTTGTGGCTTTATAATAACTAATTAAAAGTAGGGATGACCTCATGGCGGCACTGGAAGTAATGATAGTTGATGATGACGTAGCTTCTCGTGACTTGTTGAGTGGCATGTTACGGACTCAGTTTCAGGCACGTATTTCAACTATGGCAGATGGGGTTGAAGCTATGAGGGAATGCCGCGATAAAAGCTTCAGTATTATCTTTCTTGATATCGAGATGCCGGGGACAGATGGCTTTGAAGTATTGAAAGTTATAAAGTCAATTCACCCTAACCAGTTTGTCGCCATGGTTAGCGGACACAGTTCGCTTGATTATGTCAAAAAAGCTATGGGAATGGGAGCAAGCGGATTTATTGTTAAACCTTTTAGCACTTCACGTGTACAAGCGGTGATCGACAAGTACATGTCAGAAAAATAATCGATATTGTCAGTATGAAATGTTTAATAAATTTGGATAGTTAGCTTATTTAGAGGTAGAATTTGCGGGCGTGTTAATTAGCTAGTAGTGTTAAAATAATAATAAGATAAAAAAAGCTGATTTCGCTATTGCAGTGTTTGCTGAATGTGAATAGGATAGCGAGCTTTGAGGGATCATATTTAGTTTTTGCCTATGTCGTTCCGTCTGAAAATTGTGCTGGGAATCATCGTCATTCAGGCGTTGCTTCTTGTTATCCTAATTGCCATTAGTCTCAATTTCTTGAGGCTGTCTAATGAAATAGAGCTCTCAAAACGCGCCAGTTCTGTCGCTTCGATGTTTTCTGTCACGATTAAAGAAGACGTTGAAACAGGTGACCTGAAAGCCTTGAAAAAAGCAGCTGTGGTGATTTTGGCGCAGCCGGGTGTTGTCTATGCGCGTGTAAAAAGTCAGGGGAAAGTGCTTGCTGAGGTTGGCGACCTTACGCAATTGAAACATGATTTTATTGAGGATTTTTTGATTGAAGATGTTGATGATGGTATTTTCGATGTGTATGAGGAAGTGAGTGAGCGAGGACAAGTTTTTGGGCGAGTTGAACTAGGTTTTTCCACTGATGTAATTGATGCCATTATGGATGCGGCTCGACGCCAGATCGCAACCGTTGCGATTATTGGTATGGGTTTTTCTGTTTTGATGGCGATATTTCTTGGTAATTATTTTGCGCGCCAGCTGACAAGTTTACGTAACGCCGCGCGCAGCATTGCTTCAGGAAACATTGGCTACCAGCTTTATATTAAAGGTGATGATGAGTTGGCTCAGGCGGCCAATGCTTTTAATACAATGTCTCGCAAGCTGGCTTTAATGTATTCAGAGAAGCAGGCTGCTTTAATTAGTTCTGAGCAAAAAGCGCTGGATTTACATGACAGTGAGCGGCGCATTAAAGCAATTCTAAATAATGCTGTTGATGGCATTGTTACCATTGATGAGTATGGCAGTGTTGAGTCTTTTAACCCCGCAGCGGAAAAAATATTTAATTATCAAGCTGTCGATGTAATTGGTGGCAGTGTCAATATTTTAATGGCCCATGAGCAGCGCGATAAACATGATGGCTATCTGGAAGAGTACCTGAGAGGTGGCAGTAAAAAAGTTGTTGGTAAAGCGCGTGAGGTGGTGGGTAGGCGTAGTGATGGCAGTGAATTTCCCTTGGAAATTGATATTGGTGAAGTGCAAATTGAAGGCCATTATTTGTTCATTGGTTTAGTGAGAGATATTACTGAACGCAAAAAATCTGAGAAAGCATTAAAGGATGCACAAAAAACATTGCTGGAATCTGCACGTACAAAATTTGAATTTATTGCTGAGGTTGGCCAGGAAATTCGTACCCCAATGAATGGGGTGTTGTCGATGATTAACCTTTTGCATGGTTCTGGTTTAACCGCTAAGCAACAAGAATACGTATCGACGATTCATGAGTCGAGCTCTTCGTTGATAACCGTGATTAACGATGTACTTGATTTTTCAAAACTGGCATCAGGCAGTTTGACGCTTGAGTCAAACAGTTTTGATTTGGCGCAAACGATTGGTGATGTTTGTCAGCAACATCATTATACTGCGCGCGAAAAAGGTATTCGCCTTTTGCATTTAATTCATGGTGGTCTGCCAACGAAACTACTCGGGGATCCTTCGAGAATCCGCCAAATATTGATCAACCTGCTGGATAACGCCATTAAATTCACCTCTGAGCAGGGTGAAATAATGGTTCATGTCGAATTGCTCAATGAAGATGAATCGTCTGCTGTATTACGTTTTGAAGTGAACGATACGGGTATTGGTTTGTCACCTAAAAAACAAAAGCTCATATTTAAAGATAATATTCATGAGATGGATCCTGAACGTAAATTTGTTAGCAGTGGTCTAGGTATCATTATTATCAAGAAATTGGTGGAAATGATGGGGGGGCAGATCGGAGTACGAAGTAAGTTGGGTTCTGGCAGTACCTTTTGGTTTACTTTGGCGCTAGAAAAACAGAATAGAGTTAGCCAGGCAGATGAAATGCCTTACAGTGAATTGAAAGGTATGAAGGCGATGTTGGTTGACAGTCGTGATGCGTGGAGAGGTTTTTTGCAAACCCAACTGGAATCTATAGGAATAGATGTGAGTGGGTGTAAGGATACTAAGCAGGCGTTGATTGATTTGAGAAAAGCTTCGGCAGAAGAACAGCCTTTTAAAATTGTTATTTTTGACATGATATTATCCGAAATGAATGGCTTGCAGTTGGCTGCTACTATTAATGAAGATGAGGTGATCACACCGTTACGAATGGTGATGGTCGCCACCACGGGATACCGTGGGGACAGTGAAGAGGTTAAGCGTGCAGGCATTAGCGGTTATTTGTCAGCACCTACAATTCCGATGCAGTTGTATGAGTGCCTTGCTGCGGTAATGAGGCTCGATGAAGATGATTACAGTACTTTGGTAACACGTCATAGTCTGGCGGATACAAAAGCTTTCCAGCGTTATCAAGTTCTTGTTGTTTCGAATGAGTCGGGTGTGCAAAAACAGTTATTGGAATCATTGGCGGATATCGGTTTTCGTGCGCACTATACAAGTCATATTGATGAGGCGATAATTGCTGTCAGGCGACATTATTACGGCTGTGTGCTGGTTTGTATTGTGCCAGGTCAGGATTACAGTGCAGAGATGATTTCGCGATTACGCAGTCATTCGATTGAACAGGACCATGCTGATTTCACATTGCTGGCTCTGTTGAGTGATGAGAATAAGGCGCTTGCTGATGGCCTTGTAGAGGCAGGTTTTGATGGTTTTGTTGTTACACCTGTCAGTACTGATGAGCTGAAAAAGGAAATTAATACCTACCTGTAAATGTTGTTTCCCTTGAGTCCGCTTAGAGTTAGTGGGCGCTTATCTTGAAAAATATATTAAGTGTTTTTTTGTTTGTAGGGTTGGCTTTAATGTCCTTCTTCCATCTTCTCCAGTTGTCCCTGAAAATATTTCAGCCGATTTTCCAGCTTAAGTTTGAGGATAATTTGATCTTCTTTTAGCAGATGTAGAGCCTGTTTTATATTGAGTATTGCCGCAAAGGAATTGCCGATGAGAAATTGCTGTTCAGCCAGTGCGTGGTAGGCTTGGGCATCATTGCCAGATTCGTTTTCTGCGTACGATAGTAATTTGTAGAGGATGGGAGTGGGGTTGCGAATTCTGAGCTGTTTATTGATTAATTTTTTCGCTGTATTAGTTTGTCTATTGTCGATTAATGTCTCAGCATATTTTACCGTTAATGGGTAGTTTCTCGGGTAGAGTTCGAGGTAGCGAGATAAAATATCCAGGCCAGATTGAATATTGTTCTGGCTGATGTCAATGTCTGCAAGAGCGAGTTGATAAGCAATTCTATCGGGATCTTCGGCGGTTAATTTTTTCAGTATTTCTTGGGCTTTTTTGAATTGTTTGTCTCTCATTAATCCCAGTGCGTAACCATATTTCTCATCTGGGCGTAGAGTTTTTGAATCAGGATAATAATTGACGATATCCAAAATATCTTCTGCCATGAGTGCGCGAATTCGTGCTTGAATAAGAAGAAACGTTAAATTATCTTGTTTGGCAATTACGGGATATTGCTCAGCACGATTTTGAGTGTCGGCTATGCGCGATGTAGATAGTGGGTGTGTACGCAAAAATTCTAGATAGGGGTTTTCATCGTTGCCACTGCTTTTTAACATGCGTTCAAAAAAAACGGGCATCTCGCGAGGATTAAAACCAGCATTGGCAAGAATTTCTAAACCGATGCGATCGGCTTCTTTTTCATTGTCGCGTGTGAAATTGATTTGTTGTTGAACATTGCCTGCTGTAGCACCGAGCAAAGCGGCTTGTCCAAGCTGAGAGTCAGCCTGACTTAAAACCAGTGCGGCGATAATTGCTGCAGTCAAAGGGATGCTTTTTTTTGCGCTGTTTTCTACGGCGCGGGCGAGGTGGCGTTGGGTAACGTGAGCAATTTCGTGAGCAACGACCGAGGCCAGTTCACCTTCGCTTTGCGCTGTTAAAATCAGTCCGCTGTGAATGCCGATATTGCCTGCGGGTCCTGCGAAGGCATTGACGACGGGTGAATCAACGACAAAAAAGTTAAATTCTCTGTGGCCAGAAAAATTTCCTGTTGTAACGCGAATACCAAGAGACTGGATATAGTCTTCTATGAGAGGGTCTTCGAGAATATCCAGTGATTGCCTTACCATACGCATGAAATTATTACCCAAGCGTTTTTCATCTTCGATGGAGAGGTAGTTTGAGGCTGTTTCACCCATGTCGGGCAATTGAAGGCTAGCTGCTGTTATAGCTTGTGGTGTGCTGAATAACGTCAATGTTAATAAGCCAATACTACAGCGGCGTTGCATACGTAAAGAAATTTTTAAATATTCTTTTAGCATTAAGTTTTAAGACGATGCCTGGCGCGTAAAGGTAAAGTCGTTATTATTTTCTGAGACTGTATCCCGAACATTTTTTAATATTAGATCAAGAAAGTTTCCGGTGTAAGAAGCTTCTGTAGCAGCGATCTGTTCGGGTGTTCCGCTAGCAATAATTTGTCCTCCTTTGTCTCCACCATCGGGACCTAGATCGATAATCCAGTCAGCCGTTTTGATGACATCAAGATTGTGTTCGATGATGACGATGGTATTGCCGTGGTCGCGTAATCGGTGCAGGACACTGAGTAACTGTTTGATATCGTGAAAATGTAGGCCGGTGGTTGGTTCATCTAGAATATACAGTGTGTCGCCGGTGTCACGTTTCGACAATTCGCGCGATAACTTTACGCGTTGCGCTTCGCCGCCTGATAGGGTGGTCGCGTTTTGTCCCAATTCTATATATGATAGGCCTACGTCCATTAGTGTTTGCAGTTTTCGTTTGATGACAGGTACAGCATCAAAAAATGCCAGAGCTTCTTCGATAGGCATGCCTAATATCTCGTGGATATTTTTGCCTTTATATTTCACTTCCAGCGTTTCACGGTTGTAACGTTTGCTTTTGCAAATGTCGCAGGGAACATAAATATCAGGTAGGAAATGCATCTCAACTCTGATCACACCGTCACCCTTGCAGGCTTCGCAGCGGCCACCTTTAACGTTAAAGCTGAAACGTCCCGGCGTGTAACCACGTGCGCGTGATTCCTGTGTGTTGGCAAACAGTTCGCGTATAGGCGTGAAAAGTCCTGTGTAGGTGGCAGGGTTGGATCGTGGTGTGCGTCCAATAGGGCTTTGATCGATGTTGATGACTTTGTCGAAATGTTCGAGTCCGGTAATCTCGTTGCAGGGAGCAGGGTCTCCGCCAGCATCATTAATGGCCAGAGCTGCATGACGATACAAAGTGTCATTGATCAGCGTGGATTTTCCGGAGCCGGAAACGCCGGTAATGCAAGTCATTAAACCCACTGGTATTTCAGCGTCTACATTATCAAGGTTGTTGCCTGTAGCGCCTTTGATGCAGCATTGTTTGTCAGTGTTGATGGGTGTGCGTTGCAGTGGCACTTCAATACTCATTTTCCCTGAAAGGTATTGACCTGTTAGTGAATCAGGGTTGCTTTCAATTTCATTCGGCGTGCCGCTGGCGACGACGTTGCCACCGTGTGTGCCAGCGCCAGGGCCAATGTCGATAACATGATCAGCCATGCGGATGGCATCTTCATCGTGTTCAACGACAATCACCGTGTTGCCTAAATCGCGTAGATAGCTCAAGGTCTCGAGTAAACGTGCATTGTCTCGCTGGTGTAAGCCGATGGAAGGTTCATCAAGTACATACATCACCCCCACCAGTCCTGCACCGATTTGGCTGGCTAAACGAATACGTTGGGTTTCACCGCCGGAGAGTGTATTGGCGGTGCGATCCAATGATAAGTAGTCGAGTCCGACATTGACGAGAAATTCCAGGCGCTGACATACTTCCTTGATAATTTTTTCTGCGATTTCACCGCGGTTTCCGGGCAGATGAAGATTGGTGAATAGCTCGTGAGCGTGCCCCACTGGCATCGCGGAGATGGTAGGCAGGTCGTGCTCACCGATAAACACATGGCGTGCCTCGACACGTAAACGTGTGCCATTGCAGTCAGGACAGGGCATGTGTGCAAGATACTTGGCTAATTCTTCGCGCACCACATTGGATTCAGTTTCGCGGTAACGCCGTTTCATGTTTGGAATGACGCCCTCGAAAGGGTGGTTTTTCTGGATGATGTCGCCGCGTTCATTGCAGTATTTAAATGAGATTTTTTTCGTTCCGCTGCCATGCAAAATGATTTCTTGAATAGGTTCCGGTAGTGTCTGAAACGCCATGTCTAAGTCAAAATCATAGTGATTGGCAAGTGATTGCAGCAGCTGTGCATAATATGTATTGCGACTGTCCCAGCCACGCACGGCACCCGATGCAAGGCTCAGCTCAGGGTGAGCGACAATGCGCGTTGGGTCAAAGTATTCTGTGTTGCCTAAGCCATCGCATGTGGTGCAGGCTCCTGCAGGGTTGTTGAATGAGAATAAACGTGGTTCGAGTTCGGTTAAGCTGTAGCCGCAATGTGGGCAGGCAAATTTGGCCGAGAAAACCAGTTCTTTTCGCTGCTCATCATCCATAAAGGCCGCGAGCACAATGCCGTCTGTCAGTAATAATGTGGTTTCAATGGACTCAGCCAAGCGCTGTTGTAAATCTTTGCGAACTTTGAAGCGATCGACAATAACTTCAATAGTGTGTTTTTTCTTGGCATCCAGCGTTGGTAGGCTGTCCATTTCACAAATAGTGCCGTCAATGCGCACGCGGATGTAGCCTTGGGCACGCAGATCGTCAAATAGCTGAGCGTGTTCACCCTTGCGGTTTTTTACCACCGGTGCGAGTAGCATAATGCGTGTGCTTTCTGGCTGTTCAAGCAGATGATCAACCATTTGACTGATGGTTTGCGCTGTCAGCGTGACATCGTGTTCTGGGCAGCGCGGTTCACCCGCTCTGGCAAATAAGAGGCGCAGGTAATCGTGAATTTCTGTGACGGTTCCCACAGTTGAACGCGGATTGTGAGAAATCGTTTTTTGTTCGATAGATATCGCGGGTGAGAGGCCCTCAATATGGTCGATATCAGGTTTTTCCATGATCGACAGAAATTGGCGTGCATAGCTCGACAGGGATTCGACATAACGCCGTTGACCTTCGGCATAAATGGTGTCAAAGGCCAATGAAGATTTGCCAGAACCGGATAATCCAGTGATGACGATGAGCTTATTGCGCGGGAGGTCGAGGTCGATACTTTTAAGATTGTGAGTGCGCGCGCCACGCAGACGAATAAGATCCATACGAGTTTCCTACTATAGGGGCAACCTGCTAATATACGCTTTTTACCCACCCCAAGGCAAAATTACAATCTGATGGAATCACAAAGCATGACCTCAACTGAGAAGCGTGCAGCCTATTCTTTGGCCAGCATATATTCTTTAAGAATGATGGGGTTGTTTATGATCCTTCCAGTATTCTCTCTTTATGCAGATGAGCTGGAAGGAACTACGCCGCTATTAGTTGGGCTGGCGATTGGCGCCTATGGTCTGACTCAAGCGTTGTTTCAAATACCGTTTGGTATGTTGTCCGATCGTTTTGGTCGAAAACCGGTTATTGCCTTGGGGTTGTTGATTTTTGCTTTAGGCAGTGTGCTTGCGGCGAATGCAGATTCCATTATGGGTGTTATTTTTGGTCGAGCCCTGCAAGGCACGGGTGCTATCGCAGCAGCGATTATGGCGCTGACTGCTGATCTGACCCGCGAGGAACATCGTTCACGTGCGATGGCTGTAATAGGAATGAGTATCGGCTTGTCATTTGCTCTGTCGCTGGTACTGGGCCCGCTGTTGGGTGGTTGGATCGGAGTGGACGGTATTTTCTGGCTGACGGCCGTGCTGGCATTGTGCGGTATTGGTGTGCTGTATATTGCGGTACCTAGCCCCAAACGCAGCATTTTTCATCGTGATGCAGAGCCGGTGCCGCGCTTCTTTTCCGACGTGCTCGGTAATGCACAGCTGCTCAGGCTCGATGCTGGGGTGATGCTGCTGCATATGATGCTGACCGCGACCTTTGTCGCATTGCCCTTTGCATTGCGCGATATGGTCGGGGTGGCGGTGGCTGATCATTGGCACGTATATTTGCCAGTATTGCTGATTTCATTGGTAGTGATGGTGCCGCTGGTGATCGTGGCGGAAAAATACCGGCATATCAAAGGAGTTTATCTCTGCGCTATACTTATCGTTGCTGTAGCAGAAGCTGGGTTGAGTTTGTTTTATCAGTCCTTTATAGGCATCTTTATCGCGTTGTTGCTGTTTTTTGTTGCTTTCAATGTGCTTGAAGCGCTGTTACCGTCGTTGGTCGTCAAGTACGCGCCGGCTGAAAAGAAAGGTACAGCGATGGGTGTATATTCGACCTCGCAGTTTCTTGGTGCCTTTATTGGTGGTGTCAGTGGAGGGGCTATTTATGGCGTAATGGGTATCAGCGGTGTGTTTATGTTTTGTACGCTGTGCGCACTGGTCTGGGTTGCTTTTGCCCTGACGATGAAAAGTCCGCGCTATACAAGTAATTATATGCTGCATGTGGGTACAATGAGTGGCTCTGCGCAGCAGGAGCTTGAAGAGCGACTCAGACAGGTGAAGGGTGTCTTTGAGGCCGCCATCGTGGCGGATGAAGGTGCAGCGTATTTGAAAGTTGATAGTAAGGTGGTGGATTATGCCGAGCTGGATCAATTTTCCAATGACGATGATTTGAAAGAAGCTGCTGAAGAAGGTGAAGTGTCAGCAGTAGTGTAGAGGTTATGAAACGGGTTAGTTAGTATTTGGTGAGAACAAGCAGGGGAGTAAACAGAAAATGGCAAGAGGCGTAAATAAAGTAATTTTAATCGGCAACATGGGTAAAGATCCGGAAGTTCGTTATATGCCCAGTGGTTCTGCGGTTACGAATGTGACGATTGCAACATCTGAAAGCTGGAAAGACAAGCAGTCGGGTGAAAAGCAGGAACGCACTGAGTGGCATAACGTTGTATTTTTTAACCGTTTGGCTGAGATCGCCGGTGAATACCTGAAGAAAGGTGCCAAGGTGTATGTTGAAGGCAGTTTGCGGACACGCAAATGGCAGGATAAAAACGGTCAGGATCGTTACACCACTGAGATCGTTGCCAGTGAAATGCAGATGTTGGATAGCCGTGGTGGAGCAGGCGGAAATTTCAATCAGGATCATGCGTCATCCTCACCAGCTGCTTCAAACAAACCAGCGGCAACTCAGCAGCCTGTCGCAAGTGGCGTTGATGATTTTGATGATGACATTCCATTTTAAATTGAATGACGTTTGTTAGTAAGAACAATGCTGCGCTGGTGAAGTTGAATTACCAACGCAGCAGCTATTATTACAGCTGTTGACAGGTAAATAAATAATGGCTGACTCTTTGCGTATTGCCATTGCCCAACTGAATTTATTAGTTGGTGACGTGGCCGGCAACACTGCTCGTGTTATTGATGCAAGTATTTATGCTCGAGATACGTTGCAGGCAGACGCCGTTGTTTTTCCTGAGTTGACACTCACTAGTTATCCCCCTGAAGATTTATTGTTGCGGCCTGCTTTACATCAGCAAATTGAAAATGGTTTGCAACGTATATGTGAGGACGTCAGTGATATTGATGTCATAGTTGGTTATCCGCGTTATGACGACGGTCGTTTGTATAATTCTGTTGCACTGCTTCGTGATGGCGGGACCATTGCTGTTTATGACAAACAAAACCTGCCCAATTACAGCGTCTTTGATGAAGAGCGTTATTTCACTGCCGGTGAGCAAAGCTGTGTTGTTGAGATAGCCGGGGTAAAGGTGGGTTTACTGCTGTGTGAAGATGTTTGGCAGTCAGGTCATGAGCGTCAGTGCGTTGATGCTGGTGCGCGTTTGCTGCTGAGTTTGAATGCCTCTCCCTTTCATTACGATAAATTTTCCCAACGTGTCGATATTATTTCGCAGCGTGTTGCCGAATGCGGTGTGCCAATTGTTTATGCCAACCTTGTTGGTGGGCAGGACGAGTTGGTGTTCGATGGCGATTCTTTTGTTATTGATGCGCAGGGTGTGATTTGTAAAAGACTGCCTGCTTTTGAAGAAGCTGTCCAGGCCTGCGACTTTTCATTTAACACAGAGGCTAGCGCTGTTGTTGCTGTAGGCGCGGCACTTCAGGAAACGTTGCCGTTGGAAGCTAGCGTTTATAAAGCGTTGGTGCTTGGTGTTCGTGATTACATAGAAAAAAATCATTTTCCTGGCGTAGTGCTGGGTTTATCTGGCGGTGTTGATTCTGCATTAACGTTGGCGATTGCGGTTGATGCGATTGGCAAAGAGCGTGTTGAAGCGGTGATGATGCCTTCGCGTTATACCGCTGATATGAGTCTGGAGGATGCTAGAGAAGAAGCGGATGTGCTCGGTGTTCGTTACAGTGAGATATCCATTGAGCCTGCTTTTAAAGCGATGATGGAATGTTTGGCAAAAGAGTTTGTCGGAACAAAGCCGGACATCACTGAAGAAAATATTCAGGCGCGCTGTCGCGGTGTTATTTTAATGGCGATATCTAATAAGAAAAATAAGATGGTGTTGACCACTGGTAACAAAAGTGAAATGTCGGTAGGTTACTCCACGCTTTACGGTGATATGGCAGGTGGTTATGCACCGATAAAGGATGTCACTAAAACATTGGTATATGACTTGTGTCGTTATCGAAATTCTTTATCGCAAGTGATTCCCCTACGTGTCTTAGAGCGGCCGCCTTCGGCTGAGCTGGCACCTGATCAAAAAGATGCGGATTCATTACCGCCTTATGATGTACTTGACCCTATCTTAGAAATGTATATCGAACAGGATAAAAGCCCGCATCAAATTATTACCTGTGGCTATGACGAAGATGTGGTGCAACGAGTGATATCGTTAGTGAATCGTAATGAATATAAGCGTCGCCAGGCATCACCGGGTGTGCGTATTACAACGCGAGCTTTTGGGCGTGACCGCCGTTATCCGATAACTTCGTCTTATCGTGAAGAGGGCCCGGGTGGTGCTGATTAGAGGGGTTGATCGTATTTTCTGGTATTTGAGTGCGATGGGGCCTGTTATTTTTAGAGGTTTGTTTGGTGTTTTAGATCCTTCGCTTGCACTCAGGATGACATTTTCCCAGGCATAGGATGACAACGGTGACTGTCATTCTGAACGACAGTGAAGAATCTCAGGAAGTCTGGAATAAAAGCTTGCTTCTACAGGTGTTTGACGACGTCATCAAGACGACGACGATTTGATTGCTCAGGAATGTCAGCGGGGTAACCTATGCTGAGCAGTGCAACGGGTATCACGCCTTTATCTAACTTCAAAATATCTGCAACAGCTTTGTCATTGAAATGCCCTACCCAGGTAGAGCCCATTCCTGCGGCGACTATGGCTAACTGAGCGAAAGTGGCGGCAATCGTGGCATCTTGAATAGCGTAGAGATTTCTACCGCGATCACCGTATTTTTCAGCAGAGCGTTCCGGGTCGGCACAAAAGGCGAGACAGATAGGCGCTTGGGAAATAAAGGGTTGGTCTTCGGCAGCCTGTTCTAAACGTTTGCGATCTTGTTGATCTGCAATGACGACTATTTTATAGGATTGTAGATCGCCCGCGGAGGGTGCGGCGCACGCCATTTCTAGAATGGCGTGAAGCTTCTCATTTTCAACGGGGGCATTGTCGCGATATTTTCGAATTGAATGGCGATTTCGGACGGTTTCAAAAAAATCCCACATATCTAAACTCCAGAGAGTAACTATTCAGGGTAAATCAAATCAGTTGAGCTTGTTTCAAGCATAGCAGGGAAGCTTGCAGTAAGTCACCATTGCTTTGAATGGTTAGCTGTTGTTTTCATCAAGGAATAAAGGTTGATAACCTGGGTAGTTGAGCTCAAGTATGCGCATCGTATCTTGTTGCAGGTCTGTCATTTCAAGTTGTTCATAGGCGGTAGCCATGATCGATAATGCTTCGGCTGTTGATGGCGTTTGCATATAATTTTCAATAATGAATTTGGCGCGATTAGCGGCGGCAATATACGCTTTACGTTGCAGGTAATAGTGAGCGACATGGATTTCATGGCGAGCTAAATAATTGCGCAAATGTATCATGCGTTGGAGTGCGTCATCGCTGTATCGGCTATTCGGAAAGCGAGTGATAAGCTCGGAGAAGCTCTGATATGAGTCGCGTGCTGTTTTGGGGTCACGAATCGCTGGGTCACTTTTGAGAAGCTTGTCGAAGCTAGCGCTGGTTTTATCGAAATTGGCTAAACCTTTTATGTAATAAGCGTAATCTACATCTGGGCTGCGTGGGTAAAGTTTTATGTAACGGTCTGCTGCTGCTGTGGCAGATTCGGACTCGTTAAAACGGTAATAGGCGAATGCGATTTCCAATTGTGATTGTTTGGCGTAAATACCAAAAGGGTAAGTGATTTCGAGTTTCTCGAAATGTTCGATGGCAATTTGGTAGTTGCCATTTTGTAAAGCAGTATTGGCTTTTTTATAGAGGGCCTTTGCGCCGAGTGCATCATCGGTTTGCTCGACTGTTGTGCAACCATTAATAAAGATACTGGCAATCAGTGCCAGAAGGAGTAGGGGCTTATTCATATTTGAATTATGTTAGTGCTTGGAAGAAAAGTTTTTTATGTCTTGTTGGATAGTGCTTATGTTTTGTATCCATGGCTGGCTTGCACGCAGGAAATCAGGCAATTTATTTATGCTACTTCGAGCTGTTTTGGCATCGGGGTATTCTCCATAAACCAGCGTGTGCCAGATTGTACCATTAATATCTTTTTTGAAATAGGCTGTTTTGTTTTGTAACTGCTTGTCTTTGATGAAGTTCAGCAATGGCTGCTCTTTTAAAGTGCTGAGCAACTGAATAGTGTAATGGCTGCCGTCGCGTTCATTTAGCCATCTAAAATCACGAATTTCATTGCTGGCGGTGTTACCTATCATCATTTTGGAACTGCTCGATTCAGCGGGTGTGTCCACTGTCATAGCTATGTCGTTATGGTGAGGGGCGGCTTCAGATTTTTCATGGTGAGTATCTGAAGTAATATCTGAGTCTAATTTAAGCGTGGGTGCGACAGCGACTGCTGGCATTGCTATGAGGCCAGCCTTTGTTGTGGTGGTTTTATTGTTATCATTTGCATTCTCAGACGGTGTGCCCATCATTTGACTGGCCATCTGAGTAATATTTTCTGCTTCTCCACCAACACTGCTTGCAGGGTATTGTTCTGTCACCGCGCGCGCATGTATCATTGCTTTGGCGTAGTTTTTATTTTGCAGACTTTGTTTGGCTAGCATGATTTCATGGGTGGCCAATTGCTCATGAACATAAGCCATGCGTTTTTCGGTGTCATGGGCATACTTACTGTTTGGAAAATCTCTCAGCAGGGCAGAGAAATATTGTGCTGTAGTTTGTAAAGACAAGTTTTGCTGTTGAGTTGAAACAGGGCTGCCCGCATTTTGTGCTGTCGATTTTTCATAACTGGCGAGCCCTCTTAAATAATAGGCGTAATCAATGTTTTCATTATCAGGATAATTGCGGATAAAACGTTCCGAAGTGTCTATGGCGGATGTGTAATTTCCTGTTTTGAAATAAGAATAGGCCAGTTCCATTTGAGCCTGAAGGGTATAGGCGCTGCTCGGGTAATGTTGCTCCAGGTTTTTGAATTGTTTTGCTGCCTCGGCGTAATCACCTTGAGTTAATGACTGTTGGCCTTGGGTGTATATATCGCTGGCCTGCCGAGGGGATGCCTGCATTTTTGTTTCAGGGGCAGTGGCGCAGCCATTGATCAGCAAGGCCAAGGCGGCGACTGGAATGAAAGTTAAAATACGCATGTTTGTTCTCCGAGCTTTTAATGTTGTTATGACGGCGGACAATAACGAGAGCAGAAGTATTATGATGTTAAATCCTGGTAAAAACAATTTATTGAAAAATAACAGGGTTTAATGAACGTTTTTCTTATGTTTGCTGTAGAGATGAATACTGTTATTAAGATGGTTCTGCGTGGTTTAGAATATTAATGCGGTGAACTTTATTTTTTCAGCTTTTGCTTGTAAGGCCATTCAGGTCAGCCAGGAATACGTCATATGAAAACATTTAATTTCCCATACATTGCTTTAGGCTTAGGCTTGTTCCTCATGCTATTGCTAGTAAAAGGGAGCGAAATCAGGCCTGATGGTGGGGTGTTACTACCTCTACTAACGTTGTTAATTATCAGTGAATTCGCTTTTTTTATGACGGCATTTGCCGTATATATTGGTGTTAAGCATATGCGTGTCGCGGGCATGAAGCTCGCCTACACGCTTACTACGTTACTGTGTTTTTTGTTGTCGCTACGATTCGCAATTTTGGGTGTTGAGCTTTGGCCACTTTAGCATTCAAATGTAATTTTGAGTGTTGACAGTAGTTTATTCTTTGAGCTGATACCCCGTTTTAAAAATCCACCAAACGGTGGCAAGGCAGAGCGTTAGGAAGGCTAAAATCATCGTCAGGCTAATGGCGATGCTAACATCGGATACACCGTAAAAGCTCCAACGGAAGCCGCTGATCAAATAAACAACGGGGTTGATTAGCGCAATTTTCTGCCAAACTGCTGGCAGCATGTCTATTGAATAGAACGCACCGCCGAGAAAGGTCAGTGGTGTGATAACCATCAACGGTACAATCTGTAATTTTTGAAAATCGTCAGCCCAGATGCCGATGATGAACCCGAGTAGGCTGAATGTCACGGCAGTGAGAATGAGGAAAAGTATCATCCAGGCTGGGTAAGCAATTTCGTAATCAACAAACAATCGTGCCGTCGCAAGAATTAGTATGCCAAGAACGATTGATTTAGTGGCGGCGGCACCGACATAGCCGATGACGATTTCAATATAGGAGATTGGTGCAGAGAGCAGCTCATAAATCGACCCCGTGAATTTTGGGAAGTAAATGCCAAACGAGGCGTTAGAGATGCTTTGGCCGAGTAGCGAAAGCATTAGCAGTCCGGGAATGATGAAGGCGCCATAGCTGATACCGTCGATGTCGCCCATACGGGAGCCGATTGCTGCGCCGAAAACAATGAAATAAAGTGATGTTGTCAGGATCGGTGCGGCGATACTTTCCATTAGTGTGCGTCGAGTGCGGGCCATTTCAAAAGTATAGATGGCGCGGATGGCATGGATGTTCATAATGTTTCACTCACTAGGTCGACAAAGATTTCTTCTAATGAACTTTGCTTTGTGTTGAGGTCTGTATAGTCGATACCGATTTCACTTAGCTGCCGTAGTAGAGCGGCGATGCCAGTTTGTTCGTGCTGGGTGTCGAAAGTGTAAACCAATTCATTTCCGTCTGCGCTCAGTTCCAGAGAATGTTGAGAAAGCACCTCGGGAATATGAGCTAAAGGGTTTTGTAAGTGGAGTGTTAATAGTTTCTTTCCCAGTTTTTCCATCAATAGTGATTTCTCTTCAACTAGAATCAGCTCACCCTGACGAATAACACCGATGCGGTCGGCCATTTCCTCAGCTTCCTCAATGTAATGCGTGGTGAGGATGATGGTGACGCCGCTGCCCTGTAATTGCCTGACCATGTTCCACATGTCGCGACGTAGATTGACGTCTACGCCAGCAGTGGGTTCATCGAGGAATAAAATTTGTGGTTCGTGCGAGAGGGCTTTGGCGATCATCAAACGCCGCTTCATACCGCCGGACAGAGCCATGATTTTCGTGTCTCTTTTATCCCACAGTGATAGGTCGCGTAGTATTTTTTCTAACAGAGCAGGGTTGGGTGGTTTACCGAATAGGCCGCGACTGAATTCCATCGTACCCCATACATTTTCAAATGCTTCTGCAGTCAGCTCCTGGGGCACTAAGCCAATTTTAGATCGAGCAGCACGAAAGTTTAAAATGATGTCGTGATCGTCAACGAGCACATTACCCAGGCTGGGATTAACAAGCCCGCAAATGATGCTGATCAATGTTGTTTTTCCAGAGCCGTTAGGCCCTAGCAGAGCAAAGACCTCACCACGCTGGATATCGAGATTGATGTTTTTGAGGGCATGTAACCCAGAGGTATAGGTTTTTGAGAGGTTCCTGATGGAAATGACCGATTGCATTATGTTTAGTTCTATAAAATAAAAGTTGGCCAGATTATAACTCAGCTGGGAAAACAAATATCAGTTGGCAGCTGTATCTTTAATAATAGGGTAAGTTAGCTTCATCGATCATCTGAGTCAGCACTTTGACTTGGAACTCGATAGGCATCCATAATGATGTTTAGTAAATTCTTTCCGGAGAGTATGATTTCACCTCGGTAGCGTTGACCACCATCACTGCTGAATTCAAATTGATATTTTCGCCAGATGATTACATGCCCTAAATTACTTCGCGTTAATTTTAATTTTTTCAGTGCAACACTGTCATCAAGTAGTATCAGCCCCAAATCATCGCAGCGTTGCCGCCCTTTTTGGCGGGCTAATTCTTTGGCGCGCATCGCATTCCACCAATAGACGATGCTGACAAAAAGCAGTATAAGAAAAAACAGATCTTTTATTGTCATGGTTGATTAGCAATATAGGTTATAAAGATGCTAAGCGCCTGCTGGTTCGCGAGTGTGATATTGAGTCGGAGAATAGTAGATTGGTGGCTAGTTAATGAGCAATTATATTAATAATATTGATGTTGGTGAATGTCCTCTAAATGTTCACCAAACATAGATCAAATGTAGCCTAAAACGTGCCCCAAAGGGGGAAGAAGTATTCTTAGGAGGGTAACGCAACAACATGAAAATATTAATAAAAAAACAAATATTAAATGGTGGGGCGGCGGGAACTGATCTGTCAATATAAGTATCTGAATAAATTATAAATAATAGTTTTATATTGCTAGCGGTACTGCTACGAGTAATACTAAAATATAAAGTCATTTTGTAAAGCTTCATTTTTCTGCGATTTATAACGTAATTCGATCCTAATCTATGGAATAGAATTCACCCCAATTGTTGATGTTCTCTATAATTATTGCTCATATTTTATTGTGAGTGATACTTTTGCAGTCTCTAATTTTGCTGTTAACAAAATAGTTCACCATTGTTGTCGATGTCACGTTAGCCATCGTCTAGATAACACACCGGCTTGTCCCGCTCACGACGCAGGTAATGCATCGCCTTGCCGGTGGCGCTGGAGGGTGGCGCCAGTGGTAAGCTGTCAGCCAAAAATACAGCTCATCGAGTGTCGGGCGCACCCATTGCCGACGGCGATCATAGCTTTCCTCAGCGGTTAATCGTCTGGCCTGTTTTTCTATTCGATACAGCTTCTGGATCACCATCATATAGCTAAAGTTATTGTGTAAGAACAGTGTTGTAGGTTAGTATTGGATGTGATATTTACAGTTGTCGGGTTAACTACGGCTGCTCTTTCCTCATAGTATTAAATCGACTTTGCCCATTATGATGCTACGTAGACAGGGGGCCTCATCCTCTCATCAATCGGTTTATCTTTTTTCGGTTACATTTCTTGTGGGGCTGTTATTTTTTGCGGGACAATTAGCAGCGTATCACTATCAGTTGATTTCATTTCCATACCAAATTTCGTACCGTGAAAGTGCCGCCCCTATGTTCACTGACCTGCTTCTAGCAGGTGGATTCCCTTACCAAATAGAGGATCACCCTGAGTACTCCAATTTTTATGGCATGTTCTATAGTCTAGTGACTTATCCGCTAGCGATGGTATTTGGATCTAGTGTGCATATCCATCGCCTTGTAACGGGGTTTTTTATAATTGCCACTTGCGCAATTGTTTATGCTGTAATGCGAAAAAGAAAGGTAGGCGCGATACTAGCATTTGCTGCTGTACTGCTGTTGTATGCGGGGTTTCTTTGGCAATCTACACCTCGAGCAAAACCTGATGCCTTGGGTATGTTCCTATTCCTTAGTGCAATATTTCTTCCTTGGTGGTACAAGTTTTCAGTTAAAAGCCTTGCAGGAAGTATCATTCTAGGTCTCCTCGCGCTATTCACTAAACAATATTTTGTTCTAGCGCTTCCGTGCATAAGCGGGTACTTGTTTCTATTTGTATCAAAGCGCAAGGCCATCATATATACGTTGGCAGCCATCCTGTCGATTGGATTATCCTTGACGTTGATGGCTAACATATTTGAGTTATATATATATGATACTGTTACGATTCCCAGGAGACTATGCTGCAGTTACAGCTTAGGTCATATGCGTGAACAGTTGTTGACCTTTATTACCTGGTACAGAGAATTGATTCTCTTATGTATAGCTATTGCATTAACTCTGGTCATCAAAGCTAGCCGCGCAAATGGGATACCTCCAATACTAGAGCACATCAATGTGCGTAATTTATTTAATATCGGTGATTGGAAGCGACCGCTGCTTAGTATAAGTCTAGATCCCCATATGTTTTTTCTGTTAGTTATAACTATGGTTATCATTTACCCACTAGGTGGACATACTGGGAACAATATGACCTACCTAATGCAGCTTATTTCTCCTTTTTTCTTAATAGTGATATTTTCATGGTTAAATCCATTTGTGATAAAAATGAAAGAATGCAATGTTCTTGCATTTATAGCTGTTATCGCATTGCTGTTGAAGTCGCTGCATACATTTACGTATGAGGCATTAAACCCATTAGCATTTGATGAAGGATTGGAGGCATGGGTTTCTGCTGAAAAATTAATCTCGAAGTCCGAGAACGTATTGAATTCATCTACTATAGCCTCGATTTTGCTTGAACAGGGAAAGACTGTTTACAACTCTGGGCTGTCAGAATATTTCATCCAGGAAAGCTCAACAGTTACTGATTTAAGAAAACGGGTAGTAGCTAGGAGTGAGGATTATAAAAGTCTGATCCTTAATGGAATTACGGAAAGTTCATTTGACTTACTCCTGATAAATGATGGGAGCTATGATTTTATACCCCAAAGCCTATTAGAGACTCATTATGGTAAAGAGGGGGTGGTTGCATTAGACTTTCCTCATTCTAAGATTACAAGAATACTGGAGATTTGGAAGCCCTTGTCTAAAGATAGGTTGAGCAAGCTTCAATAATGTTTTCATTACAGTTCAAAAACTAATCGGTGTATAGCTGACTGACAATGAAACCGAAAACAATTGGTTATTATGTTGGTGGCAGAGATAATAATCTCACATTAATACGGCTATTGGCTGCGACAGCAGTTTTGTATTTTCACAGCTATGCTTTATCACTTGGTTTAGGGCAGGGAAATGATCCTGTTACCTCAATAATTCTTTTGCCATATTTGAATGCAAGTTTAGGAAAACTGGCTGTAGAGGTTTTTTTTGTAATTAGTGGGTTTTTGATTGCTGGTAGTTACTTGCATCAAGCTAATGTTATTAGCTTCATGGAGGCAAGGATATTGCGAATATTCCCTGGGTTAGTTGTAGCAGTCTTTTTTTGCGTTTTTGTTATCGGCTTAATGGCAACTAACAGTTCGTATGGTGATTATTTTTCATCACAACAAGTCTGGAACTATATATTTAGGAATAGCACGCTAATTACTGGCATGGTCTATACGTTGCCGGACGTTTTTGAGAACAACCCCCTTCCAAAAGGCGTAAATGATTCTTTATGGACGCTACTAGTAGAATTTAAGATGTACATTTTTATTGCTGTTATAGGGTGTTTGGGGCTTATAAAATCTCGCGCATCATTTAATGTGATAATTTTAATTGCTTCAGTCCTTTATGTTTTTATTATGAGCATCGGTGATGCTGTGACATTTACTGAATTAAAGCATGCTGAAATGGCTATGTATTTTATGATGGGTTCTTTTTTATATGTTAATAAAGATATGCTGCCCATAAGTTTTTTTACATTACTGCTTATGCTTTTATTATTTTCTCTTACTAGGAACTATTGGTTTAATGGGCTAATTCAAATATTATTCTTGTCTTATTTGGTAGTTTTTCTTGCCTTTCATCCTAAAGTGCAATTGCCGTCGCTGGATAAGTATGGCGATTATTCATACGGCATATACATTTATGGTTTTCCTGTTCAACAATACATTGCTTATGTATGGGTGGATATTCAGCCTTGGGAAATGTTTGGGGTCGCATTGCCTATTGTATTAATGTTAGCTTTAGCCTCTTGGCATTTAATCGAAAAACCAGCCCTTGCATATAAAGGGCGGATATCAATGGGTTGTTAGTATGCTGCCTAGTTTTTATCTGGCCTCTCGATTTTTGAGATTGTTGCGACCACAACAACATTCCAGCAAAGTAATCGAAGGGGTGGCACTAGCATAAGAAGCAGTTTATCAATTTTCTCAAGGGGTGAGTACAGCCAACGCCATTTATTGCCTTCCTGGACAACTACCTTCCAAAATCTTTCCTTGTTTGGATTTCTACGTTGAACCAATGCCATAATTAGAAAAATGATCAGTGTTGTAAGCCAGAAATATCGTGTTTCGACGACGTCGAAGTGCTTTCTAAAAATATTGAGGTCATGCCACTTAAGTGGGTGCTCATCTGTTGTCCTCACATCGGTGGCCATCATGCGGTATACGTTAATCACTGGATTATAAGCCAACGGATCCCATGTCACGAGCTTTCCTTTAGGGGCCAGATGTGGTTTGATGCGGGCAAGTGTTTGGTCAATATCGACATGGTGTAGCAAATTTCCCGCATAAATTATGTCGAATTGTGCATCCTGCGGTAACCGCATATCCTCAGCTGCGGATATATGGGGCGTTACGCTGACTCCATTTGCACGAGCCAAGCGACAAGTGGCATCCAGCATGCCTTGAGAGAGATCGGATGATGTTACATCCGCACCTAATAATGCGAAGTAGATGCTAGCCTCACCCAGGCCGCAACCCACATCCAGCAAGCGTTTGCCTTGTAAATCACCTAGTCGCTGTGTTATATAGCGCATCTCTGGGGCAGTACATACTTCATTGGCCGACCGCACATCAATATTCTCAACATCCTCGCTATTAGCCCATGCATCGTGAAATATCTGCTCATTTTTCAGTCTCCTATTATCCTTTGATTGATCCTTGCTGGAACCTTCATAACCGGCTAATTGTGCTACTTGCATAACAACTTCCTTGAAGTAACGGTCATTTTTAAGTTTAATAGGGTCCTCCGAATCCAAGAGACCAGACTCTTGCTGGCGTGCGACGTACTGCTCGTTATCACCTCGTAGGAAAAAGTGAGGCTCATTCAAGGGAATAGTTAGATTACCGGGATTTGCAAACCCCCAGCTAATGCTAACCGTACCTTTCTTATATATGAGTTCGATTGCCTGAACAAAATCATCCCACGGAGGCTGTTCCACACTCGCTGACAAGAGATCCTCTTCTTGAGCGGCCATGAGAAAACGATATTTGAAACTTTCGAGTTTTACTTTCTTAGGCATTAAAAACCTCGATTATATTCTTGATGGGTGTTCGAGAACACGGTCGTTCTCGCGATTCATTGCGAATTCTTTCCGCCACTTTTAGTAATTGCTCATAAGACAGCGGCCAATTTTTCTCAGGTGGAGAAGTAAGGAATGTACTTATGCGTTGCAGTTTGGCTGCCAAAAATCTCATGGATATAGTTATTTCTGGATAACTGCCATACATGCAGCCATTACATGCACGCGTCACTTTTGCCACCTCTTCTCGCCAAGCTTTACTACGATATGTTTTAGGAAATTCATTGGCGTAAGCTGGGTAGCTATGGTCAAGTCGGTGATCGCAGCACGGTGCAAATTCACCGTTGGGTAAGAGAGCAAAATAAAGGTTTGGTGTGTCGCATACGTTATCGTTTTTACTTCGCCAAGTAATAGGTTTATTGCGCACAAAATGCTTGATATCGTTCAAATATTGGTCGCTGTCGAATAGTAAGTAGCCTTCCTTGCGCATTTCACGTACGCGTTCTATGATAGAATCTACGATTGGCAGTTCATTCGGCCTGAATCGCAGCATGCTATCGAAGGTGCGAAATCCGCGTGGGTGAGCGTAGTCACTCACATGCGCAGGCACTAGCGAGGTGAACCAAGAGGTCTCAGAACCGAAGCGCACCACATCCTCGATGTCACCCATATTTTGCGGTTGTAGCACACAACCCAGCGAGGCAAAGCTTCCTTTCTTGGGCAGGTACTTTGTGAATAGAGCCATGGCCTTCAGTGCCTGATGCCACGACTTGTTGAAAGCTCCATTGATTTTGTCTTGTTTCTCATGCTGTAAAGAGTCCAGTGAAATTGATATATCCTTACCTCCTGCCTCCACTGCTCGAGCAATCTGCTCTTCTGTAGCGAACCCGTTGGTCTGCATACGAACATGTACTCCCCGAGATTCAAATGCATGAATGATTTCGGGCAAATCCTTGCGAGCGAATGGTTCCCCTCCGGTTAGCAAAACGATAGCCACCCCCATGGCGTTGAAATTATCTGCAATGCGCTCTATCTCGGCGAGAGTGCACTCGCGCACATCCGAATTCGCGTAGATGATATTACATTGCTCACAAGTTAGATTACACCGCGCAGTCACATAAAACTGTACATATACTGGTGCATCCTGAAATAACGCAGCTTTTGCTAAGGTTATTTTTGATAAGTCGGAAAACATTTCATCTGCTCCTAAAAAAAATTATACGCGTCAAATAGTTAAGCAAAAATGTGAAGCCGTTGGTTATCAATTTTGCCCAATAGGGGTTTACTAATGCCAAGTCTACCAGTAACCATAAAATAAACATTCCTAACGCAAACATCGCACCGTTTGCAACAAATGTAAGTCGCACATCTACACGAAATTTAAATCGGCTGTCAGGAAACACAAATGCACGGATGAGAATAACATTAACAACAGTTCCCACGCAGAATGCAGTAGCGTTAGCTAAGTATACAGATACATTGAGCGCAACAAGCGTAGCATAAATCAGAAAATCGACGAAAAAGCCACAAACAACAGCGACAAAGTAGCGTAGCGGTGTATTAAATATTGATGGTTTCAGCGATAAGATAAAGTGGGCGTCCTTTTACTTCCTCGAATATGCGCGCAATATATTCGCCTATTACACCAATCAATAGTATCTGTACGCCGCTAAACATGATGATGGATAGCAGTATTGCAGTTAAACCAGGAACAGGGATGTTCGTGAACAGCTTTAGATACAGCATGTAAACACCTAAGCTAACTCCGACAATTATCGTCAGGAAGCCGATTCGGATTGCCATGGTCAGCGGCTTTTTTGAAAAAGACAATATGGCATTCGTAGCAAAGGTTAGCATCTTTCTTAAAGGGTATTTTGTTGTGCCCGCATAGCGTTTTTCGCGATCATATTCAAGTGGCGCGGCTCGAAAACCGAGCCATGGGAGCATGCCTCGCACGAAACGATGTTGCTCGCGGAGTAGTTTGAATGCTTCAACAACTTGGCGCGATATAAGGCGAAAATCACCAGTATTAGCAGGGATCTCGATCTCACACATATAGCTCAACAGACGATAGAAAGCTGCAGCAGATGTCTTCTTTAATACCGTTTCACCTGCTCGGCTGCGACGCTTGCCATACACCACATCAAATCCTGTTAGCGCTATCCGGTACATATCTTCAATCAATTCCGGGGGATCCTGTAGATCGGCGTCAATTATCGCAACATAGTCGCCGGCAGCAAAATCTATCCCTGCTGTAATGGCAATTTGATGGCCGAAATTTCGTCTGAACGAAATAACCTTTACGTTGCCAACTTGTTCGCTGATGCTTCGTAGCAGAGGCAAAGATCGATCTTTGGATCCATCATCAATAAATATCAGCTCCACGTTGAGATCAGATGAAAGCTTGTCACTCAGCACAAGAAGACGCCGCAATAATTCGTTGATAGACTCCTCTTCGTTAAATACTGGAATGACGATGCTCAGTAATTTTTTGTCTCGAATTAAACTAGGGTGATCGTCCGCCATGAAGCCTCACTTTATTTTTTATGGCTACATTGAAGAAGCCTCAACCAACTAGACAGATAGTTTCACTAGCAACTACACCAGGCAACCCTCTTTCAACAACATCTCCGTGCTACATGGAGAGCTATGCGAATAGCGAGCGAGGTAGCGCAAGCCCTCGGTAGGGGCTTGCAGCTTGCAGCAGCTTTCGTAGGGAAGGGAAGAAAGTGCAGCAATTGCATATCCGCCCCGTCAGTCACTTGAGAGCCGATGCGATAGCGGGGCGACAAGGATGGCTGAGGCATAATGGCGTTCGCTGAACGAAGTGGAGTTTGGATATGGACGCCCAAATTCTTTATCGAGTACAGCGACACACTGATACCTGCTTCCCTCCAGATAATAATAACATAATTGTTTGTATGGCATATAATTATGAGACTTTTTCACGATGAAGTGTTTCGATCACGTTCAGTCGTACGGTTTATTTTTTGATAATCGATCCCCAACAGGTACTTTATGGCTGGTCAATATTCACACAAGCAGTTTTTCAGGCGCGTTCCTCATTTGCAGTTAGCGGAATACTTTAAATCAAAGGATGTTGATTTACGAATAGATTTTACTGAGCTTAAAGAAAAAGACGTTGATACCTTATTTAATGCCTTTACTGGCCTTTCTCCAGAGCTTCAGGCTACCATTGAGGCTGAGTTTCAGGATGTCAATGCCATGGCCTGTGAAGGCGGTGTAGCGGCTTTAATTGATGAAGCTGTCTTTCATAAGGATGGTGCGTTTATTGATGCTATTGCTGCCATAGAGGGCTTTCATGCCAAGGTGATGTGGGCTTTTCTTGGTAAAAAGGATTATTGGCGCGGTGCAACCATGTTTTTACATGCGGATAATGTCAGCGCTTCATACTGGAAAAAACGTAATGATTTACCTTCAGTGCCGCCGAATGTTGAAGATGCGGATATTGATAAGTTGGCACGGGCGATAAGTGAATTCTTTTATAGTAAGGAGGGGCGGGGGAAAAATTGCAAGGTAGAGCCGTACCGGCGCAACAAGAAAGAGTATTTTTTTGCCTATCCTGAAGATTTTTCACAATCGGGGGTGGAGTGGGTGAGTGATACCTTGAAAACTCTGGCACATCATCCGGCCTTTGAAATTATATTTGTTTACAGTGAAGAAGAAGGCTCGCTGGATATTTATGCCCCTAAAAACACAAAAGCTGTACCTGAACTGCAAAGGATATTTGCAAAAACAATTTTGAAGCTGAATAGCTTGTCGGATGGTACGGTTGATAGGCGGGTGTATGACCTTGCGCCGATGGATGATGCTGGTTTTGAATTTAAGATTGAGCCTGTGGTGGGTATTGCTAGCGTGGTAGTGACTCGATTACGGCTTACGCTTAAACAGGACGCAAGGCGACGTATTATCCTTGAGGCGGATACTAAGCATAATCCTAAAGCCGTTTATAAATTGCTGGATGAACTTAAATTACCTGCTTATCATATTACCCAGGTTGGCGTGAAAGTGACCTTTGAGGCTTTGGATGGTAGGCGGGCGAATACCCGTAGTTTTAATATTACCTATCCGAACTCATGCGCTCTTAATTATGATGGCAAAGATTTAAAAATTCGTAAGATGCTGGCTGTATCGGGCATTGAGCCTAAAGCAGTGTAACAGTAACCGCGTATGGCTTTTAACCCCGTATTGCTTGATATATTAGAGCATATCCGCGCAGCTACTGAGCCTGTGGTGATTGATTGGGACAGTACCCAGCAATGGCCTTCAGGGGCGCTAGATTGCTTCGTACAGGCCGGTATTCTTACGGTTGCTTCTTCTGCTCAATCTATTGAATGCCATGCCTGTGAACGCCACTGTTTGATGGATGTGTTAATGCAAGTAGGTGAGGGTGATTCTGTTAATCGTGCTTTTGTTGTTTGTGATGTGCCTGAAATGCAAAGCCAGATTGGCAGGGTTCAAATTCCCATGGAACGATTGCAGCAATGGAAAACCAGCTTTAAACAATTAGCGGGGGTGGTTGCTGGGTTGATGGGTTTTAATAGTCATATTGAATATAAATCTAAACAGGCTTCTATTCGCTTAGGCATGTTAAAAGGTAAGGGTGGGCGGCGCTGGGTTTCCTTGGTTAGTCAGCCATTGGCGGTTGAAATAAACGGATTTAATATACCGGTTAATGAATTGTTATTTTTTGATTCTGGCGAGCTGGCTATCGATCATTTGCGTATTGATGAGCTGGTTAATACTCAGCCATTAAGTATGGGGAAAGGCTATGTTCCTTCTACGGATAAGCGCGAAGCTGGAAAACTAGCAACACAGGCTAAATATCAAGATTGGAAGGATGTATATCAATCATTGCAGGTAAAACATCCCACAAAAAATAAAACATGGATTTCACGAAAGATCGCCAATTTGCCGGTTTCTCAAGGTGCTGATTCTGAAACAATCCGTAAACATTTAAAATAATTGGGCGGAAATTTTCCGCCCAAACAAGTCATTGTGTTAACTGAGTTTTCTCGCAGTTTCACTAGTTAAAAAACTATCCCCCCCTTTCCTTTTGAAATATAAATCATTGAATTTATTATAGTCATTGTATTTTTCAGCGCTTTATTCCTGTGTGTTATCCCACAAATTGCCCAATTAATCTCGTGTCTGGTTTCCTAAATATGTTTAAGGGGTTTCAGCATGACACACATAATACTAAGGCTTCCGGTGGTTAAAGAGCGTACTGGTTTATCCAGAAGTACAATTTATTTGCGTATGGCCAATAATGAATTTCCCGCACCAATTTCTTTAGGTGGTCGCTCGGTTGGATGGTTAGAAAAAGACATTCACGAATGGTTAGAAAAAAAGATTGAAGCCAGCCGGAACACCTAATGGCTAACTACAATCCTAATCTGGTTAAAATCAATCGCAATTATACTTTTGAGGAATTGGCGGCTGTATTTGGTATTCATAAAAACACAGTCTCTAGTTGGGTTAAGAATGGTTTGCCCTGCTTAAAAGAAAGACGGCCATTTTTAATATTGGGGGTGGAAGCCAGGTTTTATCTGAAAGAACGGCGAGGGAGTAAAAAGAAAAAATGTAAGCCTGATGAACTGTTCTGTTTGCGTTGCAAAATGCCCACTAAGCCGGCTGAAAATTTTGTAGAGTATTTGCCGTTAACAATGGCAAAAGGACGTTTAATGGGGTTTTGTGGGCGATGTGAATGCGTGGTAAATAAGTTTGTTAGCTATAACAGCTTAGAGGGGTATTCGGCACTTTTTGATCTTTCAAAACCGAAAGCGTTAGAGCATATAAACGATAGTGATAATCCTATCTTAAACAGTGACTTTAAAAAGTGAGCTAAACCCATGAAAAAATACAATGCCAACAACGAACGTATTAAG
>Ga0316208_1000671_pt1 | contig 38092 bp, 19 predicted proteins | sample 3monopyrite_MG_FD_204944 | JGI IMG/M metagenome (GOLD analysis project Ga0316208, IMG submission 204944) | Microbial mat bacterial communities from mineral coupon in-situ incubated in ocean water Damariscotta River, Maine, United States -... | ecosystem: Environmental > Aquatic > Marine >...
TGCTTTGTTGTCGTAACATATTCCAGTCAATCCGGTTATATCATTTTAAGTTGAGTTTAATAGTATAAACTCGACCTGTTTTCGTCAGGCACAGCCTGACCTACGACTTTATCAGCAAGTCCTATTTGGTTGCGGCTATTCACTACGCAGAGTTTGTAGAACCGGGGTGCGGATTGCTTCGGTGACTGCCAGTAATGCGGCAAGCATGCCGGTAATGAACACGCCCAATAAGAGCGCTGCCCCGCTGCCCCACGGGACGTCGGCCCCCCGGCTGAGAATTTGAGGCGTCATCGCGATCAAGGCGCATACGGTTCCGATTGATAAGCCGAGCAGAAGCAGCCACGCATTTTCTGCCAGCACCATCACGGCAAGCATATTTTTACTGAAGCCGATCGCGCGCATTAAAGCGAGTTCTGAACGACGCTCCAGCACATTTCGCAGCATCACGGTCCCTAACCCGAATGTACCAAGCAATAAGCCGAGCCCTCCCAATGCCTGGAAGGTGGAAAGGTACGTATTTTGTACCGCAAGATAATTTTCAAGCCGCTCGCCAATCGGTTCGATATCGAAACCGAGCGTCACCAGACGTGTTTCCAAAATCTGTGAAATCTTTTCGTTCTGCGCAGGATCACATTCAATCAGAAAATAATTGTAACCGGAAATATCGGGAAACAGTTCCTGAAAATTCTTTTGCGACATCAATAAAACTCCCTGAAAGACCGAACCGCCCAGCGAGCCGACAACTTCCAGCTTTTCCGGGCGATGCAATTCTTCGGGAAGAGCAATCGTATCGCCAATCGCTTTGTGCAGCGAATACTGAAGCGAATCCATATCTCCCATCACCGGAATGTGTCCAGCCTCGGTTTTTCCACGAAGTAATTCCCAGGGGTTCTTGCCGGGGGTATCTGCAAAAAGAAAACCGCCCCGCTCGATCATTTCATCTGGAACACCCAAAATTGTCGGGAGCCTCGTCTGATACAAATTCAAACAGCTCGCATCTTCCCCCGGTCGAACGCGAAAGGAAATCATTTTGAGCTCATGAAGCAGTTTGCGAATCGGGGCATCATCACTGGCGTTCAAACCAAGTTTTTTCTGGCCTTGTTCGGTTGTCAAATCGTACAATAATGGCCGGGCTGATTCCGCAACAAGAGAGAAGCCGCCGTTGCCTGAATGAAAATCGGGAAGTTTTTCTGTCGGATTCTGTCTGCCAGCCGCAACCGCGATCACGACAAAAGTCGCAAACGAAACAAGAGCAACCGTCACCCCGGATCGTTGACTGTTTCGGTTCGTGTTGCGAATTCCCATCACAAAACTGGCCGAGACACCTCGTCCTCGCAGCTCTCCCAATTTCGTCAGACGCAGTAGCACCGTGTATAACGTCAGTATTCCTGCCAGCGAAGAAATTCCCGCCACAAAGAAGCTGACAATCCGCCAGTTGAAACCGCCAAAGGCTTCGCTGGCTGGAATGACTTTCAGAATCACCCCGAGCATCGAAAGTAGCGCAATCGCCAGTAAGATGCTGCCTGTCCAGAGACGTCCGCGTGTGATTCTCTGTTGCACCTGTTCTGTTCGATGAACCGTCATCACACCACGCAGGCGATCTTTCGGATTGATCTTCAACATCGCTCGCACACCAAGCCACATTCCCGGAACTGCAACCACTAAAGAGATCATTGCACCGAGAGCCAGGCTGGTCGGCTCGATATCAACAAGCAGAAACTTCGAACCAATCGCACCGATCCACCACGTTTTTAATCCGTAGATCATCACACTGCCATACAGCACTGCCAAAAACAGGCCGAAAACAGTTCCCAGAGTGGCGACAATTAAACCTTCTGCAAGAAGAATCTGTTGAATCTTCCGCGACGAAAAACCAACCGCAGAAAAGAGGCCAATTTGCTTCACGCGGGTTTCAATCCCCAGACGAAACAGAAGCGTAATCAACACCGCTGCCGCCACGATGACAAAAAAGCTGAACGCGATAAACAGCACCGTAAAATCCATCGTTCCCTGTGCCGCCTGCAAGCCCTGATATTTCACCGGTAATATCGTCAACCCGAGCCGACTGATCGAAAGGTCTTCCAGAAACTGCTTGCGAAATTCATTTTCGGTCTGTTGTAATTCCTGCCCCTGTTTTTTGGCGATCCTTACCGAAGTCGTCTCGCCGTATCGACTTTGCCATAACTGACGAGCTTCTTCCAAATTCAAAAACAGTTTCGGCGTTGCCTTATGTATCAGCCAGTATTCTTCGTCTCGAAGAGTGATACGCGACATCTCCATCGCGAACGGTTGTTCCCAGTCTGCAAATGTTTTTGCATTGGTGATCCCTTCTACGAAAGGGGTTAATCCGGGATCACCAGCCGGGGTTCCTTTCATCTTCAGGATCGCTTTCACGCGAAACTTTTTCTCCAGTTCAGGCAAATCGCCTCGCGAACCGACCACATGATATTTAATCACAATCTCATCCCCGACGGCTGCCCCCAGATCCTGGGCAAGCCATTCATTGATCGCGACTTCCCCTTTTTGAAGTTGCGCGACGGGATTATTTTGAGCATCCACAAAAGGACCAAACGGCGGTTTTGTTGTCAAATTCAACCCCGCTGCAATCCCGTACATTGAATACTTTTTTGAATTGTTCGCGTGACTGATTTCATTCACCAGATAGACCAGCACCGGCGAAGCCTCCGTTTCGATCTGCTCTGATGTTTGTTCTGCCAGTTGCGAAACGGTTTGCTCCAGAATCATTCGCTCAGATTCCAGCGAAAAGTAATTTTGCTGGGGCGATTCAATCAGACGCAAATATAAATCATCCAGATCGATTAACTGATTCAGAATCTCGTTCGGGCGGGCTGTTAATCCCTGAAAAATGTCTGAGTCTCGATCTGTTGCATACGGTTCAGAAATCAATAGCGAATTCACACGAGCCGGCTTGGCGATACGATTTCTTCGTGAGCCAGACTGTTCTTGAAGACCAAGTTCCGTTTGCAGGCGGTCAAGATTGACATATGCATTGAGTGGCAGTTGTTGATTTGGCTGCAACGAAAACCGACCAAGTGTCGTTTTCGATTCTTCAATTCGTGAAACCGTTAACGGAATCTCAATCGTCAATTCATCCAGATCACGCTTGCCGAGCAAAGATTCCTGCGGGATCGTCGAAGGAACTTTCACAAACAGGCTGAGCTTCTCCCCAACGGCAACCCCTAACTGCATCGCAACGCGTTGATTCAAAACAATCTCGTCTTTGCCGGGGAGTGTTTTTGCGTCTCCTCGAAGTAACCCCCAAAGTCGCTGATCACAGCCGATCAAATTGACACGCCCTGCAATAGAGATTCTTCCCGCCGCTTTTTTTGCTTCGTTTTTTTCTACTGACCTTTCATATTGAAGCGTCCCGGTGAGAAGAATCGCGGGGGCAACAACTGTTTTTCGAGGCTGTTTTGTCTTTCCGGTATCTGGCAGAATCGGCCCTTTTTTCTCGAATTGCGTCGCCAGTTCTTCGCGAAAAAAACGACTGCCTGTCAAGGCGTAATCAACTTGAGCAAGGCGATCCAGTGTCATCTGTCGCAAACTGTACCGAACAGAATCGCCAACAACCAACGCGCCTGCAATAACAGCGGTTCCAATCGCAACACCAAGCATGACTGCCAGATTCGTCTGCCAGAAATAGATTAAGGTTCGAAAAACAAGGGAGGTGCGTTTCATGATTTTGTCGCCGATTGTAAGGCGTTGGATGCCGAGATAAGTTTTCCATCTTCCAAAACAAGATGACGCGGGAAGCGAGCCGCCAGCTCAATCGAATGTGTCACGCATAACAGCATCGTGTTTTGCTCGCGAGAAAGTTCGAGCAATAAATCGCCAATCACTTTCGCAGTCGCAGGATCAAGATTCCCGGTCGGCTCGTCCGCTAAAATTAATTCCGGTTTGTTGATCAGCGCCCGGCACACGGCAACGCGTTGTCTTTCTCCTCCGGAAAGTTGTGCAGGCAGCGACTTTAATCGGTCTTGCAACCCCACGCGAGTCAGCAGTTTTTCTGCCAGTTGTTCAGTTTCGCTCGTCACCCCTTCTCCTGCTATTGCGGGCAGAAGTACATTTTCGACAACACTCAATTGAGGCAGCAAATCGTGATCTTGAAAAACGAAACCGATATGTCGATTGCGAAATTGCGTCTGCTCTTTTTCGCTGATCGCCAGAATATCTGTTCCCAGCAGATGCACTTCTCCCGCATCGGGACGCTCCAGCGAACCGATCAAATAAAGCAGCGTACTTTTTCCCGACCCGGATGGTCCGGTAATACACACCGCTTCTCCCGATTGCATTTCGAGTTCCAGTTCTCGCAAAATCGAAACCGCAATCCCAGCCGATTCGTAATTTTTGAACAACCCACGAACCTGCACGCCTTGCAGTTCAGCACTCTGTGATTTTTCCGTCATAATTTTAGTCTTTATAACATTCTGAATAATACTGGGAAATATATTCCTTAGAATCGCTCAAACAATAATTGTTGTACCTTTGATTTGTAGGATGGCGGGCTTGCACCCATCAAATACGGTATTCATTTGATCAGTATCGTGGCGGTAAATCAATGGCTGAATAATAACAGATGGTAACTGTTTAGCCCAACCGTAGGGTCCGCTATTGCGGACCACGATGGGAAGTGGATCCCCCTATTTCATGCGGTGGTCCGCGGGTAGCGGACCCTACAGACAACCTTAATTTCTGCAAAACCAAATATTGCTGAATAGTTACAACAGATTTTACTCTCTAATTTTCATTGAACGCAACTTGGCACGCGAAGATTCGTGCAAGCACACCATCCTACAGCTCAAAGAGACGACAGTTATTGTTTTATCGATGCTTACGTTTCCTTGCTGAAATAATTTGCGTACCGTTCGAAAACTTTTCACGTTAGTAGTATTGGATGCGTAATAGTCCTGATTCAGCGAAAATCGTGGTATTGATTGAGTGATCTGAGATATCGCAATACAAAAAAAGAGCCTGCCCCACGTGGGACAGACTCTTTTTCGAAAGGAGACGAGAGATTCGTTGTTTCGTTGCCGGTTACCTTGTCGTTGGCACGGTTCCAGCAGCCTGCTTGACTCTGTTATTTTTGGTGCCAGGCAGGGTCGTTCCAGTTTGTTGAATTTTGTTGGTGTAGTTTCCGGTTTGAGTGGTTTTGTTTCCGCCGGAAGAGATGTTTGTCAGGTAGTTGTCTACTCGCGTTTGTTTTTTCAAATTATCAAACACTTGAGCAATGCGTTCCTGCGTCTTTTCTTCCGTAAGTTGATCGTACAATTGTTCGGAGACTTCGCTGATATCTGTGACAACCTGCTTGGTGTGTCCTTCACACTTCAGGATGACGTAGTTGCTACCAACTTGGATCAGTCCGGAAATCTCATTCGGTTTCAGGCGGAAGGCGGCATCTTCGACTGCTCGATTATCTGCATTACCCGAGTAACGGGAGATCGGTGGGATCGAGCCGCCCAGCGATTTTGAGTTTGGTTCAATGGAGTGATCACGAGCCAGGCGTTCGAATTCTTCTGGATTTCGTTTTGCCTGTTCCCAAACTTCACCTGCCCGGCGGAAATTATCCATCATAATCATGCGGACGCGAACCCGAGGGCCGTAATTGCGTTGGAAAGCCCGCTGCATATCACTTTCGCTGACTTGAATTTCTTCCCCGGCGAGTTTACGTAACGCAATCATTGGCCAGATCACATCTCGGCGATATTGTACCGGGCTGAGATCGCGTTCGGCTTGCAGCATTTGATACCAGGTATCTGGTGGAAGATTAAAACGCTTAGCGATTTTAAGAACTTCCTGATTCAATTCTGCTTCGGTGATGGACAGGTTTCGCTTTTCCATTTCCTGCATAATGATCGTGCGATTGATCATGTTTTCGAGGACTTCTTTGCCGATGCGATCAAAACATTCTCGAGCCACCACATCGTAAGGAATCGGCTTGCCGTTCACACTGGCTAATGTCGGAGTCGATGCGTTTAAGCTCGCTTTGCCCGAAGCATCTGTGGGAGCTGCCGCCGGCTCTGCCCGAAATATTTGAATCATCACGGCTGCCCCTGCAATAAGGATTGCCGTTCCGCCGATCATTTTTATCCATGAAGTTGTGCGGCTGCCAACTGTTGTAGAGTGAGTCCCTTCACTCATGAGAATCGTTCTCCTTCGTTGATTTTTATCGTTCAACTTACCGATGTGAAATCATTCCATCAAAATTCAAATTGATGGCAGTCTGTAACACCAGAAAAAAGCAGGGGTGAAACAGTTGTTATCGTAAACAATCTGCCCCCCAGCAAACGGCGAGGTTATAACGGTGATCGGCTTTGGAGGTCAACAGCGATTTTTCTGATTTTATCGATTCGGCAAGCAGTAAGCATTCTCCGTGTAAAAAAACGGACATATTCGGTCTCCATTTTTTGCTCCAGGCATCTTTTGGGCCTATTTGTTGAGAGTGGAATTGGGCAATGGCGCGCAAATTCCATCTATATCGTGTAAGAAAACAGAGTCGGGACAGCGGGGCCGCCTCTTTTAAGGAACTTCTATTTATTCAAAAATATCCTCTTAAACGCAGGGTAGACATTCTTGTCTGCCTTCAATACGGGAGGTTCAAACACGACAGACAGGAATGTCTGTGCTCCTTTTGAATGAATAGAGGTTCCCTTTAATAGCTGAGCCAAACGGGCATGGGAGCCAGAAAATGAGCAACGAACAGAGTGCAACAGTCATTGAAAATCAACTCCAGACACTGGTTTTGAGGCCAGTCAGAGAGCAAAGCGGTGCTTGCCTTAAAGTGTTATCCAAAGGCGAATTCCTGATTGGCTCAGCCGAGCATTGCGATTTCCAGCTTTCGTTCGATGGAATTGCCCCTGAGCATTGCAAGCTGGAATATGATGGCAACAGAGCGATTCTGCATGCGATAGACTCTCGAATTTGGGTTAACGATGGACCTGCAAACGGAATTTCGCTGCGAAAAAAAGACCGAATTTCGATTGGCCCGATCAATTTCATTTTCGAATATTCACAGGCCGAACAGCCTGCATCTGAGTCAACAACGACTCAAGATGAAGACACGCTGCAATCTGAAGACCAATTGCTACAGTCATTACAGCGAGCCATTTCGCAGGGGCGAATTGATGCCAGCGCCGTCGCAGCGCTTAATCCTGAAGCAACCTCAGCCGATTCAGCATCGACCGAAAAGGTACTTGATGAACTGAATCAGGCGATTCGCCAATCGCAAAAACAACAAGCCGAACATCAGCAGGAACTGAACCAGCTTCAGGAAAAATCAGCGGAAAAAATCGATCAGTTGCAGGGTCAATTGACTGAGCAATTAAATACAACTCAGCAGCATGAATTAGACCTGTCTGGAAAACAAAGCGAAGTGGAACAATTATCAAAGCAATTTGAAGATCGCATTGAGCAATTGACCGCCCGCGAACAAAAGTTGCAGGAAACTCTTCGTATCGCCAAAGAAGTAGAAAAAGAATGGCGGGAGCGGGAACAAAATTATTTAGCGGAACAGGAACAATTTGAACAACAGTTGAATTCACTTGAGGATAAACTGATCGCGACCGCCGAGCAGGTAAAATCTGAAGAAGACTCGAATCTTAAACAACAACTCCAGCAGGAGAAGCAGACCTGGGAGCAAGAGCAAAAACAGCTTGAAGAAGAACTGAAACAGCAGGTAAGCTTGCTGCAGGAAGAGGTTGTGACGGCACAACAGCAAGTTAGTAAACTGGAAGAACAGATTGCTCCTCTGGAAAAACAAGTCTGTGAAATTCAAGAAAGGCTTCAGGAAACCGAAGAGCAGTTTCAGCAGGAAAAAACGACAACCAAAGAATTACAACAGCAGCTAAAACAGGCCATTGAAATTGAGCAAGAACAGCAACGCGAACAGATTGCTGCCCGCGAACAAGCCGAACAGGAAAGAGACGCCGCGATTGTGCAATTGTCGCAAGTCCGTGAACAAGAGACCTGCGAATTGGAGAAATTGCAGAAAGCAATTGCACAAAAACAGGCTGAAACAGAATCTCTACAGCAAGAACTGAAGCAGTTAACTGAACAGCAGGTCGAAGTTAATGAGCAGAAACTGAAAAACGCAGCCGAGCAGGAAATGATCGAGGCGGCTCGAGAAGAACTCGAAACAGAAAAGGAAGCCTTTTCGCAAGCTCGCAAAGATATTCAGGAAATTCGAGAAGAAGTGGAACGGGAACAGCAAAATTTACAACAACAACTAGAAGCGATCGAAACAGAGCGTGCTGAATTCACACAAGAACAAAAGCAAGCTCAAGATTTCGCTGCTTCACCTGAAGAAGAGGCGATGGAAACAAAGATTCTTGAGGATCATTACTGCGAACAGGAAGACATCGAAGAAGCCCCCGAAGAAGTATCACCTTGTACTGAATTAGAAACTGATACTGAATTAGAAACTGAAGTCGAGCCAGCAGATGAGCAGCCGACTCTCGACCTTGATCTGGATCTTACCGAACTGAGCAGCATGTTAAACGGGACGGAACCTGCTGAGGAGTTTGAAGCAATCGCGTCCTCCTCAGAGGCTGTTGAAACTGGAATAGAAGAACTTGACTCAGAAGCTTCTGAATCATGCGAAATGGAAAACGCTGAGGGCGAAACAGAAACAGAAAATTCGCAGGAAGGAGACGATGTTCTTGACCTGCGTGGCGAACTGGCAAAGATGTTCGGTTTGGATCAAACGGAAAGTGCAAACGAATCTGCTCAACAAATGGCAGATGTTGCTGATGAACCTGTGGAATCGGAAACGATGGAATCTTCGCCAGCTATCACAGAGGAGCAATATACTGAAGAACCTGAGCAGGCCGTTTCTGAGACTTCGCCTGAAGAGGCAGAGGACCCTGATTCAATTTCCGCTTACATGCAGGCTCTTTTCGAACGAACAAGTGGCAAGCAGGAATATACTGAGCCTGCTGTTTCACCAAAAACAGAGCAAGAAGAAAAAAGTAGCCAGCCGGAACAGCATTCACCAATTGCAGAGCCCAGCGTAACTGAAGAGTCTGAAGTGGACAGCCTTCCTGCAGAGCCGCTGGCTCCCATTGTAGAGATCGATCGGGAATCGATGGCGATGGATATCGCTTCACTGAGAGATGTTGCGAACCAAACGGCTCGTAGTGCCTTGTGCACACATGCCTGGAAACAGCTTCGCGTGAAAGTATTATTAAACGGCACCCTTACCGTCGCAGGCGGTGTTGCCTCTGCTGTTTTGCTCACCGCTCCCTTGTGGGGAAGTCAATCCTACACGGGTTATGGAATGATTACGTTACTGCTAAGCTCTGTTTCTGCAATCGAACTGATCCGAGCCAACATGATGGTCAGCCGACTTAAAGCAGGCACTGCTGCAGCAAGCGAACAACGCGTCAACGATGAGTGCGAGCCAGAACAGAAGTAGCCACTTCTCGATCAGATGAGAAAAAGAAATATGCTGGATGATGATCAGGCTACCAATTACTTTCAAGCGACTTTTTCGCGCATGCACTCAATCTGACCGTGGCAAAGGCGGACGATTCTTTGTGCCCGGCGGGCGATTACTTCGTCGTGGGTGACCATCACAATTGATAACTCCCGTTCGGTATTGAGTTGATTGAGCAGTTCGATAATTCCCTTGCCGGTATCGACATCTAAATTTCCGGTCGGTTCATCTGCCAGTAATACTTCTGGTTCAGTGATGAGCGCCCTGGCAATGGCGGCCCGTTGTAATTCTCCGCCGGAAACCTGGCTCGGCTTATGTTTCATGCGATGTCCCAAACCGACTTGTGTTAACAAATCGCTGGCTTTGTCTTTCAACTCGTGGCGACGTTTCCAGTATTCCCAGGTTGAATATCGTATCATTAACGGCGAGAGAACATTTTCAATTAAGTTAAGTTCTGGCAGCAAGTGATAAAACTGGAACACGAATCCAAAAATCCGGTTCCGCAAATCATCGCGAGTTTTCGCGGGAAGGTGATCGATTCGTTTTCCCTCTAAGCGAACTTCTCCGATATCTGGAGAATCGAGCAGTCCCAACAAATGCAGCAGCGTGCTTTTTCCGGACCCGGATTGTCCGATAATCGAAAGAAACTCTCCCTTATGCAAATCCAGGTTCACACCTTGCAAAACTTCAACACTGTTCGGACCATTGCGGTACGTTTTGCCAAGCGCCACAGAGGTAAGATGCGACGGGGGAACAGAAATTACATCAGCCATTTCCGACATCCTTAATTATTTTGTATCAGACGTAGGGTGCGTTGCAACGCACCAAATTTAATGATAAGGCGAACGCTCAAACGAGGGTGCGTCACGACGCACCCGACGAAATTCACTCTCTACGTAACGCCTCAACCGGGTGCATTCTAGCTGCTCTTCTGGCGGGAAAAACAGAGGCCATGATTGCAATCAACATTGCTCCCAGGGCAACCGAAATAATCATTGATGGCTGTACCATCGTCGGGATTTCCGGGAAGTAGTAAATTGTTTCGTCAAATACTTTTCGTCCTGTAATGTACGTCAACACTCCTTCAATTTCATTGATGTAATGCACGAACAACAACCCGAGAATTACCCCTGCTCCACTGCCCACAATTCCGAGTGCCAAGCCGTAGGAAAGGAAGATGGACATAATCCCCGATGAACTTGCACCGAGAGATTTCAAGATGCCGATGTCGCGTGTTTTTTCAACGACAATCATGTAAAAGATTGCCAGAATTCCGAACCCCGCGACAGCGATAATCAAAAACAGCAGCACGTTCAAAATGGCAGATTCAATTTCAACAGCAGCCAGTAGCGGCCCCTGTTTTTGTTCCCAGGTTTTAACTGAAAATTGATCAGCCGCAAAAACAGATTTCAAACGATCAACAACTTCTTGAGATTGACTGGGGTCTTTCAGTTTAATATGCAGTGAAGTAATTGCTTTCTTGCCTGTTGCAGGAGAAATCATCCCACGAACTTTTTGCAGTTCTTCCAGGTTGCAGAAAACAAGGTTTCCATCGTATTCGGTCATTCCACTTTTGAAGACATCGACCACTGTCGCCAGGTAAGGGGCATGTTCTGGAGGACGCCCTGCGGTGACGGTACTGATACGCACATCGTCACCTGGCTTGGCCATCATTACCGTCTTCATTTTTCCGGTTTTAGGGTCTTCAATATGATAGCTGATCAGGCCAATCCCAACATAAATTCGCCCATCCATTAACGCATAAGGATCTACTTCCGCTTGTTTCTGTGGAGCATTGTTATCGAACGGATTGACAAACGCAGAGGCTGGAATTCCATCTGCTGGTGGTGTTGTAACGAGGGTTCCATCAATCACCGTTTCTGATTGTTGCTCTGCAGTGACTGTTTGTATTTCCATTTCTTGATTTCGTAGAGGGGCAGGCAGAAGCAGACGTTCTTCGGTCTCTTTTTTATCAAACGCTGCACGTTGTTCCTCATACCATTTCTGGCGATCTTTTTTATCCTGACGGTATTCCATCGCTTCGGGAGCGAGATTCCAGTTCGGGATTTCGCACTGTTTACGTAACGATTTCCGAACAAGTTTGCCCTCTTCGAAAACGGGGTTATAACTATCGAGAAAATCTCGCATTGGCCCGACTTTAGATTTCCCGGCTGGATCAATCCCGATCAAAGTGACAGGCTTGGTTATCCACTGCCCCATATAATTGAAATTGAGCATTCCATAAACTTCGACTGTGGGAGTGATCGCTTCGATGTAGCCGCCCGCTACTTCCTGGGCAATACGAATTTGCAAATTGGCATCTGCAACGCCGTCCAAACTATGCGATTCAATCACGACATCAGCCAGCAAACCGTGAATTCGCTCCTGCATCTGCCCGGAAAAACCAGACATCACACTGTTGACGACAATCATCGTCGCCACACCCAGCATCACGCTAATCACAGACGCGAGTGCGATATAACGGGTGCGCAGATATCGCTGACAAATAAGAAGTTTATACATTTCGCCAGTCCTTTGGCTTAGAAGAATCCATTCAATTGAAACTTTGCGGGGGTGTTGTAGCAGGAATCCCGAATTATGTCGAGTCGTGATTGTTATTTCTGCAAACCACGCATTTTACAGTTAAAAAACAGGAATTGAAGCCTAAAAAAAGATTCAGGCGACGGAAAATATCGCCTGAATCAAAAAAACTTCTTTGTTTTATTGCCTGCGGGACACCTATTTTTTCTTCTTTTTCGCAGCCGCTTTTTTCTTTGCCTGGGCAAGCCCCTTGGCAATGGTATCTGCCATTTCTGCGGCATCCAGTTTGTTCAATACTTCAAACGAAACAGAAAGAACCCGTTTGGTTTCTGCCACATTGATTTTTGTTTTGTCTGTATCGACCAAGCGAGAAACTTCATTGTAGTAATCCGTTAATTTCATCTTCCATCCTTACAATTTACTTATTCAATAAAACAAAAAAAGCAGCGAGACTGCTCTGACGCGAATATCCTGACGTGTTACAGAATTGTGTCAATCCGAGTATCATAAAAATCAACGGTTTGCCCAAAAATCTTACGCCTTATTCATTGACGGAAAATTTTTGCTCAGTTGCTGATGGCGATAATAGAAACCATCTTCGAGGGAATCGAGAATCCGGGCTTCCGACATCATCAAGCCGATCAAACCGCCGGGCGGCTTGAATTCGATCACATCTTTTAGCGTTGTTAACCCCGCATCAGTTGTTGCGAAGTGATGCGAATGTTTCCATAACGGAAGCGGTCCCACGATTAACTCTTCAATGAAAAGATTCGGCTCATCGAAGTGCGTAATCCGGTGAGTGAATTCCTGAATCTGCCCCATTGTCTGCACCGCAAAGCGAACTTCGCATTCATTCGAATACTTATCAGGGGCCTCGATAAACTTCAGCCCCATTTCAGGAGGGCTGATCGCTTTAATATTGATCGGCTGAATGAGAAAATCAAAAAGTTCTTCCACTGTTGCCTGGACATTTACCTCGGTTTCAAAAGCAGCCATATTTTCCTGTTCCGCAATCAATCGGTATCATAATTCACCATTGGAATTACGTTGAAGTGACCCTAAAACAAACGATTATACCCATTCAAGGCAGCCACGCGGTACGCTTCTGCCATGGTGGGATAATTGAAGGTGGTATTCATGAAATACTTCAACGTGTTTGCACTTCCCTGTTGAGACATAATCGCCTGCCCAATATGAATAATTTCGGTGGCATTGGCCCCAAAACAGTGGATGCCCAATATTTCCAGTGTCTCACGATGAAACAATAGTTTGAGCATCCCGACAGTCTGTCCCGTAATTTGTGCCCGGGCGATCGACTTGAACATCGAATGGCCTACTTCGTACGGGACTTTCGATTCTGTTAAATCGCGTTCTGTCTTTCCGATGGAACTGATTTCCGGGCTGGTATAAATTCCGGCTGGAATATCTCGAATCATCGCTTGATCGGCGTGACCATGAATCAGATGGCTCGCTGCATAGCGTCCTTGAACATACGCAGCACTAGCCAGTGAAGGAGGTCCGATGACATCTCCCACGGCATAAATATGAGCGTGTTTTGTTTGAAAATCTTCGTTGATTTCAATCTGCCCTCTTTTATTGGGAGCCAGGTCGATCTGCTCCAGTCCCATGTCATTGCTGTTCCCCTGACGTCCGGCTGCCCAGAGAAGAATGTCCGTCTTCAGCATTTTGCCGGATTTCAAATGCAGAATCACGCCATCTTCAACCGGTTCGATTCTCTCATATTCTTCGCGGTGGCGAATGAGAACGCCACGATCTCGCAAGTGATAACTGAGTGCATCGATAATTTCATCATCCAGAAATTCAAGTAGTTTTTCTCGTCCGTTGACCAGATTTACCTTGCAGCCAATATTGCGAAACATCGATGCGTATTCACAACCAATCACCCCTGCCCCAAAAATGGTAATTGAAGTTGGTGTATGATCGAGGTTGAGAATGATGTCGCTATCGAAAACTCGCTGGTGATCGAAATCGACTCCCTCAGGACGAAACGGTCTGGAGCCTGTCGCAATGACAAATGAATCGGCTGTAAGCTGCTGGCAGCTCCCATTTTCATCGCTGACTTCAATGGTATGCTCATCGATGAATCTGGCAAATCCATCAATCAAGGTCACCCGATTTCGGTTATAAAAACCTTGCCGCATATCAACTTGCCTGGCAATGACCGCTGCCGCCCCCTGGCGAAGTTTAGGAAACTCCATCTTCATCCGTATGCCAGCTTCCTTATAGGCAGCACTAAGGTTTAACTCGGTCATACGAAAAATCGCATGTCGCAGCGCCTTACTGGGAATCGTCCCCCAATGCGTACAACCGCCACCAATTTGGGAATAACGTTCGATGACACCAACGTTTTTCCCTTCTTTACAAGCTTGCATCGCGGCTCCCTCGCCGCCCGGACCCGTACCAATAACAATCACATCAAAATGGTTCATTCAGAACTTCCTTCTCTGAAACGCCGGTATAAATCGAATTGAGCTAACTGCTGATGATTACTTAGGACTTGCTGATAAAGTCGTAGGTCAGGCTGTGCCTGACGAAAACAGGTCGAGTTTATACTATTAAACTCAACTTAAAATGATATAACCGGATTGACTGGAATATGTTACGACAACAAAGCAACCAGGTCTTCATCTTGTCAGGCACAGCCTGACCTACATTCTAACTGCTGGTGATGATTATAGTGAAATTGCAGATCGCAGTTCAGAGCAGTTTGAACTTTTTTTTGATCAATTGGAAGGCTCAGATGCCGACCATTTGATGAGAATTCGTTTTACTATCGCTGATAGATGGGGAGATAGCGATATTCGATAGCCAGGGCAAGTACAGCCATGCTGGTTGTGTAAACGCGTCCCTGTCTTTTTTCTGAAGCGTGATCCGAAGGCCAGGAGCCATCTGCCTGTTGCTTGCTGAGCAAAATCGGGACGAGATGGTCACGAGACTGTTCCCAATATTTTCCACCCAGTTTGAACATTCCAACCGAGCAATAATAAACGCCGTAGTAAAAATACGAATCTTTGTATTTAAGTGGTGTTTTGAGAAGGTAATCTGCCCCGCCAACCGATTCGGGGCTTTCATGCACACCGCATACTTCCAGGCAGAGAATGCCGGTCCCGCTGCGTGTTGGCGTCGGACCGCTGCCCGGTTGATAACCGAACCCTTTGTGTCCCTTTGTGGCGCACTGTTTGACATATTCAACCGCTTTGTCAATCGATTCTGCAGGGACATCGCAGCCGATATCTTTCGATGCCCGCAGCGCCAGCAACTGCCAGCCGGTCACGCTTAAATCGCTGTCTCGATCTGAAGGGCGGTATCGCCAGCCGCCCTGGTGTCGTTCATTTTTGGGAATCGATTGAGCTTCCAGAATTAATCGAATCGCTTTTTCAAGCGCCCGTCGGCAACGGTTTGCATCTTCAATTCCGACCATGCCCACCACTTCTGCCAGCATTAACGTACTAATTCCGTGCGAATACATCGGGCCGTGGCTCGTTTTGTGAATCAATAAGCCGTTTGGTTCCTGATGATCGATCACCCAGCGGATCCCCTTTTCAATTTGCTGTCCGTAAGGCCCTTCGCCGGGAGTATGACCTGCCGCCAGAAACGCCATCACCGCCAGTGAAGTCGCAGCCGTGGACTGCCCAATTGAATCGATTGTCCACGCTCCATCGGGGTGCTGTTTCTTTGCCAGATAAACCAGCGCCTGCGAAATCGAACGATCTACATCTTTATCTGACCACTTCGGCTGAGCCTGACAAACTGTCACATTCAGGCAAAGCGGAGTGATGCAAGTAGTGATTGCAACTAACAGGTGGCTGAAAAATTTAGACATCAATCGATTTGTTATTTCTTGCTCTCTGGATTTTTGCGTTGTGGTTCAGGTTGAGCCAACGCTTCAAAGTATCTGCGGATCAGTGGCGCATATTCCTGGTCGATGTGCCGCCTGCGCCCGTCGGTCAGTTCTGCATCGAGTGTCCCCTGCTTTTGACCCCAGTCTCGCATCAAGGCAGAGCGAAGAATTTTGCCGGTCATTTCGCCATCGCCTGTCAACTCCGATGAGTTCCCCGTTTCAGAATCTGCAGCTTGTTCGGAAGGTTTTCCTTTTCCACTTTTCTGTTTCTGCTTTTGTTGCTTCGACTTCGAAGAAGATTCTTTCTGTGATGGTTGTAAATTCTGATGGGCCTGTTCCAATGCCTGAGCCGCCTGAGAAAGTTGCTCGGCTAGTTTTTGCATCGAAGAAGGAGACTGCCCGGATTCCTGTCCCGCTGGTGAGGATTGCTGCTTTGAATCCGCTTGCTGATTCTGTTTCGACGGGGATTGCGACTGATTCTCTTTCGAAGAAGGGGGCGGTTTTTGACTGCTTGCTTCTCCAGATTTGGAAGCGGCTGACGAATCGGATGGTTCAGCCGGGGGAGAGTTTTCTGCCTGATCGGCTTGCTGCATCGCCTGCTTGAGAGACTCTTCAGCTTGTTCGAGCATGCGCGAAGCTTCGCTTGCTTCTTCGCCAACTGGTTCAGGGACGAGCGTGTCTCTTTTCATCTGAGCGATTTGTGCAGACTGATCCGCTAGCGATTCCAATTGCTCCGCTGCATTTTTCGATTGCTGAGCCGACTGCTGAAGGTTCCCTTTTCGGCTTTGCGATAAAGCTTGCTCCATCTGCTGGTTGGCTTGTTCAGATTGGTCAGTCAGGCCTTCTGTTTTCTTGCCCGTTTGCTTATCGTGAATCGGGTCCGCTTGAGAACTTTCGGCTATCTCCTGCAACTTTTTCGTTAACCGCTCGGCTTCGCGATTGAGATCTTTCTGGGTCTGTTCACGAGCCAGTCGAGAATTCTGCGGGTTCTTGGCGAGCTTTGCCATTTGCTCCGCCAGTTGTTTTTGTTGCTCGGCTAGCTGCTCAGTCGCTGCTTGTGCCTGCTTATTGGCATTATCCTGCTGTTGAGCTTGCTGCAAATGTTTGGCAGATTGCTCGGCTTGTTGATTGGCTTGGTTGAGTTGTCCATCTTGCAATTTCTCGCTGGCTTGTTTTGCTGCCTGGGCTGCCTGCTCCATTTCGTCAATCAGTTCTTGACGATCCGGCTGTTCCAGTTTTGATTGCTGAGCCAACTGAGAAGCCTGCTCTGCGATCCGCTGTTGCGACTGCTTCAAATTTTCGAGGGCATCAGCCAGTTTCTGTTCTGATGAAGGTTTTCCATTTTGCTCTTCATTGTTGGTACCGTTTTGAGGTGCCGTCTCTGCGGTTGCTTTCAGCGCCTCTGCCAGATTCTGATCAAGCTGCTTCAGTTTTTCTTCCAGAGCTTTGGCAAGCTGCGGAGCAGAAGGCTCGTTGGCGTTCTCTTTCGATGGTTGTTGTTTATTCGTTTTGGCTGCGATCTTCTCGGCTGCGATCTTCTCGGTGGAGTTTTCCACCTCTTTTTTGACAATCTCCTGAGCCAACTCCAACTGCGAGGCAGCTTCTTTTTGAAGCGTCTGACTTTCTTCCGCGTCTCCTTCTTTCAACGCTTCTGATGCTTCCCGCAGCGCCTGAGCCGCTTTCATGCGAGGCAAGGCAGCCGTTTTTCCCTGTAATCGTTCTGTTTGCTCGGCTAGTTTTCGTTGTTGTCCATTGAGTTGTTGCAGTGCTCTTTTTTGCGCGCTGGCCTGTTCATGTTTTGAATTCTCTGTGATCGCTTTTTCGGTTTTCTCCTGCAATTCCTTTTGAGCCTTTGCGATCTCGGCAAGACTCTTTTGTAATTCTTCAGGGGAACCCGGCTGTTGGGGGAATCGGATTTTTTCCAGTTCTTCCGGAAGTTTTGCCTTTTCCCAGGCTTGTGCTGTCTCCGCTTGGTCAGCGGCTGGTTGGACGTTATCGGATTCTGTTTTCTTAGCCGCTTCCTGAATGGCCTGCTTGAGCTTCTCTAGTTTCTCAGCAAACTCTTTTTCAGATGCTTCTGCTTGTTTCAGTTTTCCGGCTTTGAGTTGATCGTGAGCTTTCACCGCAGCTTGAGCCGCTTCAGCCAATTCTTTTTCCTGATCAACCGAATCGGTGTGCATCAACCGCTTGGCGAGATCGAGTTGCTTTTTCGCCAGATTTTTCATCGCTTCCGGATCGGCTTGCGCTCCTTTTTGGGCGGTTTCCTGAATTTGCCCGGCTAGTTTTTCCGCTTCCTTCTTTAACGATTCAACTTGCGGTTCTGTTTTATCAGCTCGTTTTTTTTGTGTCCCGAGTTGATCAGCAAGTTTTTTCAATGAATTCGCAGCGTCTCGCAAACGATCATCTGATTGGGTACTCTGTTTCGAAAGTTCATCAGCCGCCTGATCCAGATGTCTTTCCGCTTCATACTGTCTGCTTTTTACGCCGGGCGGAATTTGCAACCCCGCTACCGCCTGCATTAAGCCCGCGAGTTCTTCGGCTAGTTTTTGTTGTTCTGCCTGATCATTTTCTATCTGCTTCGATAAATCTTTCAACGCAGGAGCTTCCGCTCTCTCCTTTGCTGGGAGCAGTTCTCTTTTCTTTTGCTCTTGTTGATTCTGTTTCTTCTCCTGCAGAAGTTTTTGATGGCGCTGTTGATGTTCATCCACTTTTTTCGCCAACTGTTCGGCTTTCTGTGCCAGTTGCCTGCTCGCCTGTTGAGAATCTTGTGGAAGGTTTTCAGCATTCAGTTGAGCCTGGCTGAACCGCTTGAGTGCTTCTTTAGCCTCCTGAACCGCCTGCATCGCATCGCTGAGATTGGCTTGTTTCTGCTCCTTCACTGCTTCTCGCGCGGGAGCGGCATCGAAAACGGGAGACGCCGTTTTTGATGATTCCTGTTCCGATTTGGCTGCCAATTCCTCGGCTATCTTTTCTGTTTGCTTTAGTTGAAGAGCGAGTTCCTGTTGCTGCTGCTGCTGCAAAGTATCCTGGCGAGACTGTTCGGTGCTTTCGGTCAATGAATTTTGCTGTTTGGCTAACTGGTCTGCCTTCTTTGAAATTTCCGCTAAATCGCTCAGCAGTGCATTCTTAGCCGCCTGCATCAATTCAGGACGACGCTTGAAAAGGTCTTCCAAATCTTGTGAAAGGGACGCGTGTTCCTGCTGAAGTTTTTCCAGTGACGCTGTTTCAGATTGCTCTAGCTGCTGCGATGGTTGTTCTGCAGAAGCCGTTTCTGATTTTTGTGAGGCCGAATCATTTTGCTTAGTATCGTTTTTCTCAGTATTGTCCTTCTTAGTAGCCGATTGTTTTGCTGCTTGCGGATTTTGTTGATCCTGATTGATCTGAGCCGCATCTTTTGCCAGATTTCTCGCTCGGCGAGCCAGTTGTTGCACCTTGACCAGTTCCTGTTCGATCCGCTCGGCGTCATCGAGTTGATTTCGTAACCGTGTTAATAAACCCTCTGCGTCACGCAGCGATTTTTCATGGTTACGAACCATCTCTACTGGGTTCGATTGTTTGTCGAGTTTGAAATCTTCCAATTCCTGTGCAGCCTCATCAAGAAGTTTCTGTGCAGGGACTGCGTTTTGTTTTGAGAGCTGTTCTGTGATCGGGCGTTGCCGCAGTTTACGGCTGAGCTCTTCCAGTTTGAGGGAAAGTGACAATTCATCTTTGAGCCAGTCCGGTCGTTTTTCTTTGACGGTTTCACGAGCCAGATCACGCGGTTTCGGATCAAGTTCCCGCCGTTTTTCTTCGACATCGCGGCGAAGTTTTGTCATCTCACTTTTTACCGCATCGACCTGCCTGCGCATCTGCTCGTAATACTCTTCCACAATTTGCCCGGCCAGTGGCGCGACATCTTTGCTGATCATCACGACTCGGCGAGAGGTCCACGTTTCGTTCGGTTCAGGAATCGGTCGGCCATCGCGGGCCACGGCTCGGTATCCGAGAATATCGCCTCCCTTGAGTTCAAATTGCGATAAATCGAGATCAAGATGATCATAAACTTCTTTGGCTGTTTCTCCTGTTTTTTTAGAACTCCAGGTTAGAATTTCCGGGCTTTCTAATCCAGCCGAGAGATGTTCGACAATGACCTGAACTTCCTGAACGCCAAAATCATCATCTGCAGAAAGATCAATCGGAATGATATCATCTGGACGAACCTGTACCGGATCGCGGTCGCCGGAAATATCAATGCGTGGGGCGCGATCTGGAATAATCTGGATCATACGTTCCGGCTCGTTGATGTTTTCCAATCCATCAGCACTGTCTGCCTTGAAGATAAACGAATCCGACATATCTGCTGTTGCTTCAATGCGAGCAGAAAGACCATCGTCAGAAAGTACGCCCTGCAAATGAGTTTTCGGGAACTTTTGTTCTGAAGTTGTCTGCTCAGGATCGGTTTCACTTCCACCTGTTTCGTCACCACCTTGTTCGTTTGCAATTTGATCACGTAGCGTGTTCCAACGCCATTCTACTTTTTCGACCGGATGCTCGAAAGTAATTTCCGCAAATAACCGAGCCCCCTGCACCGCGCGAATTGTTCCCATCGCTCCTTCATTCAGGGTCGGTTCCATACCGGTATAAGCGGGTGGCTGGATAATTAACCGCACATCGACCAGGCGTGGGCGATCTGCAACATGAATGGAAAACGTGCGTGACCTGGCCCCCGAGCCGTACAGCACATACGTGAGTGGCGAAAGAACCTGCGGAATCTTGCCGACATACCCTTTCTTGCGGACATCGTAAGACATCTCCCGCGATTCGGTTTTGCCTCGTTCATCGGTCCAGGTTAAATTGATTTCTCGCGGAATTTTTCCTTCGCGGTATCTCCAGACAGGCCTGGCAAGAATGAAAACATCATCGCCGCGCGGGACCGTCCGGTCACCCTGTTCAACTTCAAACGTCAGATTACTCGCAGAATCTAAATTGGCCCACGGAGTCAGCAGCCGCTGCCAAAGCAGTGAATATCCTCCCGAATTCAAAAACAGCGGAGCAGAAAGAACAACCGAAGTAACAATCGCCGCCACGAGCGCATAAGCCATCGAGTTCAGAGAAAGGCACTCCCACAAATCGACACGCGAAAGCCGCTTGTCGGTTTCGTGACGCAATCGGTTCATCATAAATTCAGAGCTGATGTGCTGTTGCTGTTCGGTCAACATGGAAAGTTCAACCGTTGAACTGACACGTTCCTGTAACGCGGGAAAAGAACGATCAATAAGAAAAGCGAGTTCCGCCCATCGCCGTTTTCGGCTCAACGGCACAAAAAGCCAATGATAAAGCAACCAGCCAATCGTAGCGGTTAATGTCGCCAGAAAAACGAAACGAATCATGCCTGATAGCGGAACGAGGAAATCGATAACCAAAAACAGAGCCGCAAGAATCAAACCGACAAACAGTAAGCTCCCGCAACCTTTCACCAGATTCACCCAGCGTAACCGCCAGTCAAGTTGAGCAAGCTCTTTGCGCAAATCAGCCGGGAGCGCAACCGATTGCATTGCCTCTGATTGAGAAAGTGAAATTCTGCTCATGCCAGATTCCCTTATATAAATAGAAATCGTAACTATTCAGCGATGTTGTAGGGTCCGCAATAGCGGACCCTACCAATTTCAACTGCGTTACGGTAACCCGTACCATTTTCGCAATAACCATTCGCCCGCCAAGATACAGACTATCATCACAAAAATCCCCCAATGATTCCAGAGGGGAATGTCATGTTTTTCTTCCAGGACCAGAGTTTCTGGGTTGAGCCTTTTCATCAATTCATCAAGCTGATGCGGCAAAAAGACTGCACCTTGCGTAATCGATGCAAATTGATCCAGCAACGAACGATCTGCAGAAAGGCGATTTGTTTCGCCATTTCGCCGCGGTGTCACAAACAATTTCGCTTCAATCGGCACCGGACCAAGTGGAATATCCGCCGCTATGAGCCTCAATCGATAATCTCCCACGGGTAAGGGAGGGATTTTCGCTTCATGAACAAGCGGTTCGGTCTCCAACGCCTGAAGCGGGAAACTCATCAGCGGTTCTGTTTGATGTTCATCCGCCGGGTAAACTTCAACGGTTGCGAGAATTTTATCTACATTTTGCGTCACCCGCCGAGACCAGCGGGCGCGGACAGTTGTATCTTCGCCGACTTGAATTTCAGTCGATTCGGTCCCGAATCGGACATCATCCGAACCAGCAGAAGATCGCATCTCAGCAGCCCAGCGGGAAAGCTGTCCCCAGAATCGATAATGATCTTTATCCCCCCGACGGAATCGCCAGCGCCACGTACTGTCAACACCAATCCACAACACGCGACCCAGCCCGTAATTTTGAACCACGACCATCCCGGACTGATCAGTCTGTTTTGAAATCGAATGAGCCCCGACCGATTTCGCCAACACAATCGCTCCCGGTTTCGCAATCCCTTCAAGCCCCCAGAAGTGACCAGGAAGCCGCCGCCACATTTCGCTGTTTTTTTGCGAATCGGTATCGAGTCTCATTAACGGATGCTGTTTCCCTTGCGGCGTTAACTGCAAATGAAACCCGCGCATTCGGGGAGATTGCTCCGCATCTTTGCCTGCACTTTCCAATTTCCGGTATCGCTCGATCGGCAACATTTTTTTCATAACCGGGTTAAGCATCAGGTCGGAAAAGTGCTGCTTGCCTGTGGTCACGACCAGCGTTCCCCCCTTTTCGGCGATAAACTTTTCCAGATCTTCCCATCGATTCTGATCGACCGAACGGGCATCGGCATCTCCCCAGATGACCAGGTCAAAATCCTCAAAAGCATTTCCCACCGCAGCAGTTTTCGGCAGCGAACTATCGAAAAAAGTGTGAGGCAACAACCCCAGATACGGCTGGTCGAACAAAACTGCTTTCAAGTCAACACGATCATCGCGATGATAAGCCGCTTCGAGAAATCGAAACTCCCAACGTCCTTCGCCATCGACAAGCAACACATGCGAAGTATCATCAATAACGGAAATGCCGAACTCCTGTTGATTATTCTCCAACTGGATTTCTTCTTGATGGTCTCTGCCCTGCCTGGTTGAACTTGCCAGCGATTCTCCCGGTTGAACTTCAACAATAAATCGCTGCCTGCCCGGTGTTTCCAAAGGGAGATCGAATTCGACATCAAGATACCGCTCGGCTCCCACGACCTGTTTGGTCAGGCGATCCCCGGTGGTCACATCAGTCAAGGAAACCGTTACGGGCTGCCCTTCATAACCGAACGTTGCCAGACGTACCCGAATCAGTGGTTGATCTTTTTTATAAACCGTTTCCGGGTGATCAATCGATTCAATCGCCAGATCAATCGGCTGCCGAATCGAACCAGCCAAAATACTGAAAACAGGTCGTGATATTCCAGAAAGACTATTCGCAACTTCCAGCGGGTTTTTATTATCGGTATTCACGCCATCGGTGATCAGAACAACTGCCGTACATTTTTCACGAGTGGCAGCCTCCTGAAGTACCGCGGTAAGCGAGGTCGCCTGCGGAACAAGCTGAGTGGAAAGCATCTCCCGATCACCCACCAGTTCATCACTCGCCAACTCTTTTGTTTTCTGGGAAAAGACTAATAACTGCGAAGTGGAAATTTTATCCAGTCGATCCAGCAAACCAATTTTTGGTGCCGTGACTAATTGCCGGGCCAGTTCAAAGCGGCTTAAATCATTCCAGGAAGACGTTAACTGCTCCAACTGGGGCGCATCGCGATTCTCTGCGGATTGTTCTGTAGCAGAAGGTTCGGAAGACTTGTTATCATCAGTCGAATGATCCTCAACGGTTTCCTCTGAAACTTCCTCTAAAGCATCCGATTTATTTCCCTTTGCGTTTTCTCCAATCATCTCCGGACGAATCATTCCCAGACCAACCGCCCACTGAGCCCGTTCCGTTTCGTCCGCTTGTTCGTCAACCAAATCCATACTTTCCGAAACATCCAGCGCGATCAAAATTTTCGTCTGTTCTTTGGAATTACTCGTCCAGGAAAGCGTCGGCTGTAACGCCATCAGCAAAATGAGAAGCAGCACACAAATACGCAGCGAAACCAGCCCCCAGCCAACCGACCGCGAAACCAACTTTCGCTCATACTGATAAATCCGAACAACCAAACCAACCGCAACCAGAAAGCAGAGCACTATCAAGCTCGCCCACCAGAATGATTCCAGGCCAAGAAATGTCAGGCGTTGAGTGGTCATAAGATAACTAGAAAACGTGGCGGGCAAGAGGTTTTACGAAGAAACACATATCTCCCCATTATGACCACCTCAACACAGGAATGGGAGCCAGAGTGCAAAAATCACCGAAAAAACGACAGAAAACTCCAGTTAATGCCCCGGTAATCAGACCAATTTACGGGGCCCCCTGTTATTTTCCAATGTAAAAAGTCTCGAATGGATTAAAGGTGTCGATTAAAGGTGTCAGGAACCTTTTTTCGTAATTTCACCCTAAAAGCCAATCAGTTGTAATTCGAAAGAACAATAATTACTCGAGAAATACCCATAAACCGAGATTAAAGGTTCCTGACACCTTTGTTTGCCTGTACAGCATACTCTACCCGTTGGGACTATTGTTTGGGTTCGATAATCGCAATCGATTGTCCGGGTCGCAGGCGTTCGTTGCCTCGGGTGATGACTTGTTTGCCTGGTTGGAGGTTTCCGATTACCTGGATCAATTCTCCCTGTGCGATGCCGGTTTCGACTGCAACCGGGACTGCGACGAGAGTCCCTTTTTTCTCGCCGGAGGCAACCACATAAACCATCGTCGTGCGACCGCCAAGCACTAACGCATCTTTCGGAATGAACAGCGATTTCTTTTTTGTTCCAGTCGGAAGAGTCACGCGGACAATCATTCCCGATTTGATCAACGGAACGTGATTCTCGATTCTGTTTTTGACACGAATTTTCACCGGAAAGGTTCTCGCCCGTATATCCGCCTGAGGGGCAATCGTTACCACCTGTGCGGTAAATAAATACTCCGGTAGCGCTGCGATACGAACATTAACCTGCATTCCCTGCTTCACAAACGGAACGACATTTTCCGGAACCTGGGTTAGGATATCGATTTCGTTCATCGCCAAAACTTCTGCCACCAGTTCGCCCCGCTGAACCCACTGCCCGACTTCGGTATGCTCTGCAGAAATAAATCCATCAAACGGTGCTTTGATTGTATGTTTGGAAAATTGATCCTCCAGCTTTTCCACAACCGATTGCTGAATCGCAAACTGAGCGCGAGCCTGTTCGATTCGTTCTTTACGTGGGCCATCGACAACAAGCTGGTAACTCTCCTTCGCCTGAAGATATTTCTGTTCGGCTTGAATCTGTTCGGAGATAATCAGTTGCAGTTCGTCAGCGTTCAGGGCGTTACTTCGATAAAGTTCTTCTGCTCTGGTTTTCTTTTTCTGGTGGTATTCCATCGCCGTTTCAGCAGCCAGCATGCCTGCTTTCGCCTGACGGATTTCCGCAGGACGGGAACCGTTTTCCAGTTCGTTCAATTCTTCTTTGCGAAGTGTTAATTCACTTTTAGCCGCCTTGACTTCCAGCGAAATCGTTGAGGTAAGCAACTGGGCTAACGATTGATCTTTCCGGACGAAATCTCCTTCGTTAATCGGATAGTCCGCAACACGCCCATCAACGGCACTGCCCACCATCGATTTTTTGACTGGGGTTGTCGTCCCGACAAACGTCTGCCCGGCTGCAACAGTTCGCTCCACAACTTTTGCAACCACCACATTGGCAGCAGGCCGTTGGGCATCAGCAGTTTTCGATCCCATTGAGTACAGGAGAACGAGACTCAACGCGAAATATTTGACGATTATCATCTGAAAGTATTTATTCATATTCTAATTCATTCCACCTGCTTACAATTTTTACCGTACCAAAGAGGTACGATTCTTTTACAGATGCTACAATAAGTCAGAATAACGGCAAGCTGAACAGACCTTTGTAGCATTAATTGCTCGAAGAAGATGATGTTTTTCTCCTTTTTCTGCCGTTAAGCAATCCAGTTTTAGCTCTGTTCCCCTGAGATGGTTCCAGAAGCCATTTGGTCGATACAAAGAAATTAAGTAGTTGTAGTAAGAATAACCATGCCGAAAACGATTTACATTATTGATACTTTTTCCCTGCTGTTCCAGGTTTTTCATGCGATCCCGTCAATGACCGGACCTGCGGGACAGCCAACCAATGCCGTTTTTGGAATCACTCGCGATTTACTGCAAATTCTGAAACAAAAAAAACCAGATTACCTGCTTTGTGCGATGGATTCAAAAGGACCAGGTGTTCGCAACCAGTGGTATGAACAATACAAGGCGAACCGTTCGGAGATGCCGGAGGAAATGGTTCCGCAAATTCCGATGCTGACCGAAATCATCGAAGGGTTTCGCATTCCGTTTGTTAGTTACCCTGGCTGGGAAGCAGATGATGTGATTGCAACAATCACTCGCCAGGCAGAAGCAGCGGGCATGCAGGTGGTGCTGGTCAGCAGCGATAAAGACTTAAGGCAACTGCTCAGCGATCGCGTTCGCATGTATAACTGCAGAAAAGGGGAATTCTTTGATGCCGAGAAGTTGAAAGATACCTGGAGTATTCGCCCGGATCAGGTGATCGATTTTCAATCGCTGGTGGGTGATTCGGTTGATAACATTCCGGGGGTGCCGCTTGTCGGTCCGAAAAAGGCGGCTGCGTTGATCGAACAATTTGGCGACCTGGAATCTGTCCTCGCCAATGCAGAAAAAGCACCGGGAAAGAAGCTGCGAGAGAATCTCCTCAACTTTGCAGATCAGGCTCGCGTCTCCCGCAAACTGGTGACATTGCGAACGGATCTCCCGCTGGAGTTCGATTTGGAAACCGCTCAAACCGATGGCATTGATGCAGCAAAACTCCAACAACTGTTTCTCGATTACGGCTTTCAGAAATTTCGTGATGAAATAAGAGAGTTCAATTCAACAACCGAATATCAGCCCTCTGCTTCTAAAAACCAGCCAGGCAATAAAAGTTCTGCCAACAAGAAAAACAAGCCGCGTGGTCTGTTCGATCATTTGATGGACGATAATTCAACTGTCGATTCCGAACAAAATTCTTCCGTTCAGATAAGCACTCGAAATACTTATGATCGAAAATGGTCTGTGATTGATGAACCTGATGGTTTGAAAGAGCTGATTGAGAAACTATTCAACCAGAAGGAAATTTGCATCGATCTGGAGACGACTTCTGTTGATGCCATGCAGGCGAAAATTGTCGGCTGGGCGGTCAGTTACGAAGCAGGAACTGCGTATTACGTTCCCGTTGATGGGCCAACCGGGCAGAAAACGCTTGATGCTCAGGAAGTAATTGAAGAATTTCGTCCAGTGATGGGAAATCCTGAAATCGCGATTAGTAATCAGAACATCAAATACGACATGCTCGTTTGGCGTTGTCATGGATTAAAAATTGCAAAGATTGGGATGGATCCGATGGTCGGACATTACCTGCTGGACGCCGGGGCGAGAAGTCATGGGTTGACCGCGATTGCGGATGAATATCTCAATCATCAGATGATTCCGATTTCCGATCTGATCGGCAAGGGGAAATCACAGAAGAAGATGTTCGAAATCGATATCACACAAGTAGCCGAATACGCCAGTGAAGATGCCGATGTCGCCCTGCAACTTTGCGAATTGATTCGAGACCGTCTTCATCAGGAAAAACTTTGGAAGCTGTTCGAGGATGTGGAGCAGCCGCTCATTGCTGTTCTGGCTGAAATGGAGCTGAACGGCATTGCTGTCGATGCAGACGAACTGCAACGGCAAAGCGAATCGGCAGGAAAGCGAATTGAACAACTGCTGATCGAACTGGAGGATATTGCGGGACACTCTTTCAATCCCGATTCCCCCAAACAACTTCGAGAAATTTTATTCAGTGAACTTGGCCTTCCCGTTCAAAAGAAAACGAAAACGGGTGCGAGTACCGATTATTCTGTTTTGGAGAAATTAGCTCCTTTGCATCCGCTACCCGCGAAAATCATCGAATATCGACAACTTGCCAAGCTGAAGGGGACTTATCTTGATGCACTCCCGAAGCTGATTCATCCGGAAACAAATCGAATCCATGCTTCGTTCAATCAGGTTGTTGCCGCGACCGGGCGGCTTAGTTCGAGTGACCCGAACTTGCAGAACATTCCAATTCGCACTGAAGAAGGGCGGCAGATTCGTAAAGCCTTTATTCCCGGTCATGAAAACTGGGAATTACTCTGCTGTGATTATTCACAAATTGAACTGCGGGTACTGGCTCACTTTTCACAAGATGCCGCGATGATGGAAGCCTTTCGGACCGGGCTGGATATTCATACCGCAGTTGCCGCGGAAGTTTTCAAGGTGGAGGAAAGCGAGGTTGATAAAGAAATGCGGCGAGTTGCCAAGGCGGTGAATTTTGGCGTCATATATGGACAAAGCCCGTACGGCTTAGCGGCTTCGCTGAACATTCCCCAAGAACAGGCAGCGGAATTCATCGATGATTATTTCGCCCGTTACCCCGGCGTGGAAGATTTTATCGAACAGACACTCGAAGCGTGTCACCGTACCGGTTATGCTTACACGATTCTCGGTCGCAGGCGTCCCATTTCCGGTATCAAAAACATCCAGGGACGCAATCGAAACATGCCCGAACGAACCGCGATTAACACAGTGATTCAAGGCTCCGCTGCCGATTTAATTAAACTAGCCATGCTGCACGTGCATGAGGCGATTCAGGAATCGACCTTGAAAGCAAAAATGCTGCTGCAAATTCACGATGAACTTATTTTTGAATCTCCCACCGAAGAACTGGATTCACTGATCAGTCTGGTTCGCGAAAAAATGGAACAGGCAATGGCGCTCGACGTGCCGTTGGTAGTCGATATCAAACACGGCAAAAACTGGCTCGATGCAGAATGACCTAACCCGGCATAGTCGGAACAAAAAAGTAGGTTAGGCTTTCCAGCCTGACAAATGTGGTATCCATGAGATTTACTCTCTGATTGACCAGTGATCGCCGTTTTATTCATTGAAAGATCGTAATTATTCAGCGACTGCTTATTTTTATATGAAAACAGGTTGTTCGTAGGGTCCGCAATAGCGGACCCTACGTCAAAGCTGAATAGTTACGAAAGATCAATGCAACTCGTGTCAGGCTGGCAAGCCTAACCTACGATTCATCAAAAATATCCTGCCACTGTTGTGCAACATTTCATTGGTAAGAGTTTAACAATTGGGGTTCGCGGTGGCGACTTGTGGGGTGGTGGATTTTTTCAAAGGAGGCAAAGGTGGTTCGAGAACGCCTTTTGATTTTTTCCAGATTAGTAATCCTTCAACCACCATCCAAAGTTGTATGGTCATGATGACAACCCCAAAACCGAAAAGCAGATAGTTCCCTGTGAACAACCAACCGGTTTTTGCGTTGAACATGTTCCAAAGCATCGCCCAGGCGGGTAGGATAAGCATGATCGTCATTGGGATCACAACAAAGGCAACTTTCTTGCCCCGCCTCCAGAGATAAAAGAATGTCACCATAAACGCCAGGCCTGCCAAAAGCTGATTGGTTGCCCCGAAAAGAGGCCAGAGAATCAGCCCGCCCGTGCCGTACGGTTTGCCCGTCCCAGCGGGAAGCATCGCCACTGCGAATCCGCAAATAACTGCCAGTGCTGTCGCAGCATACATGTTTTTCATGGGGGTCACTTTGAGTGTCCCCGCTAATTCCTGAATGATGTACCGCTGCAAACGCGTTGCCGTATCAAGTGTTGTTGCCGCAAAACAGGCTACCAGAACCGCAATAATCCCCGTTCCCATTGCCAGCGGAATTCCAAGGGCTGAAAGAAAGTTTGCCCCACCATCAACAAATGCACTCACTTTTGCAGAAAGAGAAAAGGCTCCCCAGCCAGCTTCAGGATTGTAACGCGTGTGCCAGGCATCGATCCCGGTGAGCATCTCGCCCCCTTCACCAATAACGCCCATCCCCAAACCAGCCGTACAACAGAGGATCACCAGAACCGCGAGCGCTCCTTCAAGAAGCATCCCGCCGTAACCGATGTATTGGGCGTCGGTTTCACAAGCAACCTGCTTACTTGTTGTGCCACTGCTCACCAGACAATGAAAACCAGAGCAAGCACCGCAGGCAATGGTGATAAACAAAAACGGCAACATCGGCGGGGCATCTGCCGGGATATCTCGGGCGATCATCGGAGCACTTGTCATAATATCTGTTTGTTGAGAGAACCCCGCAACAACCAGGCCGGCGACCATCAAAAACAGGGCAACAAATAACTGATGCGAATTGATATAATCTCGTGGTTGAAGCAACACCCAAACGGGTAACACCGAAGCAATGTAGCAATAGATCATCAAAAGAACGGTCCAAAAGACAATCGGGTTGATGGCATAGCCAAGCATCGTTGCCGGCAGCACAATGGGATACTTGTAAACGCCAACCGCAACCGCAGCATACAACAAAAATAGCGCGATCAGCGAAGGGATAATCAATCCCCCTTTGCGTTTAAAGACCCAGAAACCAATTCCCACCGCCAACGGCATCGCCAGCCAGACAGACAGAACCGATTCCGGGTAGTCCTTGAAAATAATTGCGATGACTAATCCAAAAATGGCCAATACAACCGTCAATGCAAAAAACAATACCAGCAGAAACAGAAGTTTGGCTCGTGGAGAGATCACTCTTCCTGAAATCTCGCCGACCGTTTGCCCGCGGTTTCTTAGTGAAACAACCAACGCTCCAAAATCGTGAACCGCACCGATAAAAATCGAACCAAACACAACCCAAAGCAGCGCAGGCAACCACCCCCAAAAGACCGCAATGGCTGGCCCGACAATCGGTCCGGTCCCTGCAATACTGGTAAAATGATGCCCAAAAATAATGCTCTTTTTTGTCGGAACAAAATCGATATTATCCCGCATCTCGACACTCGGGACCAGCGCATCGTCATTCAACTCAAAAATCTTTCGGGACAACCAGCGACCGTAAAGATGATACGCTGCAATAAACCCGAAGAAAGAAAGAAACGCAACAAGCAGGGTCGTCATATTTATTCCATCTCATTACTTTGAATCTTAATTGGCTCGATTCTATTCGCAGGGTGCGCTGCAACGCACCAGATTTGTAGAAATATATCAACAATAACTCAAAGGTGCGTCATGACGCACCCTACAAACTCGGAAAGTTTGTGCAGATTGTGTCAGGCTGGAAAGCCTAACCTACGAGGCTGCGGGAATTATTCGCCAACGACAATACTGTATTCTGCCGCGGGAGACTTTCCTTTTCCTACCGTTAGCCGCAGACGGTTCGATTGAAATTCGTCGGTATTAATTCGCAACAATAACCGATGCTTCCCTTGCGTGACAGCGACATTTCCCCAATTTTTAAAGTCTACTCGTTTGTTGTCCAGCCAGAGGATTATTCCTTGATCAGATTCCATTCCAAGTTTCAGATTCCCCGGAACGTTCACTTCAATTTCTGCGTAAACGAAAACGATTTTATTTTTTGAAATTCGTTTTGCTTCATCGATCGGCAACTGACCAGAAGCGAGTGAGTAGATCGGACGCCATCTTTGTGGGGCGTACTCGAACAGGTAGTTGCGAACGGATTCGTCACTGAATTTATTACCGGTTATTTTACTGGGCGGGTTCTGATAAATACGCCAGCGGTAAACGGTCGGCGTTGCAGACATCGTGTAGCCAGGGTCTTTTCCCAAGGCTGAAAGGTATCGCAGCAGGTCGACAAATTCATCATGCGTGAGGAATTTCGTCAATCCGGTTGGCATTAAAGAATCGCCTTCTTTTTCGAATTCGATATCATCAACCGCAATTGTTTTTTCTTTCCCTTGGGCGTCGCGCAAAATAACCCGGTCGTCATCTTCATCGACAACAATTCCGGTGTGCTGTAAGCCGTCCGCATCGACAATCAATTTTGTTTTGTATGCTTCTTTTATTGCCTGGGAAGGTAACAGAAGCGCGTTGATTAAATAATCGATGGGCGAGCTTCCGCCAATCGGGCTTAAATCGGGACCAATTTTTCCGCCTGCTTTCCCGATCGCATGGCACTTGTAACAATTCAGTTCTTCCCGTCGAAAAATTTGTTCGCCCCGGGCAGCATTCCCTTTGCTAAGAACTTCCTGAGTCAACGATTGCAACTCTTGTTTGGTCAGCGGTTTTGTTTTTGTATCTAGCCCAGCCGCTTTGGAAAGAGGGTCTGATAACAGCGGATCGTTACGCCCGGCTGTCAGCATCGCCCGCAACGCCAGCTTGGCGATATCGGGGTTGATTTTTTGTTGGCTGATTGCGTCTCCAAGTAACTTCGGTCCGTTTTTACGAGATAAAAATGGTTGGACGACGCGATTGATGTTATCTTTTTTTGTGGCCTCCTTCAAATAAATTGCTGCCGCCAAAGCTGCTTTTTGCAGATCGATTCCAGCCAGCGAACGAATCGCCTGCACGCGAACCGACTTCGGATTTTCTGAGGAAGCCAGTAATTGAATACTTGCGCTCGCATCGCGTCCTCCCAGATTCGCCAGCGTTTCAATGATGGAGCCCACCAATACTTTTTGAGCAGGGTCTTTCAAGCGGTTTTCAAGATCAGCCGACAGCTTGGAAACCTTCCATTCACCGATCAACTTGATGGCCTGCTTTTGAAGTTTGGTATCTTTTGTTTTTGTTCCTAAATCGAGAAGCTGTTTTAAGCGAGTTAAATCGCCAGCCGGTTTTATTTTTCGAGTTTGCGAAGTTTGAGAAAGCAGTTCCAAGGCAGCTAGTCGGGTTTGCGCAGAAAAGGCTTTTTCATCCAGCGTTTTTTCAAAAATGTACTGCAAATCGACCGCATCACCTCGTTTGCAAATGAGGGACAAAACCGTCGGCAACCGCGAGTCGGGCAAACGACCACTATCAATAAGCCGAATCATCGGCGCAACACTCGGGCTTTGAGCTAACGCGACTGATGAACCAGAACTGAATACGGTTACATGAACAGCCAGTAGGAAAAAGGTAGCGAAGGGTCTCAAGTGAAGCATCGATAAATATTCCTGGAAGGTAATGAGAAGATTTGCGAGGCAGGCAGGGGCGTGACCCACAATTATCAATCAAATTCGGGGGCAATCAAATTCGGGAAAAACGGCTGACTCATTCATAAGATTCCACCATGCCTCTCGCGATTTCACTGCTGGACAAGCCAGACAGTGGCACCCAATTTGATAGCAATCAGCCAGCTAAAGTAGAAGTAAGCACCAGCCGACCCAGCACGGCTGGTCTGTCCTGACCGCCGTAACCAAAATGATATTTTTCTACAATTTGCGAGCCGTTCGCAAACTTTTGCCGTTAGTAATATAGCTGACCTACTGCTATATTACGAAACTCAATCGAGTTCGTCGAGTTGCTTGCGGAGTTGATCGCGCTCTTTGCGGGTCGCATCGAGGTCAAACATGAGGTATTTGATGTCGAGCCGCAGTTGAGCCAACGCTTCCTGAACGAGGGACAGAATTCGACGCCGACGCCGGATCGATTTCACCATCTGCCCGTAAGAATCTTCCAATTCCTTCTGAGCAGAAAGAGGCAATTTCGTGATTTCTTTGCCTAATGTGACCAGTTCGTCAGGTAATTCGCCCATCTCGTCGGTAAATCGTGATTTTATATCAGGCATTTCTATCTACTTTCACCATGCCCTCGTCTACCCGTGCCTGGGTAATCGGGGACCGTTTACAGTGACAAATACGTCTTCATATCTTGGTCGGTTCTGATATTGTCTTGTATTTGTACTATCCGGTAAGATGCCGAGCTTGGAAGAGATCCAAATCGACACACCAATTTCACTCAAAAACGATACCAATCGCAAGTACTTGGTTGTTAATTACGAAGATTTGATGAATCATTCAAAAGAAACATGTTCATACAGTCATGTCTCAGACCTGCCTTAACTAAAAAAACTCCCCATTCTTACCAGTAATGGTTTATATGTTCACGTTCCTTCTACGCCAGGCTAATGCTTATATTCTGCAATGGCGGGAGTGCGCGCGATCAAAACGGGTTCAGCTTTTTGGGATACTTTCCTGTCTGTTTGTTGCTGTTTGGAATGGTTCGCTGCTTCAGGCGGATGATTTTCATGAAAATTTTGATGGGAAGAAACATTCCTGCAAGGTCTATTTCGATGATCAGGGAATTAGACTGAAAACACACGAGCGGAACGAGTCCCTTGCTTTTTCCGGACAAGCGGCAGAACGCTTTCAATTTGAGGCCTCTCAACACGATGTTTCTGTCGTGATCGAATGTGATATTCCTCCAGCGCGAGTCATCGATGATTTGGCGATTTCACTTTCTGTTTCTTCAAACAGGCCAGGCGCACAACTTTTAGCTCGTGTTGTTTTCCCAGGGCAAAAAGAACCCAATTCAGACAAGCCGCTCACGCGTTTACTCAATGGAAACGTCCTGAAGAAAACAAACGCCTGGCGAGCATTGCGTTGCGATACTTCCACCGCGAACATTGCCCGGCATCTTGCCTTGTGGCGAGCTTCCATCAAACCACAAGTGCTTGACCATCGGGAAATGTATATCGATAAAATTTATCTCAAGCAGACACTCGGCCCGGGAATGACTGAGATTCTTATTGATGAACTGCGGGTCTCGCCGATTGTTGTTCCCAAATTTACCGAGCAAATTGAAGACAATTCGGAAAGTACCTGGTGGAAAGTTCCCAAGGTTGAATTTCAACTCGATCAATTATTAACAGATGGTAAACCGATCTTTCCGGTTGTCATTCCCTATTTACACGAACCGATCACGTTGTTTGATCAGCTTGGCGTGAATGTTGTCTGGGTTGATAATTACCAGAATACAGATTTGATCCAACAATTAAACAAGCAGGGAATCTGGGCAACGGCCTGGCCCCCCAGTGCGAAATCAGTATCGGGAGAGATTCTCGACGCCGCTTCGGCCAGCCTGCTTCCTTTTGGAAAAGAGACGCAGGGAATTTTGTTCTGGAATCTCGGGATGCAAAATAAACCTGAAATGCACGAGCAGATGCAGCACTGGATCAATCAGGTGAAAACAAGTGATCGTGAACTGAATCGGCCGATCTTGGCAGATGTGACCGGCAGCGAGACGATCTTTTCCAGAGATGTTGAAATGCTCGGGATCAGTAAGCACATCGTACAAACCTCTTATTCGTTTCGTGAATATGCGGACCACCTGCAAAGAAGAATGCGAATTGCTCAGCCGGGAACTTTTGTAATGACCTGGCTGCAAACTGAACCTTCACGCACAACGACCGAATTTCGAGAAGCTTCCAACTACAACCCGGCAGTTGTTGAACCAGAACAAATCCGCCTGCAAACATACACCGCGATTTGCGCAGGATGTAAAGGGATTGGTTATTGGAACTGGACCCCGCTTAACGCAGAAGGACCCGGCCTGGAAGAACGCCGGTTGGTTTTGGAAGAACTGACGCAGGAGCTGGAGTTGCTCGAACCGTTCCTGGCAGGCGGGGAAGTGATTCACCGTTTTGATGTTTCGTTAACCAAAGCCAGGCAATCCTCTACAAATAATTCGGGGCGTTACTCACTCGATCAGGATTCGCTCTCTGATAAACAAAAAGAAAGTCAGAAAAAAAAGGCGGTTGATTCTGATGACGACTCTTCCTTGCAAGCGATGGCCGCAGTGGTTCGCAGTGAACATGGTCAAGTTATTCTGCTTTGTGCAACAGAAGAAAATGCTCAGTTTGTTCCTGGGCAGATGGCGGGAAATGATGTCCGAATTAAAGTACGTGGCCTTCCGGAATCGGCTTTTCTGTGGGAAATCACAACAACTGGTTTATGGCCGTTAGAAACAAAACGTGTTACCGGATACACCGAAATTCGCTTGCCCCGCTTCAACATGACTGCTGCGTTAATGGTCGCGACGGATCAAAGTATCGCGGAAAAAATGGAACGAAAAATTCGCCAGATGCAGGCACGCAATGCCGAGTTGGCCTTGTTACTGGCGAAAGAAAAATTTGCTCGCGTGTTAAAGGTTGATCGACAATTGACCGAACTGGGAGTCGGCCTGCCTGAAGCAACGCACATACTGGCACAAGCTCGCCGGGCGATTGATCAAGGTAATATCGCGTTCGAAAAACAACAGCACAATCCTGCCCGTAGAAATGCGAAACTCGCTTCTCGATTACTACGAATATTGCAGCGATCACATTGGGAGCGCGCAGTCGCTTCGTTATCGTCGCCAACTTCGACCCCTCATACGATCTGCTTTCAAACACTTCCCGATTTCTGGAAACTGGTCCAACAACTCGGCAAAGGCGAAATTGAAGAAATATCGCTGCTCCGTTCCGGTCAGTTTGAAGACCGGGACGCGATGAAAGTGGAAGGTTGGAAGCGTGATGTTTCAGATTCTAAAGATATCCTCGTTTACGATGCGCTGGATCCGAACAATCCCTTTCAGGGAGAATACTGTTTGCGAGCCGCTTCGATCCCCGCCCAGGGAAAGCAGGGAATCACTTTGAATGAACCAGCTATTACTTATGCTTCGCCTCTATTTTCTCCCAAGCCGGACGATCTACTACATATCAGCGGCTCGGTTCGCATTCCACGCCCTATTCAGGGAAGCCTTGAAGGTTTCCGTATTTACGATACTCACTTTGGTCACGCAGCCTGTCTGCATTGGACAAAATCTTCAGATTGGCAGTCGTTTGAACTGATTCGACCGATTTGGAAACAGGAGGATGTTCAAATTATCATGGAACTGAATGGCATTGGGGATGTTGCCATTGATGACCTCAAAGTTAAAATTATCCGGTTCAAAAACCCGGAAGTTCTTCGCCAGGCAAGCAGCGAGCAAAGCCAGAATCCTGCAAGTGCGACAAAATCTCGCTCAAACGCCTTGGAATTTTTGAACCGATTGCTAAAGTAAACTAAAGCACTGTTTTGTCGATCAAATCAGAAAACCGCGACGCATCAATATTCTTTGATAACTGATTAGCAAAAGGTGGTCACTCAATAGAATCCACCTGTTTTTGAAACCTTTAGAACTCTCGTTAGAGTGTGGAACTGAAATTATGCCTATCGCAACACCAGCTCAATACGCAGCAATGCTCGCCGCCGCCCAAAAAGGGGATTACGCTTACCCGGCGATCAATATCTCTTCGCTTGTTACTCTCAATGCGGCTCTTAAAGGGTTTGCAGACAAAAAATCGGATGGCATTATTCAGGTCTCTCTTGGTGGCGGCAAGTTTGCTTCCGGGATTAATGTTGGTTGCTCGGTTGAAGGGGCCATCGTTCTGGCAGAAGCGGCTCACCGACTTGCGAAAAAGTATGATATTCTTATCGCGCTGCATACTGATCATTGTCAACCAGATAAAGTCGATGGCTTCCTCAAGCCACTCATTGCGGAAACAGCCAAGTGGCGAGCAGAGGGAAAAGGGAATTTGTTTCAGTCTCACATGCTTGATGCTTCCGAATTACCTCTCGATGAGAACATGAAACTTTCAGAAGAGTTGCTTAAACTTTGTGCAGAGAACGAAATCATTCTCGAAGTGGAAGCAGGCGTGGTCGGCGGCGAAGAAGATGGGATCGATAACTCCGATCAACCGGCAGAAAAACTCTACACTTCTCCTGAAGATATGGTACAGGTTCACGAGAGTTTGAGTCCACTTGGTCGTTACATGTTTGCAGCCACTTTCGGTAACGTTCATGGTTCTTACAAGCCGGGGCATGTGAAACTGCGACCATCAATTTTGAAAGAAGGGCAGGACGCCGTGATTGCAAAATACGGCGAAGAAGCTCGTTTCGATCTGGTGTTTCATGGCGGTTCCGGCACACCAACCGAACAGATTCGCGAAACACTTTCTTACGGCGTTGTCAAAATGAATATCGATACCGATACGCAATACGCCTTCACCCGCCCGATCGCCGCTCACATGTTTCAGAACTACGATGGCGTTCTGAAAATCGATGGCGAAATCGGCAACAAAAAAATGTACGATCCACGCAGCTATCTCAAAGCTGGCGAACAAGGCGTAGCCACTCGCTTGGGACATGCCTGCGACGATTTACTCTCTACAGGAAAAACAATCTGCGGCACCGTTTAACGGCAGTAACTATTCAGCGGTAATTGGTCTTTGGCTGAAATTTGAATTCATGTGCGAAGTCTGTGATTGCGGACTGCCATATAGAGCAAAGCAATGCACGCTTGATTGCAGTTTGCCAAAGCTGATAAAAAA
>Ga0316208_1000672_pt1 | contig 38033 bp, 32 predicted proteins | sample 3monopyrite_MG_FD_204944 | JGI IMG/M metagenome (GOLD analysis project Ga0316208, IMG submission 204944) | Microbial mat bacterial communities from mineral coupon in-situ incubated in ocean water Damariscotta River, Maine, United States -... | ecosystem: Environmental > Aquatic > Marine >...
CGCTGCGGCGGCAAATCAGCACGCGTCCCGATAAAGTGCAGGCCTTTTTTTAACGACATCCTCAAGCCAGCCAGGTTGGCTGGCGGTTGGGTGGTGATGCTGGAGGTGTGCGGATTCAATCAGTGGTTGCTCGCGCTACTGAAGAAAATGGAATGCGATGAGCTGATCCTCATTCAGCCGGATAAAAAAACTCGTCACAAAACAGATCGCCGGGATGCGGCTCGATTGAGTGAACTGCTTTGGGTGAACCGGGAACGATTGCTCGCTGGAGAGCGTGTCCAGGGAGTGCGTCGTGTTTACATTCCAGCCGGAGCCGAAGCAGACAGCCGGCAAGTCACTTCGTTGCGTCAACGACTCAGCAAGCAAAGAACTCAAACGATCAATCGCATTAAACAGATTCTGCACAAACACAATTTGATCCACCACAAACCGAAGGGATGGATCGAGCGAGCGGCACAGTTACCACCTGCCAGAAACTCGACAAAGATTACGCCCGGAAATGGAAACTTCAAAAAAACAAGAGTAGCAATAAAAAACAAAACCAACAGAAGAACCCGAACAAACATTAAAAAAAGCGAACGAACTTTTTTGCGTAAAAAATACGCACCAACAACCTCACCAACCCCGAGAGATAGCCACGAAAAAGAAGGAACAATAACGGAATAACCTGTAGGGAGCGTCAATACCAACTTTTTAACAGCCCACCCAGGGCTACCCGCTGCGCTCAAATATTTTATTCTGGTTTGAAGCAAAGCATCTGACCGTTTTCGAGTGTCAGGTAGATGTTTTTGTTTTGATCGATGGCGGCTCCTCCCTTGACAGCGTTTGCGGGCAGAGGGATTTTCCAGAGGTCTTTGCCATCTTTAATATTGATCGCGACCAGGAATGGTTCGTCCGGTTTTTCATCGGGATGCCCGGCGGCGAGTAGTTGATCTCCCGAGACGATGTAGCTGGTGAATCGGCGATTTTGTTTGTCGGTCCAGATATCTTTGACTTTCGGTTTTCCTCGCCGCCAGGTGGCTGCGAATCGGGAGGCTTCTTTCGGGTTGCGTGGCTTGCCTTCCGGCCCAGGGGGTTGCAATGCGAGGTTGTTGAAGCTGGAACCGTCGTAACTGGCATCCAGGCAGAGCGTATTGCCATCGGAGCAAGTATATTCAATTGAAAGGTACTTGCCGTATTTCGGATAGAATGGATAAAACGCGGTACGATATTGCGAGGTAACCTGCACCCGTGGTTCGTTCATACATTGCAAACTTTGCAGATCGTAGCGTGCTTTTTCGTAGACGCCGCCTCCCAAAAATTGTAGCTGCCCATCAACAATCGCAAGATTCCCCTGCACGCTGATGCCGTTGTTCGATTCTTTGGAAAGCTGCCCCGAAGAATCGTTGTACGCTTTCATTTTTCCGGTGACCGCATCGAGCGCCACAACGTAAGTCCCATCGTAATGCGTAATCCCCGCGGCTGCATAAACGGTTTCATCTTCAACGGCAACACCTCCTGCAACGGGCCAGCCGGAAACGAGTTTCCCGAATACGAGAATGCGATTCGTTTTCGGAGCCACGCGATACTTCCACAGTAACTTTCCGGTTTTGGCAGCGAAGGCGTAAACGCATCCATCGGAACAACCAACGAACAGGCGATCTTTCGCAATTGAAGGCGAATAGTTGACCGCGCCTGCCGTGTACGATTTCCAAACCTGTTTTCCCTGAGTATCGAACGCGGTCACGACTCCGTTGCGATCAGCCGCGAAGACCATGTTCCCGGCTGCAACCGGTGCGGTTGGTAGTTCTGATTGACAGACATTACTTTCCCAGGCTAGTTTTACTTTCGAGGGAAGTTCAATCTGCGTTTCATCATTGCGGGCGTTGGTGCCCCGATAAGTGAGCCAGTCATTTTTCTTCATCGGAAGTGGTTCGACTTTGGAGATGCCGCCGTAAGTAATCAAACCATCGTGATAATTTACCGGCGGATGATGTTCCTGATCGCTTGCGGGAGCCAGACAGATGTTGCCGTAAAGCGATAACTGACAGCCGCACATCCACGGTCCCCAGTAGAAATGACCATTAGAAATGAGTACGCCATCCTGACAAGGGGGCCGCATCGGATCGAGATGCGTGGCGTTATTACCATCGGTCATCACACGAACGGTTCCTCCGTTGGCGCGGTAGAAAATACTGTCAACTGCTCCGGTGGCGCGGGTGCAAGCCCGGCGCGAGGGGAAACCGGCCAGGATTTTGCCATCTTCGTAGGCAAGTTTCACGCCGGTTTCACCTTTGACTTCCCGAATGAGCGGACCGGCTGCGTAAATCGCATCGTCCCGCAGCACCAGCTGCACATTTCCGGTTTCGTAAGTCCATTGCAACTTGCCATCGGTTGCAGAAGCGACCACCATTTTCAATCGCTGCGGTCCTGCAAAGAAAATTTGCTTCTCGTTACATTTCAGATAGCAACTGGTCGAATAACCTGTCTTCCATAATTGAGCCTTCTGATTCTTTCCGATCGCTTCAAGTAAATCAGCGCCACTGTTTTTCCAGCTTTGTTTCCCGGATTGCAGATCAACAGCAGCCAGAAACTTTTCGGGGACGTAGAAGAAGATCTGTTCGTTATTCATACAGATCGCGCGAGCATCGAGGAACTCTTCATCCCGGTACTCCCAAATTCGTTTTTTGGTTTTCAGATTATAAGCAACCAAAGTTCGCCCGTAACCGAATGCGGTTTTGGGGTCTTTATAATCGTGTCCCTGCCACATATCCCAGGGCCAGTGACCGATCCCTCTGCGAGCTGATTTTTGGGTATCGACTTTAATTTCTACATTGCCAACCAGTCCGTAAAGAATGCCGTCGCGGTAAGCCATCCATTTCCAGACCGGACCATCAGAAATTTCCTTCGGAATGACCAATTCGTCACGAGTTTTACCGGTTGCGCCATCGATGATTTTGCAGGACTTATCATCCCCCAACAGAAGTGCATCATCGGTCGCGATCATCGTGTTGCGATGAATCATGAATCCTTTGGGAAGTGGGCGTCTCCATAAAATTGTGCCGTTGTACGCATTGATGCAGACCAGCGTGTTGAGCCATTCAAACTGATTCGCTTTGTGCGCGATATGCCCCATCGCTTTGTAAATACGACCGCCGCCGATGACGCTTTGTTCGGGCATCGGACTGAATTTTGGATAGCCGATGAATTGCGTACGCAATTTCCCACGGGCGAGCTGATCTTTCGTCTGCGGATTGTTATCTGGTCCGTGATACGGATGTGTCCAATCTTCAACGCCAGCCGGTTTCTGTTTTGTCAGCTTCCGTGAACCGATAAATGCGGTTGCCTGGGGATGCAGAACGCGCAGCAACTCTTCATCACTCACCAGCTTTTCGGCAGAAGGAGCGACCAGAACCAGATCGGCCAGGTTATCAACAATTTGAATCGAAGAAAGCTCGGCTGTATCTGCAAAAATGCGTTGCCCTAAAAGCCCCGCTTTATCCGCCGCCGTTTGAATCGCCTTGAGCTGGGCAGCATCGTCGGTTTGCACATACAACACAACGTCATTGCTTTGACAATACGCAATCACAGCATCGACATCGTTTTGCGGCACATCCAGCAGGACCACCATGCCTCGCTTCAATGGGTGATGATCGAAAAAGTCCGAAGCGGTTGCCTCTGTAGAAACAGGCAGAAGCGAAAAAACAAAAAGAGCAACAAGCAGCAGGAAATTTTTCATCACAGATATTCCTTCCAGAAAAACGCTGTCATCAAATGAATATCCACCCGAGGCGACATATTCGCCATTGATGATACGTTCGAAATGAAACGATTGCCAGCGAAACGGGTAAGAATGTTTAGCGATAGGGTACTCTGCAAGTGAATGATAAATTTTTCGCAAATATTATGAAATAGGCTGTAACCTTTTCCGCGTTGCTGCCACAGAGGTTGCAGAGGCGAAAATGGTTTTGCTTCGTGTTAACCGGGTGAACTTGAATGGGAGATATTGTGATGAGTAAAAAGAAGTTGATCATCGGGGCTGTGACTGCATCGTTGTTGTTTGGTGTTGTCGTCGTGCAGTCGGTCAAGACGCAGGCGGAAGAACGGCTTGCAGCGAGTTTGCTGGGCGAAGACAATTTGCTGGCGATGAACCAGCCTCCATTTCTTCGATTTGGCGGCTATGCTAAACTTTCTGCGGACAAACGTGCCAAGATAGATGCTGTTCGCAATATGGTGCGTGGCGTGATTGGTCGCGTAATGGTCTTGCGGTCGGAACTGGACGTAACAGATGAACAACGAGGCCAAATCAAAGAAGTTGTCATGTCTCATAAGGATGATCTGCGAAACAACGTCACATCGGTTCTGAATTCCCGACGCGCTCTTGCCAACGCGATCACGAGTGGTCAAAGTGAAGAAGAGTTGAAAAAAGCAGCCGACGACTTGGGAGACGCAGTCGCAAAAGCAGCCTTGGAATTTGCCAAGACACGCCAAGATGCCCGCAAGGTTCTCACGGCTGAACAGAAAAAAGAAATCGATGAAACCAGAACGGCGATCTGGAACTCTGTCGATGAATTTCGTGAAAAGGTGAAATAAACAGCATGCTTCAGTTGGCTCTACAAAGTGAACTGGCAATGAGCAATCCCATGGTTGAGGATTCGGGATTGCTTTTTCGTGCGATGAAACAAGCTCTTTTCTTTGCGAGTTCATACGAAGAAAAAAACCATCTTTCGCAGCAAGCCATCATCGACCAACAGGACGGGGCAGAAATTAACCTGACGTTACAGGGCGATGGAGATGCGTTTGCAAAACTGATCGCGAGGCATCAGAACTTTGTCGCCAGTCGAATGTGGAAATTCACCAACAACACGAACGATCATGAAGAATTGGTGCATCATGTCTTTGTCGAGGCGTTTTACAATTTGTCGAAATATCGATTTGAAGGTTCTTTTGCAGCGTGGCTAAGAACCATTGCGACACGGCAAGGGTATCGTTACTGGAAGCAGCAGGACCGGAATCGTAAACAGAAACCACTATCACAGAATCTGATTGAATCGCTGACTGTTTTTGAAAACGAGACCGATTCACAACCCGATGCCGCCGAAACATTACGAACTTTATTTGAACAACTCCCCCCGCGGGATCGGCTGGTTTTGACGTTATTATATTGGGAACATTGTTCAATCGAACAAGCAGCCGGACAGGCGGGATGGTCGGTGACCATGACGAAAGTACAAGCCTATCGGGCCCGGCAGAAATTGAAACGACTGATAGAAAAGAAACCGTAGGGTGCGTCGTGACGCACCAAATGAGGGCTTGCGTATTGAAGGAGTGTCACGACGTACCTTACGGTTGAAAGCAATCCAATGAAACACAGAAACATCCACGAACAACTCGAACAACTCGAACATCTGGCGAAACAGGTCAATCCTGAATTCAGTCCGCCGGTTGATGTTACCGCATCGGTGTTGCAGACACTGCGATCACAAGTAATCGTAAAGCAAAAACGAGAACCGGTTGATTACGCCATGCTTTGCTTCACTGTGGCATCGGTCGCGGCGGCTTGCATCGCGTTGTTTTACAGTTTCGATTCCATGATGCTCATCAATCACCCGGCGATGGAAATCGTCCAGTCGGAGACGCTGTTTCCATGAATGAATTAAACCCCACTGACAATACGACGGATACATCACCCACAAAAATCGAACCGGTAAGCCGGTGCAAATCTCGCTGGTTGATGAAGTTGATTTTATCGCTGGTCATTTTGCTGTGCGGGGTCGTGATCGGCGTTGTTATTACGCTTGGTTTTATCAGGCATACATTCAACAGTTTCCAGTTTCAACCGGAAGTCGCAACACAACGGGTAATGGCTCGATTCAATTCGAAGTACGATTTAACCCAGGATCAACAGGACAAGCTCGAAAATATTGTATATGACCATTTCGAGACGCTGGAAAAGATCGGTCAGGAAGTCCATCCACGAATACGTTCTCAAATGGACCAATTCGGCGAAAAAGTTGCAGCAGAACTGAATGAAAAACAACGAGCCGACTGGAAAAAACGCTTCAAATATCTCCGAGAAAACTTCCTCCCTCGCGAACCATTTAGGCAACCACAAGAGTAAATAGGACTTGCTGATAAAGTCGTAGGTCAGGCTGTGCCTGACGAAAACAGGTCGAGTTTATACTATTAAACTCAACTTAAAATGATATAACCGGATTGACTGGAATATGTTACGACAACAAAGCAACCAGGTCTTCATCTTGTCAGGCACAGCCTGACCTACATTCAATACCAGACTACCCAGTATCGCGCAATCGCTCTGATCTTTCCAGCTTTGATCCCCACTTTTTTTGTTGTGAAATATCGTATCGCACAGCGGTACCGTTGGATGCTTTTTGGTCGATGTTTACTGTTGAGTTCATAAAACGCGACAGTTATTGTTCGAACGATCCTTATTGATTTATTTCTTTCGATAATGCTTATCAGCGGTTTTGAGTTCTTCTAAAGTGACTCTCTTATTTTTATCTTTATCGATCAGCAGGAATATCGGATTGAGTCGGGTAGGGATTTCGTTTTGTGAAATCTCGCCATCGGAATTTTTATCGTACCGGGCGATCAATTTCTCGGGGCGGCCTCCCAATGCGACTTGGTTTTCAGAATTGGGAGTATAAGGAATCGCGACATCGAAGTAGCCGATCATCATTTCTTCCCATGTTTGATTCCCCCAGCGAATCGGAACATCTGGATTCGGGTTGAACGGATTTTCTTTTGAATTATCGAAATGAGCCGTGCAGTGAATTCGTGTTCCGGGTGGGAGTAGAATCGGTTCTTTTAACCGGTACGCAGTTTGCCAGTTGAAATCATAGCGAGGAACTGAAAGGACTGTTTTCTTTTTTCCATTCGGGGAAAGTATCTCATATTTGAACGATTTTCCACGCAGGTGCATATGGGGCATTAAAGCCAACAGTTGAACCGATGTTTGTGCGCGGGGAGAATTCGCAGTGACTTCATAGTTATTTGCATAAGCCGGGATAATAAATCGATTATTCATCGCACTGCTGGTCATCACCAGATGAGTGACCGATTTTTCCTCCGTGAATAGTAGTCCGATCTCGCTGATATCTTCCTGCGCCGAGCCAACCGGTGTGTAATGCACCTGGAAGATTAGCTCTGAGTTGGCGGGAATCTTTTTCGCCATGCCAGGCAAATACGGTTGCGGTATCAAGCCGGGAACATAAGCAGCCAGGAAGCCGCTTGTTTCATCAAGCCCTTTTTTCTTGCCGCTTTTGGGGCGAGTAAACGCGAGAATATGATGCACCACCAAATGATTACCCGGCTTAATTTCTGCAGCCGAGATCCATTTATCTTCGGTAAAACCAGGGTCCACTTTGAAATACTGATACCGTATTTCTCCCTCAGCAGAAACTTTGAACGGTTTTTTTTGGATCTTGAAAACAACATCGGGTTTTTTAGGCAATTGCCAGTTGGAAGCAAACTGAAGCGGCTTCGGCAAATTCGCACGATTTCCTTCTGGAGCCCCCGCCTTGACCCAGTCTTCAATCAATTGAACTTCATCTTTCGAAAGATGGCAGTCATTTTGGAACTGACCAATTTTTTCGTCGGCGTGCCAGGGGGGCATTCGTTTCTGTTGAACGACTTCGTTGATCATGCCTGCCCAGCCGACTGCTTCTTCGTATTCTGTTAGTTCAAACGGAGCCGCCTGACCTTCTCGATGACAGCCAATACATCTTTTTTGAAATAGTCGGGAGATTTGATTGGAAAAAGTAACATTCTCTTTAGGTTGGGCGATCACTTCACGACCAATGATGCAACCAACTGCTTCTGTTTTCGAAACAGCAACAGGGCGATTAGCGAGCAAGTCTTCGATTGCATTTTTCAAGTCTCGTGTACGTGGTTCGTTGCGGATCGTGCCGACGCCAAACTGATCATCAATCCTTCCCTGGTACCGTACATTTCTTTTTTCATCCAGGACATACGCTTCGGGTGTTCGCTTGGCTTGAAATTGATCTGCAACGCGATTTTTTTCGTCTTTGAGCATCGCAAATGTCATTTTATGCTTTTTCACATACTCTGCAATATTTCCAACTGAATCGTGCTGATTCGACATCACCCCCAGCAAAACAACTCCCTGATTTTTGTAAGACTGTGCCATTTTCTCCAGCCGAACTGTGTACAGCTTTGCCAGCGGACATTCTGTCCCCAGAAAAATAACGACAACAATTTTCTTATCACGATACTGATTGAGTGAGTACGTCTTCCCACTGGAATCTAGTAACACGAAGTTATTGATATGCTGAACGGGAGCGGAACGTTTCGGTTCGCTGCTCTTTTCTTTTGCCATCACTAATTGAGAGGTCAAAAGAAAACATGCTCCAACAATCAGAGTACAAATGGACGCACGTTTCATAGAAGAATAAACTTGACTCATTTGATCACTACTACCTGTTGACAATGTTCTAAATACAAAGAGCCTCTTACTACTGCTCTCTACCCGTCTTATTGCAGATGAGTTTCAATGAGCAGTCACCCAGATCGCATTTTGAGTGAATTTCAAATTTAATCATTGGGACAAAAAAGTAGGTTAGGCTTTCCAGCCTGACAAATGTGATCTCCAAGATTACCATTTATCGATTTACGAGTGAACTGACTGTTTTACCCGATAAATTCTTTACCCGATAAATTCGTGCATTATAATGTCAGGCTGAAAAGCCTCACCTACGATTCTTTAATCTATATCGTATATCAACACCTAATGAAGCCTGCGGTTTCGACTCATCTAATAGAGTGAAGTGAAAATGTCACAAGAATTTCCTGTCACTGGTGCGTTATTGGGGCTGGATTACGGTTCGAAGCGTGTTGGGATTGCGGTATCGACGCCGGATCAAAGCATTGCGTCGGCTCTCGATACGTTGCATCGCTCGCAACCTGCCCAAGATGCCAAGATGCTCTGTAATATCTGCAAAGAATATCGCATCAAGGGGCTCGTTGTCGGACTGCCTGTTCATATGAGCGGAGATGAAGGCGAGAAGGCAAAAGAGGCTCGCAAGTTTGGAGAATGGGTCAGTAAGGTGACAGAATTGCCTCTCACTTTTTGGGATGAACGATTCACAACCTCCATGGCTCACAACCACTTACGTGAATTCAAGATGAGTCCCGCGAAACGAAAACAGCATCTTGACAAACTGGCTGCCCAGTTCATGTTGCAGGCATTTTTAGATACGGAAGACCGAAAATCTGCCCCCTCGGCATTGTAAGGGATTTAACTTTAATCTTTTTTCACATTTCGTCTGGACAGTTTTTTCCGTATCCCATATCACTCACCCTCACCCCTTTCAAATTGCTCACCTCTTTTCCTACCTTGTGAGTAACCATTCCTACCTAACCTGTTTTGGTTTGTTCAGATACTACTCAACAAATCCGAAATCCTAATTTCGAAATCCGAAACAAAATCAATCTTCGTAGGGTGCATCGTGCCCCCTACGAAGAAGAATTGAACCATAGAGACGCAGAGATCTCTGAAGTAAAAAGAACAGCCTTACTTTTGAAGAAAGTTTCACGCAAAGACGCGGAGACGCAAAGAAAAAGTAAAAGAAAAAAATTTCAAAGAGATTAAATTGATGGATTGAATTTAAATATATTGAAGACAATGCGAGGAACTCTTTGCGTCGCTGCGTCTTTGCGAGAGTTTCTTCTCCGTCGAGTTAGAATTTAGTTTTTTCCCTTCCCTATTTCCTACCTTAATCCCTTCCCCAAATTTCTATCACAAGATGTGATGGATCAGCGAGTTTATTCATGGATGGTTCTTCAGGATCGTTGCGCGAATTTTTGCGACGAAATCTGAATTTGATTTTTCCGGTGCTTTTCATCAGTTCGATTCTGGTGATTATTGTGCCGATGCACCCGATGTTGCTGGACCTTCTTTTAGCCTGCAATATTACGGTAGCGGTTGTCATTTTGATGACGACGATTCATGTCAGAAAGCCTCTGGAGTTCAGTGTCTTTCCTGCACTTTTATTGGGAACGACTCTTTCCCGTCTTGTGTTGAATGTTGCCTCAACTCGCTTAATTCTTTCGGGAGCCTCGACACGAGGGACCGAAGCAGCGGGAGGGGTGATTCAGGCGTTTGGTGAATTCGTCGCGGGTGGTTCGCCTGCGATTGGTGTGATCATCTTTATCATTTTGGTCACGATTCAGTTTATGGTGATCACTAAAGGTGCAACGCGAATTGGCGAAGTGGCTGCTCGATTTGCTTTGGATGGAATGCCCGGCAAGCAGATGGCGATTGATGCCGACTTGAATGCAGGGCTGATCACGCAAGAACAGGCAAAGACTCGCCGCGAAGAAGTTTCCGCCCAGGCAGATTTTTACGGAGCGATGGATGGTGCAGGCAAGTTTGTGCGTGGCGATTCGATTGCCAGTATTATTATTACGCTCATCAACATTATCGGCGGGTTGTTCATTGGGGTCGTTCAGGAAGGAATGACCTTCATGGAAGCGGTGAATATTTTCACCACGCTGACGATTGGTGATGGCTTGGTTACTCAAGTGCCTGCGTTTTTGATTTCACTCGCAGCCGGCTTGATTGTTACACGAACCAGTGTTGACAGTAACTTGTCGGGCGATGTTGTCGGGCAACTGTTCAGTAATCCGATTGCCATGTATCTTTCAGCCGCCTTTTTGACTTCCTTATCTTTCACGGGACTCCCGGTTGCACCAATGTTGACGCTGGGACTCTGTCTTGGGGGAATTGGCCTGTTTCTTCAAACAACACAAAAAAGCGATTCCGCCAAACAGGAACACGAACAGCAAGAGCAGGAACAACAGGAAGCGACTCCGGAACCAAGCCCCGAAGATCATCTCCATGTGAACCCGATGGAACTTGATTTAGGGTTAGGGCTGTTGATACTTGCTGATCCTGCCCGTGGTGGAGATATGCTTGATCGTGTCACCCGCGTCAGAGACCGCATCGCCCAGGACTTGGGAATCATCATGCCCAAAGTTCGTGTTCGCGATAACATGCGTCTGAAACAGAATGAATATCAAGTAAAAATACGCAGCGTGCCTGTTGCCTGGGGAGAGGTTCTTCCTGATAAACTGCTCGCGATTAACACCGGACTGGCCAGCGGCGAAATCCAGGGGATTGATACAATCGAGCCAGCCTTTAATCGCCCAGCCAAATGGATCGAGCCGATGCACCGCGAACGGGCGGAAATGCTTGGTTACAGCGTTGTTGAACCTTCTGCAGTTGTGGTAACACATTTAACCGAAGTCGTCCGCGAACATAGCGGCGAGTTACTTTCCCGCCAGCAGGTGCATGAACTTCTCGATCATCTCAAAGAATCATCGCCGATGGTGGTTGAAGAATTGATCCCGGATGTATTACGAGCCTCGCAGGTACATCAGGTTCTCGAAAATTTACTTTCCGAAAGAATTCCAGTTCGAGATTTGGAATCGATTTTGGAAACACTTTCCGACTACGCAGACCGCACAAAAGATCTCGCGATCCTCACCGAATACGTTCGTCATACGCTGGCTCGAACAATTTGTCAGCAATATCGCGACAGTAACCGCACGTTACATGTGATAACGCTCGATCCGAAATTGGAAGACATTTTGGCAGCCGGTTTCGAATTTGGTGAACGAGGGATGATCATCAAATTATCGTCTCAAGTTAGTGAAACGGTCACCCTGGGAATTGCAACGCAGTTGGAAAGGCTGGTCAAAGCTGGTCGCCCACCTGTTATTATTTGTAGTCCGCAAGTTCGAGCCGGCTTGAAACAAATTACTTCTTCTGCACTTCCTAAATTAGCCGTGATGAGCTTAAACGAAATTACTCGTGATACTCAGGTGGAAGCACACGGGCAGGTCGATGCAAATATTCTCACCGTCTCACCAGCCAGCAATCCACAACCAACAAACCACGGACAACCCCCAATGACACAACAAGCCACATGATAAAGTAGGTCAGGCTTTCCAGTCTGACAAAAGAGGTCTCCAGATTGGTTATCCTAATACGAAAAAACGACAGGCGTTAATCACCACGAAGTTGCAAAGAACACAAAGAAAGAAATGGACCACAGAGAAATGGACCACAGAGACACAGAGAACACTGAGGCAAAAAAAGAAGATGATAGTTTTGGAAAAGAGTTTCACGCAAAGACGCGGAGACGCAAAGAAGAAATAAAAGAAAAAGTGAGCAAAAGACTATAAATTGGTGATGCGTTTTGGCATAAGTTTTCTTTCTCCGTGATCTCGGTGCCTCTGTGGTTAATATATTTTTATAATTATAAATTGAAGATAACAAGGACAACTTAATGCCTGACATCAAAACATTTCGAGCCGAGACGATGAATCAAGCCCTCCAACTGGTTAAGCAGGAGCTTGGCCCTGATGCGTTCATTCTGCACACGCGGCAAGTCCCGATTAAGTCTCTTCTTCCCTGGCAAAAGGAAAGAGTCGAAACGGAAATTGTTGCCTTGGCTGGCGAAGAAAACATGCCGCCCCAACCGCAGTCGTTAGCAAAAGAGGTTCATGTCGGGAATATTATCAATCAACCATCTGCGCCGAATCAATCACCAGTACAGCATTCACGACCGCGTTTTTCTCCCGATAAAGGTGAGGCAATTATAGAAAACAGGATCGAAAACCCAGCAACTGAAATCAAACCAACTGAAATAGTCGTTGTCGAAGAACCACAAACAGAATCAGCCAAATTAGAAAAACTCGTTAACGAACGGCTTGATGCGTTGCAAAACATGGTCGAGCAATTGACGCAGCAGGTTCAAGCGAATGCATCGCCGAACATTCCGCCGGAATTGTTCGATGTTTATACCGAGTTGATTGATTCAGATATCGAAGACGATTTAGCTCGTGAGTTAATTACCCGGTTAAGGCATCGTTGCTCACAGGAAGATTTGGAGCATCCTGAACGAATTCGAGCCTATTTACTCGGAATGGTGGAGTCACAAATCAACTGTCGAGACGCGATTCAAGTAACGCCCGGTCAACAGAAAATCGTTGCACTGGTCGGACCAACCGGTGTGGGGAAAACAACGACCATCGCCAAGCTGGCTGCTAATTTTCGCCTTCGTGACAACATTCGCATGGGGCTGATTACCGTTGATACCTACCGCATTGCAGCGGTCGAACAGCTTCGCACCTATGCAGATATTATTGATTTGCCGATGAAGGTAGTGACATCAACCACCGAAATGAAACAAGCCGTTGAAGAACTTTCGCAGATGGATCTCATCTTGATCGATACCGCAGGACGCAGCCCACAGGATGAGTTGCGTATTCAGGAATTGAAAAACTATCTGAGCGAAATTGTTGTCGATGAAGTTCATCTTGTCCTCAGTGCAACAACTGGATATCGCCATTTGAAAAAGACGGTCGAAAAATTTTCAGCAGTACAGCCAACTTCAGTCATCTTCACCAAACTGGACGAAGCTCCCGGGTTGGGTTCATTGGTGAATGTCTGCGGAAAACTTGGGCAATCACTCAGTTACCTGACAACGGGGCAAAACGTTCCCAACGATATCGAACCAGCAGAACCAACCCGCACCGCTAACCTTGTTTTGGGATACGAACAAATTGAAACATAATCACGTAGGGTCTGCTATTGCGGACCCTACTCACAGCAACGCACCCTACGGATTAAACTTATTTACTGAATGTTACCTATGAATTCATCACAAACAGATCAGGCTTCGGTACTGCGATCATTAATTGATCAAAGTATAAGTAAAAACCAGCCTTCATCGGAAATTGTTTCCCATTCAACGCAACGGCTTGCTCGAACCATTGCGATTTGCAGTGGTAAAGGGGGCGTTGGGAAATCACTCATTGCGTTGAACCTGGCGATCTCACTTTCACAATCTGGCCGGAAAGTTTGCCTACTGGATGCCAACCTGGGGCTGGGAAATCTCGATTTACTTTGTGGACTGAACGGCTACTGGAATCTTTCGCATGTGCTCACGGGATCGAGACGATTAGAAGAAATTATATTGGAAGGACCAGCCGGTGTTTCGATTTTGCCGGGTGCTTCGGGATTAAGTGAACTGGCTGATTTAAGATCATCAGGGCGAGAACGATTGATTCAGGAATTGACTCAACTGGAACAACAGTACGATTATTTCATCATCGATAACGGCACGGGAATCTCACGAAATGTGCGGCATTTCGCCTGTTCTGCAGATACCGTTTTATTGGTTTCAAGCCTGGAAGCGACTTCGCTGGCGGATACTTACGCGGCGTTAAAAGTTTATCAGGCGGCTGATTTGCAGGATGTTCGCATTGTTTTCAATCGGACAGAGATAAAACAAGCCAAGCCAGCGATTGAAAACATCAAAAAAACAGCCAGACAGTTTTTGCAATGCGAGGTCAATATTCTGGGATGTATTCCGGAAGACCTCTGTATGCAGCAGTCCGTTTCTGCAAGAGAGCCGTTACTGATGAAAAAACAAGATTCCCCAGCCGGGCTGGCAATTACACAATTGGCAATACTGCTGGGTACGAAGCATCGTCGAATCACAACTCGTGAAGATCATCCTTTCATCAAACGGCTGTATGCAGATCAACATTCTGTTGCGTGAAACGCGAAGGGTGAGCACTTTAATCTGTTTACTTATTTTGTTTCTTTTTTACTAACTGTCAAACTTTGACGATTACATAATTTACACGGAAAGGACTGAATTTACCAAAGATAAAATGCCGATCCTGAATAAGTGACAATTTTTTTTTAATACGCTTAAGTTGTGTAAAAACAAAAAGGCTTTCAGAAAACAGGAACGGAGATGGCACTTCAATACGCTTTTCGTCTTGGCGCACTTGCATTTGCAGCGACTTTAATTCGTGCTGCATTTGAAAAAACGTCATTTACGGGCGGTCTGCAGGATTCAATTTGTGTCGGTTTGATTTTTCTTGGCATCGGTTTTGCAATAGGAGAGATCAGTCGCCACATCGTTGAGGAACTGGCTGAGCGAGAGTTATCGCTTGCCAGCTTACCAGCAGAGACGGGCGTGATGGATGCGAAATCAAAGGCTAATACCAAAGGTTCTTAGAACCGGACGGCTAGCGACGATTTCGCTGTACGAAGTGCCTTGAATGAAATCTTAAATGTTGTCTTTCAAACCGGCAAACATTTTATAGATCGAATTCACTAATAGTTATTTTTATAAGATCACCTGGGCACACGTCTCTGGATGGACTACCAAGCCGCAAGGCAACAACGAGACACTCAATGGAGGAGTCAATGGCGACTAAACTATCACCGGAAGAAGTTCTTGAAATTTGGACCGAGTACAAAAAAGACCAGACGAACCAGCGATTACGTAATAAGTTAATCGAACGGTTTCTGCCACTGGTACGATATAATGCAGAACGCGTCTGGGCGAAGTTGCCCGATGGCGTCGATCTGAATGACCTGATGAGCGCAGGCGTGTTTGGCCTCATGGATGCCATCGACGCTTACGATATGAGTCGGGGAGTGAAGTTTGAAACGTACTGCGTTCCCCGAATTCGAGGGGCGATGCTGGACGAACTACGAACGATGGACTGGGTTCCCCGGCTTGTTCGCAGTAAAGCCAGTAAGCTCGAAGCGGCTCGCAAAGCGGTTGAAGCCCAGCACGGTCGACCACCAACAGACGAGGAAATTGCAGCGAAAATGGAACTGCCTATGCAGGAATTCGAGAAGCATAAATCGGATGCTTCTGCGATTAGCCTGGTCAGTCTCAATAAAAAGTGGTACGAGACCGACAGTTATAAAGATGTCCGCGAAATCGATATTCTGGAAGATGGCAAGGGGGAAGACCCAACCAACAGCATCCAGAAACGCGATATCATGCGGCTCGTCACCAAAGGGCTGAACCGCAACGAGCGACTGATTATGATTCTTTACTATTACGAGGAATTAACAATGAAAGAAATCGGTACGACGCTCGGACTTTCCGAATCGCGGGTAAGTCAAATGCACTCCAGCATCGTTAATCGATTAAAAGAGCAACTCCGAAAAAGACGCCCGGAGTTCTCTCAGCAATAAATTTCTCACCAGTGGTATTGCTGAAAAATGTTCAACTGATTTTAGGGCTGATGCCTTGAATCAGTTGTCCTGGTAGCATTACTATAGTAGAAGTGCCCACAAAGCACAGGTAGCCGCGGTCCATCGCTACCTGTGCTTTTTTTCCATCCTAATGAGGTTTTGTGTTTCTTTTTTACTTCCAGTGCATTGGCATCAGGGAGCCTCTATTAATTCAAAATCAGTTTGAACGGAGGGTAGACATTCTTGTCTGCCTTTAATACGGGATGCTCAAACAGGACAGACTCCGAATGTCTGCGTTCCTTTTTGAATTAATAGAGGCTCCCATAAGACAACAGAAAAGACCCCAATGATTGTTATTAATCGTCTGCTTCAACTTTATGTGTTGTTGGCTGTCTGTCTGTTTACGATAAGTCCGCTGTTCTCTGCTGATAAAAAGCTATGGTTAGATGATCGCTGCAAGCAAATGCCTACGGATTTATTGGGGCCATTTGTGCGATTAACCGATCATTCAATTTTGGCGATTGGAAATAATGCTACTTACGTTAGTGATGATGACGGTCAAAGTTGGTCAGAACCCCGTGCTCTGTTTGATCAATCCAAAAAAATAAAAGTGAGCAACGAACGGGCAATGCTCCGTACGAAAAATGGAACAATCATTCTCGCCTACATGAATCTGTTAGAGAAAAACTGGACCTGGAGCAATAAAAAACATGATGCACCGGGAGCAAAACTTCCCACTTATGTGATGCGAAGTTTGGATAACGGAAAAACCTGGCAAGATATTCAGAAAGTACATGACGATTATTCTGGGGCGGTGCGCGATATCATCCAGACAAAGCAGGGGCGTATCATCTTTACTGCGATGAAAATGCAGCACAACCCTGGTCGTCACGCAGTGCTGACGTATTCATCTATCGATGATGGGAAATCCTGGTCTCCAAGCGGATTAATTGATCTGGGCGGGAAAGGGCATCATGGAGGAGTAACCGAACCTTCTCTGACCGAACTGCAAGATGGTCGGCAGTGGATGTTAATTCGGACCAACTGGGGAGAATTCTGGTCTGCTCACTCTTACGATGGCGGAAAGTTCTGGCGCACCTTGCAACCTTCAGGTATTAAATCTTCCAGTGCTCCCTGTCTGATAAAAAGGCTGGAAAGCGGTCGGTTGCTATTATTGTGGAATCGTCCCGTGCCGCAAGGCAAAGAAAGTTGGCCACTAAGCGGCGGCGATGGTTTGTGGTCCGAAACGCCCGTGAGCAATTTTCGTGAAGAATTATCCCTTGCCCTTTCAGCAGATGAAGGAAAAACGTGGACCAAGCCTGCTGTTATCGCCCGTCAATCAGGCACCTGGCTGGCTTATCCTTATGCGTTTGAACAAAAACCGGGGGTTCTCTGGATCACAACAATGCAAGGAAAAGTCCGTGTGCTCATTAACGAGCAAGACTTCCTGAATGAGAAATAAGAACAGGGGGTGAAGTTGTTACACAATGGTCGATTCCGATTTCCCGAACAGTTCGTTATCGGCAATCCAATCATCACGTGTGTAGTGAATAATGGATGTATCTGTTTCCTGAATTTCGATGGCCTGCAAAGTAAAGCCGAGATCGGTAATTTCGGTGAAAAGTAAATGCGACAAATTTTCAACACTTGTTGGACGATCAAGAATCTTTAATCGTAATTCTTCGCCTGTTCGCTGCATGTGAGAAACGAGTGTTTCGTACATGGTATCGTTTTTGTTGATGAGCATCGCGTGGTCGTACTCCGTTTTGATCAGCGGTTCTATTTTCTCGTCGAACTCACCAAACAGCGTACTGATATCGCCCTGCCTGACGACATCAAAAAAACATTGCACGCCGTAGCGGTGACCATGCAAATTGCAACACTTATCGGTAAGTTCTTCGTTGCGATGTGCTGCATAAAACTTGTACGTTTTTTTGATAATCATTGAATTCACATCCTCTTGCCATTCTCTTTTCCGGGAACTTAATTCATTGATTATTTCTCGTCGTTCCCTTTTGAACTGAGAATGGAATTTAACTCTGTCATTTGAATACGAAGTTCCTGTAGTTCAAGACGTATTTGGTCAAGTTCTTCGTTTTGCTGTGTCTCTCCAGGTTCCAGTAACATTGTGGCAACGAATCCCGTATAGGTAGCAAAAATCGCAACTCCCAGGGTCATCAATATCATCGCAACAGTTCGCCCGCCGGTTGTGATGGGAACATAGTCTCCATAGCCAACGGTAGTCATTGTAACAACAACCCACCAGATGGCATCACGACCATTATGAATACTCGATCCTTGAATGCCTCCCTCAAAAACAAGAACTGCCACAGAACCGGTTAATACCGTCGTTACCGTCACCAAAGTTGCCAGTGAAAGAGCAAATTCAGAACGTGAAGCAGACATGCGATTAGCAAGGTTACGAATCGAGCGGATCCCTTTGAGAATACGCAAGACCCTTGCCAGTCGCCCAATACGAAATGCCTCGATAGCCGGGATGCTCGAAAGTAAATCGAGCCAGCCCCATGTCAGCAGATATTTCATTCGGTTTTCCGCAATGAATAACCGCAAGGCAAAATCGATTAAAAAAACCATGCAAATAACAAAATCAACCGTCTGTAGGACATAAAGGATATCATCACTGACAGGAAAGAACATCTCTTCCGCAAAAATAACCAGTGCCAAGATGCACAACCCCAGAATAAATAATTCATAAGCCGGGGAGTTGATAATAGTCGGGTTTTTAAATTTATCGATACGACTCATTGAAATAATCTATTGAAAAAAATGTCCCACACAAAGCCTCTGACGAAACCATTGGCGTAAATGGCATGGCGGATTCAATCCTGATATACAGTCTTCAAACTCTTCTTGAAAGAGTAAATACGTAAAAAAGCAGGTTAGGCTTTCCAGTCTGATACGAATTGCACTGATTCTTTCAATTAATAATACAGAGTTCATTGGTAAATCAGGGATTGATTATCTTGGAAACCACATTCATCAGGCTGGAAAGCCTAATCTACGAATCATCCCCCATATCCTGCCACTTCTGCACATCATTTCATTGATAAAAGCCTGACCCAGCGATACCGACAGTTGGTAATCGGAAAATGGAGTTGAAAAAACAGTGTAAAAACCACCTGTTGAGTGGTACATCTGCTTGAAATCAATTACCATTGTCGATGTCCCATACATTTTCACTACTAATTTTCTGTCGCATTCGATCATGAGTACGACTGGTCTATTTGATAACTGTAGGGAGCCTCTATTAATTTAAAAAGATCCTTTGAACGGAGGGTAGACATTCTTGTCTGCCTTAAATGGAGCATGCTCAAACGAGACAGGCTCCGAATGTCTGTGTTCCTTTTGGATGAATAGAGGTTCCCTGTAGTCACAGGATAGTTTTTGTAATTTGCGAAAGACGCAAAGAAATCAAACGTTAAAAGTAAAGAGGAAACTTTCACCATGATCATGAACTCACTTCTTTTGGCGCAGCAATCACCCTGGAATTATCTGATTTGGTTTGGCGTGATCGTCTTAATTTTCGGTTCGCTGATCTTCTTTGCCATTTTTGCTCGCTATATCGGTTTGTGGATTCAAAGTAGAACAACCGGTGCAGGCATCGGGCTGTTCACTCTGTTTGTGATGTCCATCCGAAAAGTGAATCCAACGATTATCGTGCGATGCAAAATCATGGCTGTGCAGGCGGGCTTGACACATATCTTTCCGATTAGCACTCGTGATTTAGAAGCCCACTATCTGGCTGGTGGTAATGTCCCCAATGTCATTCGTGCCTTGATTGCAGCCCATCGTGCCAATATTGATCTCGATTGGATTACCGCAGCGGCTATTGATTTAGCAGGCCGAGATATTCTTGATGCTGTAAGAACTTCGGTCAACCCAATCGTGATTGATTGCCCCGACCCAGCAAAAGGGGGAGCCGGAACATTGGATGCTGTTGCAGCAGATGGAATTCAGCTTTGTGCAAGAGCACGTGTCACCGTGCGAACCAACCTGAAGCAGTTGATCGGTGGAGCGACCGAAGAGACGATCATCGCCCGAGTCGGACAAGGCATCGTCCAGGCAATTGGTTCAACGAACTCTTACGCACAGGTTTTGGAAAACCCGGATTTCATTTCTCGAATTGTGCTCGGGCAAGGGCTTGAATCACAAACTTCTTTTGAGATCGTTTCAATTGATATCGCTGACATCGATGTGGGAGAAAACATTGGCGCCCGCCTGCAGGCTGATCAAGCAGAAGCAGACATGCGTGTTGCACAAGCCAAGGCAGAAGAACGCCGGGCAGAAGCTAAAGCTCTTGAACAAGTGATGATCGCAAAAATTCAAGAAAACCGTGCAAAAGTTGTTATGTCTGAAGCAGAAGTTCCTGAGGCGATTGCCCAGGCCTTTCGAGATAAACAACTTGGCATTCTCGATTATTACGAGATGAAGAATGTTCAGTCAGATACACTGATGCGAACTTCTATTGCAGCAGACCCTAAAGAGGTAACGGCAAATAATTAACTCTTGCTGAACGGAGAGGAGACATTCTTGTCTGCCTACAACAGAGTATGCTCTTACGAGACAGACAGGAATGTCTGTGTTCCTTTGTACCAACGGATGAGAAATGCGGATTGAGAGGAACTCACTGAAATGGAAAGCTTCTTAGTTATAGTCATGGTGGTCCTCTCCATTATTGGGTGGATTACCAATGCCGTGAATGAAAATAAAAAAAAAGGAGAAGCAGGAGCGGGGCAGCAACGCCCTCAAAAAAAACGTCGATTGCAAGACGAATTAGAATCGTTTCTTAATGAATTGCAGGGAGAAAAGCCAAAACCTAAACCACAACAAAAAAAGCCACAACGACAAACCGATCATCAACAATCGCAGCAAAGGAAGAAACGTCCTCAAGACGAAGCAAAGAATACTTCACGATCCAGCCGTCATCGTGGTTCCTCGAAAAGCCAGGCTTCTGCCTCCCGCCCACAGGCTGCGCACAAAAAGCCACGTTCTGTTTTTGAGAACGAAGATTCTCGTCAAGTTGGATCAGGTAATTTAGGGCAAGGTCTCAGGGAGCATGTGGAAAAACATAGTTCCCATCACCCAGGTACATTAGTTGATGAGCTAAACAAAAAGAAAACGTCTTCGCAGTTACACGCCCCGAAGCGAAGTTCCCCCGCAGGGCGGCAAGTATTTGAACTGCTTCATTCTGCAGATTCAGTCCGCACGGCAATCGTATTGAGTGAAATTTTACAGCCTCCAGTCAGTCAAAGACCGGGACGGTTTTAGTGGTCAACTCGCCTCGTTAAACACCTCTGGGTAGCTTGATAAAATGCAGAGTGATTCGCAGCAGCCAGCTTTCCCGCTCAACTCAACTTCTACGACTGGTAAAGCTGAGGCAGAGAAAGAAAAACTCTCCAAAAGTTCCAAAACGACAGAGTCGTTGTATGTGCTGCTACTCTCGGAACGGTTTGAAGTAAGAGGCTCATCGACGCAAACGTTGGTGTTGGCAGAACATTTATCAGACTACGGCATTCGCTCAACAGTCCTTACTCCCAGCGCCAATTTTATTTCGCCAGGTCGCCGCAAAGACCTCGATATCCGGGAGTACCGTTATCTTGATTTCCCTATTATCAAGCATGTCACTCTGAAATATATTGAACAGGATTTTTCAGACTCCAAGCCAGATTTAATTCATATTCAATCTCGTAAAATGTTACCCTATGGTATTAAATTGGCCAGAAGGTGGAATTGTCCTTACGTCTTGACAATTCACGATTACATACCTGCTGGTGAGGTACTCAATTTCGAAACAGAATATGGTTATAAAATTATCGCTGTGAGTTCTTCCGTGAAATCAGAGTTATTAACACAACCAAATATTACGGGAGAGATGGTGGCAGTCATTCACAGCGGTGTTGAACAAGTGCCTGATGAAAAAATTCGTCCTGTACTTGCTTCAAATTGCACCCCTGTGATTGGAACGGCTGGACCTCTGGAACAGATTAAGGGGGTTTCTTTTTTTCTGCACGCTGCACATGATGTTCTTAACATTTATCCAGAATTAGAATTTCTTGTAGCAGGATCAGGCCCGGAAGAACACCGGCTCAGGCAGCTTGTCCGCTCTCTCGGGATTGAAAAACAGGTCACCTTTGTTTCCAACCTGTATGGATTCCAGGAATCTTTACGAGCGATGGATATTTTCTGTTTACCTTCATTACAACAAGGCCTGGGAACGATCATGCTGGAAGCGATGGCCTGTGGTCGCCCTGTGCTTGCCAGTCGCGTGGGAGGTATTTTCAGTGCGATTACCAATAACGAAAACGGCCTGTTGATTCCTCCTTCAAATAGTGATGCAATTGCCGAGAAACTGTTGTTATTGCTGAAAGAACCAGAATTAGCTCGCAAAATAGGAGAAGCAGGAAAGGAACACGTCAGGAAAAATTTCCGGATAGACCAAACAGTCCGCCGGGTAGCCGATCTTTACCGTTCCTGCACAACCAATTTTTCGCCGTAGAAATACTCTCAAAAGAAGATCGACTTTTAGATTACCGTTCTCTAATCGACTGCAATCACACCTATTTAAGGAATTCGTTAATGTCAATGAAAACTCTCTCTTTGTTGTTAACTTTTGTATTAGTCATGACGCAACAACTTTCAGCGGCACAAGTTCTTAAACTCTGGCCTGCAGACGCTCCTGGAAAAATGAAATTATCTGGGGAAGAAAAAGATATCAATAAACCGACCGACCGTCTGGTTGGTGGGCGCAAAATTATCAAACTGGCAAATGTCTCTTCGCCGGAAATCCATGTTTTTCTCCCCCCGGAAGAAAAGCGAAACGGGTCTGCAATTGTTATTTGTCCGGGGGGTGGATTTAATATACTGGCATGGGATCTGGAGGGAACCGAGGTTGCAAAATGGCTCAACGGTTTGGGAATTACCGGGATTGTTGTAAAGTATCGAACTCCAACCCGAGATCAACAGCAGAACTGGTTGATGCCGGTTCAAGACACTCAGCGAGCAATCAGCCTGGTTCGGCAACACGCAACAAAGTGGAAATTAAACCGAAAGCAAATTGGCGTTCTCGGTTTTTCAGCCGGCGGGATGACAGCCGCCCTGTCTGCGTTAGCTGAAAATCGTAAATATGAATCCCAGGATGAAATTGACAATCATTCCTGCGTTCCAGATATCGCCGTGCTAATCTATCCGGCCTATCTTGTCAACAAAGAAGAAACAGCGTTGAAGGATCTTGTCAAAGTAACTTCAAAATCTCCCCGCATGTTCCTTGTCCATGCTTTTGACGATCCAGTGACGATGCAAAGTAGCTTAAAAATGATGTCTGCTTTGAAGCGAGCCGGAGTTGCTTCAGAACTCCACATCTATGATGCGGGAGGACATGGCTACGGATTGCGTTCCGATAAATCTCTTCCCATTGCCAGTTGGCCGAATCGATGTGAAGATTGGCTTCGGCACATTAAGTGGATCCCAACTGATTAATTTGTCAGAGTACCGGAAGTAGCACAGTGGCAATCACTTTCATTCAAGGCTCGATAAGCCCTTCGCGAATTGCAAATCTTGAGAGATGCACACGGTCGTGAACATGTAGGCGATTCATAATACGATACTTGTGGCTATCGACAGACTTGTGAGATAAGTGAAGAATGTGTGCGACCTCTTTGACGGTTTTCCCTTCCGCCAGATGAGTCAAAACTTCAATTTGTCGTTCGGTCAGGCTGGAAAGGGAATTTGTTGAATTGATTTTTGGTTTCTTTCCTGAGTAGTCGATCATCTTTGCTGCTTCAGGGCACCAGTAATGATTGATTTCGCCCTCCGCCAAATTCGAGATCGCGCCCAAAAGTGATTCCAAAGAACAATCGTAGGTCAGGTAACCACAAGAATTATCCCGCAACGATTGGGCAAGGTGCATGGAACGGACCATGCTGTCGATCAGAATATAAGGAACCTGTAGCTCCTTCAGTAAATCTACAAATGTGATCGGACCTTGCGAATTGATCAGAGGATCCACGACTGCCAGGGAGATTTCAACCTTATTCTGACGCAGGAATTCCTCTGAATTACCAGGATTGAGGACAACAGTTTTTTTCCCACGTCGAATCAAATTCTGACACAGTGATTCGGCAATTGCCTGGTTGAAAATCAACAGACAAATTGTTTTATCGGGGGATTGCGGTAATGCTTGCTGTCCGGTTGAATTCGTGGGCATTTCAGAATGATGAGATTCATTACTGTGAGCCCGATAATCTTGATTTGACTGCCTCTGTGTGTACACAATTCTGCCCTTTGTGTGAAAAGAGACCTGAGTCATTTTCTATGAAAAGAACTCCTGCAAGGCATGAGTAGGTATACATAACATGAGTACCCTGCGTCATGATCTGGCAATGGAAACTAGGCTTTACCTGAAAAATCATCTTTTTGAAGCTACGCATCCCAGTTGTGTGGAAATTCCGTATTCTGGCAATCGCAGCAACAGTCTTTTCTGATAGAACCTAGATGGTGAATGCAACCGTAACTGCACACACGGATGTTTATTGTGGTCAGTGCATAAGACTTTACGCATTTGTCCACCGCTACCTATTTGGATCGGCAAAAAGATCGTCTTTTAATGTGTCGCAAATACGTCAATTCAAGCCGAATTGTTGAGAATCTTCTTTCGTTTGGGACCATTCAATGTAGAGCATTGTCAGTTCAGCAATGGAATCAACCTTTAATTTTGTGAAGATGCCCTGCTTCCTTCTATCAATTGTCCTTGAGCTTATATTGAGCCGCAAAGCAATCATTTTGCTGGTGGTACCAGAGACCAGAAGTTCAAGAATTTGAAGTTCCTCTTGGCTTAGTGAACTAAATTGTTGTTGAATTTCTGTTTGATGGCCTTGCTGAATACTCTGGCGAGAATTAATTTTCAATGCTTTCTCAACAGCCTCCAGGATTTGTTGCTCGCTGTAAGGCTTCTGGATAAGTGTCAGAGCGCCATGCTGCATAATCTGGACTGCTTCCGGGACGGTAGCGTAAGCAGAAACCAATATCACCGGGAGAAGACTTTTTTCTTTTTTAAGTTGTGTGAGCAATTCCAGACCATCGATTTCATCCATCCGAAAATCAGTAATCACACATCCAATTTCCGTGCGATTGTTTATTTCAAGAAACTGAGCGGCATCGGCGAAGGACTCAGTCTGATATCCATGAACACTTAAAAGTGCCTGGAGTCCCTCGCGACCATCTTCGTGGTCATCAATGATATAAATTATTGCCTGGCTCATCCTTTGGGGGTTATTCCTTTCTTACATCTTGGTAATCGAATAACAAAAATTGCGCCTTGACCGGGGCATCCCTGAGCAGTGATCGTTCCAGAATTTGCTTCAATAAGTGTTTTGCAAATCGCCAGACCAATTCCCATTCCTCCTTTTTTGGTCGAATAAAACGGTTTGAAAATATTTTGGGCATCACTTTGTAAGAACCCCGCCCCGTTATCTTCGATTGAAATAACTCCATCACCTGCTTCTGTTGCTGTTTTAATTGTAATAACAGGACTACGGGTACTGGCAGTTGATAAAGCTTCGAATGCATTATTGATTATGTTTTGAATGACGTGAACCATTTGGGCTCGATCAACACGAACCCAGGCATCATCGCCCTCGTTCAAGCGATTCAAATGAATATTTCTATGGCGAATATCTGAATAGGCAACTTCCAACACATTTTCGACAATCTTCCCAATTGTCTGGAGAGAATATTCTCCCTCAGCTTCGTGAATATAAGAACGAATCCCTCTCAATACGCTTGTTGCTACTTTTGAAGACTGTTCAATTTTCTGCAAATAGTTGGCAGCCGTCGTGTGATAATTCCCGCGGTCTGGCATGATCAGTAAATGTCTTGCTGCAGCCGCATAGTTACAAATGGCGGTGACCGGCTGAGTAATATCATGAGCAAGACTGGCTGCAATTTCGCCCACTGCTGAAAGTCGAGTGATTTGCAGAAGTTCTTTTTGCAAATCTGCAATTCGGTCAGCCGTCTCTTTAGAACTCGTAATATCCAGGTCGGTCCCAATCGCAATCCGCTCAGAATCGTTATTCGAAATGTAACTTCCCTGTGTTGCAATCCAAACCCAATGCCCTTTCGCGTGCTTCATTCTCTTCTCGATAAAGAGTTGATCAGTCTCTCCTCTGATAAATTCTTCATAACGCAACTTGGTCTGCTGCACGTCATCGGGATGAATGTGATCCATCCATTCTGCGATGCTGTTAAAAACCTGTTGTGGATATCCAAGAATCCGAGAAAGATTTCCATCATCGTGAACATTATTCCTGAGAAGATTCCATTCCCAGACCGATATTTTCGCATTCCTGGTTGCCAGATGATACCGCCTCTGGCTCTCTTCCAATGATTTTTGAATGTGAAAGCGAGCAGTGGTATCATGCACTAAAAAGACGATCGCACTCTGGTTCCCTCCATAAGCAACCTGGGAACTGGAAACAAGAATATTCTTCCTCTCGCCATGCTTGTTAATAAATTCAAACTCTTCCTCTTCTAATTGATCTCCCTCGATCAATTGACCAATGCGGTCCAACGTGAATTGGCGCCCCAGCTTGTGGCTGACCATGCGACCAAGCCAATCGGTCTGATTAATTTCCTCTAATGAATACCCAGTTAATTCTTTGAGTTGATCGTTCCAAATGGTAAACCGTAAATACGGTTCTTTATGGCTCGCAATACAAACACCAATTCCTTCAGTCGCTGTCCGAATCACTGCTTGCTGAAAAGAATTGGCTTGCTTCAGTTGAGATTCAACTTCTTTCAAGTCGGTAATATCGTGAGTGATTCCACATAAGCCAATCACGCTTCCTGCAGCGTTTCGCACTGGAGAATTGATACCCCGATAGGACTTGATGCAATCGTGGAGTTCAATTTTTTTCTCCTCTCGAACGGTTTCCCCTTGAAGAACTCTTTGTTCAACGGTCGTCTTGCGATTGCCATCATGCTGTTGCTGTAACAGTTCTTTGTCAGTTTTTCCTAAAATTTCTTCCCGGGATTTACCAAGTAATTTGCAAAAAGCATCGTTAATCAAACAGTATTTCAATGAGCGATCTTTAGCGAAGACTGAATCTGGAATGGAAGAGATAATCGTATACAACGCAGCACTTTCGGTCTCTTTTTGCTTTTTCAAAATCAAACGGGAAAGTTCACTCACCGTTCTTTGCAGAATCGTTGAAATCTGGTCAGGCTCATCTTGTTCATGGTTCAACGAAATACGAGCAATCACTGATTCAAGCTTTTCAGGAATCCCTCGAAACAAGAAATAAGATTCGTGAGGCCACTCGCCTGTCTGGGACAGGCAAAGTTTTGCTTCAACGAGTTCTTTGCAGTTTGTGTTTTTGTCAAAATTATTTTTGGAATTTTCTTGAGCAGTATCGGATACAATGCTATCAACCTGCTCGCAGTTTCCTGGAAAAACGGAAGGATCATTTTCTTGAAATCGATTTAATTTCAAATTATGATTGGAGCTTTGATCACTCGAACTTTGATCACTCGAACAAGGGGGGCGAACCCACTTCGCGACAGCATGATCGCTATCATCCTGAGGGGAATTATCAAAGAAATTACTATTCAGGAAAGCCGAAATGAGCGAAACTTCTTCTGCCTCGAAATGGTTTCCGAGCCACTCGCAGGCTGAATTTAAGAAAGCCTGCTCAATCCTTGTACAAAGCAATAAGAACTGCTCTGATGCACTATTGTCGAAGAGTTGAGCGATGTGACGTTGGCCCATAGAACGGTTTACTTTCACTCAGAATGAATGTCAGTTTGCTTATATGTAGTTGAGACAGCGTTAAATGTCAATACTATCACTTATATATTTTTCTGACAATGTACGCGTATCTCTCGAACACGAACGACGCTGGAATTGAACTCCAAGTGGTACTTTTGGTATTATCAAGTTACAATACGATATCTTTCTCATTTATATTTAGTCCTGCTGGAAACAGAATTTCAATGAACGATTCTACTTCACACCATTCCCCCAATTACCTGGCAATTTTTGGCATTTTGTGTTTGTTGACTGCGGTTTCTGTCGTTGCAGACCTCGTTTCTATGCCCAGCCTGGAGGTGCTGATCGTCGCTGTTGTACTACTTGTCGCAACAGCCAAAGCTGCTTTTGTGATGCTGTTTTTTATGCACCTGAAGTTTGAACGCAAGTGGAAATATGCCATCCTGATGCCTACAATCATTCTGGCGATTGGCTTGTTGATGGTGCTGATTCCCGATATTTCTATTCACTATTACGATTTGGACATCCCTCAAATCCCTTAAATGAGTGATTTCGAGTTGTGTCAGAACCTCTACGAATTCCCTGCAAATGACTTCAGAAGATGCTGACTCTGGCGAAAAAATTCGCCCTTCAAAAGTGATGAGCCGCACGATTAGCGGTATCCTCTGGCTGCTTGTTGCCGTTTCCCTGCTGGTGGTGATGAAAACCAGACCTGCCAATAAGAATAATAATCGCAATGACAGTAACAATGCAGGCAGCAAGGCATCGCAGGTCAACGAACTGGTCAAGACCAAACCGCTTGTTATCGAGCAGAAAGAAGTCAAACTTGTTCCCCGCAAAGTAACAGAATTTTCTTTGACCGAGCGCAGCGGCAAGACGATCACTAATAAAGATTTGCTTGGCAAGCCGTGGTGTGTCAACTTTATCTTTACCAGTTGCACGATGACTTGCCCCACCAACACCAAAGCGATGATGGAGTTGAGCCACGCCTGCAAAGATCTGGACGTTGAATTTGTCACCATTACGGTCGATCCTGAACGGGATACGCCTGAGCGGTTGAAACAATACGCAGAAATCTATCAAGCTGATCCCGAAAAGTGGTTGTTTCTGACTGGCAAACAAGAAGAAATATTCGATCTGATCCGCAACAGTTTTTTGCAAATTGTTGAAGAACGCAAAGGAAAGAGCCGTCTGTTTGGGATGGAATTTGCCCATTCAGATCGTGTGATGCAAATTGACGCGAACGGCATGGTCGTCGGGCAGTATCTGTTAACTGATCCGAAAGAGATGGTCATTTTAAGACGTGTCCTCGCAGGCAAAATGGAAATCCCGGAAGAGAATCGGTTTCTTGTTCCGGAAAATCTTCCGAATCCATCAATATCGAATAGCAAAACTCCAGAAGAAAAACCAGAAGCTGAAGAGAAAACAGACAGCGACGAAACGACAGAAACTCCTGCTGATAAGATAAAGGAGAACAAGAAAAATGTTGTAGCTCCCGATTGGCTTTTACGTTTGCCTGCGTTGAACGCGATCCTCAATGGCTGTGCCTTAATTCTGCTGGTTGTTGGATACCGGTTAATTCGTCAGGGGAACCGCGAAGCTCATAAAAAAACAATGCTGCTCGCGTTTGCCGTTTCGGTCGCGTTTCTGGGAAGTTACTTAACTTATCACTGGGGTCTGCATCATTACACAGGGGCTTCTTCGCGAAAGTTCCCGGAGATCGGCTTCCTGCGGCAGGTTTATCTTTCCATTCTTTTCAGTCACATTATCCTGGCGGCGTTGGTCCCGTTTCTTTCGGTCGTTACGATTTATCTGGGATTAAAGGAGAAGTGGGAAAAACATCGCACATTGGCACAAGTTACCTTCCCAATCTGGTTGTATGTTTCCGCGACTGGTGTCATAATTTATGTGATGCTGTACCATATGGCTGGTGCTTGAAAAATATTTGTAGGGTCCGCTATAGCGGACCACGCTGGGGATTTGACACCCCTGTTTCATGCGATGGTCCGCGGGTAACGGACCCTACGTGATTGGATTTTTTTTATGATCAAAACAATAAAACTACTTTTACTTCTAACTTCGATTTTTTGTTTCTCATTGAGTGCAGGTGCCTCTACGGTCCAAGCCTGTCCGATGTGCAAAATTGCCGCCGAGGATGCCGGGAATGATCGACAGCCGCAGGCTTACATGGCGAGCATTCTCACAATGCTTTCCATGCCCGCGGCTCTGTTTACTGTTCTTGGAGTTTCACTCTATCGCATCTCCTCCAAAGAACAGCAGATTGCAGACGAACTGAATAAAAAAGCGACGAAGTAGGGTCTGCCGTGCGGACCCTACGAATATTCTATTTCACACTGCTTTTGATTGAAACTACTATGGCTGAAGATATTTCTAAATTAAATTTTGCGACTCGTGCTGTTCATACCGGGGTGAATAAGGACTCTCTGTTTAACAGTTGCACAACGCCGATTTATACCTCATCGACCTATTACTGGAACGATCTGGAAACGAACTCCGGCTACGATTACACACGTTCTGCGAACCCGACACGCACCGCGCTCGAAGAAAATATTTCAGCCCTTGAAGGAGGTGTTGGCGCCCAGGCAACCGCAACGGGCATGGCTGCCATCACCGCAGCGATGCACCTGTTTTCGCCTCACGATCACATTATCGCAGGCAACGATATTTACGGCGGCACGTATCGTTTATTTGCAGATGTCTTTACAAAAATGGGGCTGGAATTTTCTTTTGTCGATATGAGTGATCCACAAAATGTGAAGGATGCGATCAAGCCGAATACCAAGTGCATCTGGATTGAAACACCCAGTAATCCGCTGCTCAATTTGGTTGATATCGCAGCCATGACGGAAATCGCAAAACAGGCTGACATACTGACGATTGCAGATAACACTTTTCTTTCGCCTTACCTTCAACGCCCGTTTGAATATGGCGTTGATATTATTGTTCATTCGACCACAAAATATCTCAACGGTCATTCCGATGTCGTCGGCGGCTGTGTTGTTTCACGCACCGAAGAACTGGCAGCGAAAGTTGCTTACACGGTTAATGCACTTGGACTCGCTTGCGCTCCGTTCGATGCCTTTCTGGTTTTGCGAGGCGTCAAAACTCTCGCCCCACGCATGGAAGCCCATCAGCGAGGAGCAGCAGCATTGGCGACAATGCTGGATGAACATTCCCATGTCGAAAAAGTTTATTATCCCGGTCTGGAATCGCATCCGCATCATGAGTTGGCAAAGAAACAGCAAAGCGGTTTCGGCGGCATGTTAAGTTTCGATATTAAAGCAGGCCGACCGGCTGCTGAAAAGCTGTTCGCAAAAATCCAACTCTTCCAATTGGCAGAATCACTCGGCGGTATCGAATCGCTGATTGAATACCCAGAAACAATGTCCCATGCTTCGATGACATTAGAAGCCCGCCGCGAAGCCGGCATTTCCGAAAACACAATCCGCGTTTCGGTAGGCATCGAAGCCCCGGAAGATTTGGTGGCTGATATGAAACAGGCACTCGAAGAGTGAATTGAATGTGAAGTGGTGGTAAGTCATAAAAGCAGAGCAGATGCCAGAATTAATTTTTCTTATCGAACAAGCTCCTGAGGAGGGGTATACTGCCCGTGCATTGGGGGAATCAATTTTCACCGAAGCAGATTCGCTTGACGAACTTCGCACCAATATTCGTGAAGCTGTTACTTGCCACTTCGATGAAGGATCTGGACCACGTTTGATTCGCCTGCACTTTGTAAGGGAAGAGGTACTCGTGCCGTGAAGCTTCCCAGAAATTTATCCGCAGCGAAGTTAATAAGGGAATCATCTCGTGCAATTTGCAAAAAAATCTCATCGTTCTTACCAGAGCAATTTAACGAAAAAGCACCCAGCGACTTCATCAATCATCCAATTTACGGCCGTTTGCGTAGTCTTGCTGGCGTCTCTTCCCGCGGCCTTACTTGCTCAATCAATTAATTTTGATCAGCAAATCGCACCGATCTTTGTTTCGCATTGCCTGGAGTGTCACAGCGGAACCGAACCTGAAGGGGGACTTTCTTTAGGTGAGGTGAAACTTGCGATGAACGGGGGCGATAGTGGCAAGGCGATTGTTGCCAACGATGCCGCGGGGTCTTTTTTGTGGGAACAGGTCAGCGATGACGAAATGCCTCCCAAGCATCCGTTGAGCAAACAGGAAAAAGCGATTCTCAAAAAGTGGATTGATGAAGGAGCCAAGTGGGGGAAAAGTCCACTTGATCCGTTTTCGATCAGCACTTCCACAAGAGCCGGTCGCGACTGGTGGTCGCTCAAACCGTTGCAGAACATCCAGCCGCCCGAAGTGAAAGGATCGGATTGGGGAAGTAACCAGATCGATGCCTTTATCTTGCATCGCTTGCGAAAAAATGGTTTGCAGCCCTCGCCGCAGGCTGATCCGCGAACGCTTATTCGGCGACTTTATTTTGATTTAACCGGACTGCCTCCCACACCCGAAGATGTTATTTTATTTCTTGCTGCTCCTTCGGAAAAAAGGTATCAGCAAATGGTCGAAAGATTATTGGCTTCAAAACATTACGGCGAACGATGGGGCAGGCATTGGCTCGATGTAGTTCGATTTGGAGAAAGTGATGGGTTTGAGCGAAACTTTCTTCGCGAAAATGCCTGGCCTTATCGTGACTGGATCATCGATGCGTTGAATGATGATCTACCTTACGATCAATTCGTGCGCATGCAATTGATTGGAGATCAACTGACCGGCGGGGTTGAAGGGGCATCTGCGACCGGTTTCTGGGTCGCGGGCGTGCATAACACGACCGTGGGCGGCAGCGAACGAATGAAGCAGCTCGCCCGTCAGGATGAAATTGAAGAAGTGCTCGCGACTCTCGGGCAGACCTTTCTGGGCCTAACAGTTAATTGTGCCCGCTGTCACGATCATAAATACGATCCGATTTCACAAAAAGAATACTATCAACTCGCCTCCTCAATTTCCGGGCTGGGTTATGGCGAGCGTGTTGAGCAATCCCCCGGCTTTCAAAGAACATTAACCAGCCTCAAAAGGCATTTGTCACAGTTACAGCAAGAGTTATCTGTGATTGACGCACAAGCTCGACGAGAGATTTTAGAGGCGCGGACCAAAGACCAGATTGCAACTCCCGAACCGCCTGCCGCGATCGCGCGCTGGGAATTTGATGGCAGTTATATTGACTCCATCGGTAACCTGCACGGTAAAACGATTGGTAATGCGAAAATCGAAAACGGTGCGTTAATTCTTGATGGCAACAGTTTTGTCGAAACTCCACCTGTTCCGCAGGACATTGCCGAGAAAACTTTGGAAGCGTGGGTGCAGTTAGATGACCTGGATCAACGCGGCGGAGCAGCGATTTCAATTGGGACTCGAGCCGGCGATGTTTTCGATGCGATTGTGTTTGGCGAACAGACACCGAAACATTGGATGCCGGGCAGTAACGGTTTTGTTCGTACCGATTCGTTTGGGGGTACCGCAGAAGAAGAGGCGATAAATAAACCAGTGCATGTTGCAATCGTCTACCAAAAAGAGGGGACGATTATCGGTTATCGAAACGGCGTTGCTTACGGTCAGCCGATTCGTAAGTCGCCACTTTTTAATTACAAAGCGGGAGAGACCGAAATACTATTCGGGTTACGACACAAGCCGCCTGGTGGGAATCGTTTTTTGAAAGCGAAGATTCATCGAGCCGCATTTTACGACCGAGCATTATCGCCTGAAGAAATTGCAGCCTCAGCAGGGGAATCGGCAAAATATGTTTCAGAAAAACAAATTGTCGAATCGCTTGATCGCAAACAACGAAATCGAAGAGACGCATTGAAGTCTCACATCGAAATGTTGACAGCCTCCAGAGACAAAGTTGCCAAGCTGGCGAACCGGCGTATTTATACGTTGACAGCAGGTAAGGGAAAGAAGACGAATGTTTTTTTACGTGGTGATCCCGATAACGTAGGCGAATTGGTTTCCCCCGCTGCGCTGACTGCGATCAAAAGGCTTCGTTCTGATTTCGGTTTGACCCCCGATGCACCGGAAAGAATTCGTCGTCGTAAATTGGCCGAGTGGATCACACATCACGAGAACCCGTTGTTTGCCCGTGTGATGGTGAATCGGATTTGGCATTATCATTTTGGTGTGGGAATTGTCGATACCCCAAACGATTTCGGTTTCAACGGCGGGCGTCCCAGTCATCCGGAGTTACTCGAATATCTGGCGTGGCAGTTTCGTAAAAATGGTTACCGGATGAAACCAATACATCGGCTGATCGTCAATTCCAGCACGTATCGCCAGGCGGCATTCGGTTTATCGAAAACGGTACGACAAAAAGCAGAATTGAAAGATACCAGTAACCGTTTATTATGGCGGGGAAACGTAAGGCGACTGGAAGCGGAATCGTTGCGTGATGCGATCCTGGCGGTTTCAGGAAAATTGAACAACGAAATGGGCGGGCCGAGCTTTAAAGATGTTTCGGTGATATTGAACAAAGGGACAACCTATTACGAACCGATTGATGTCGATGGTCCGCAGTTCTGGCGGCGAACGGTTTATCGCTTCAATCCACGTGGTGGGCGTAGCGCATTGCTGGATACTTTCGACTGCCCCGATTCTTCGACGACAACACCACGGCGTTCAGTCACGACAACACCACTTCAATCGTTAAGTTTGATGAACAACTCATTCGTGTTGCGGATGGCTGATTATTTTGCAAAGCGGGTTGAAGCGAAGGCTGGTGAAGATGTAACGGCACAGGCCATCTACGCCTGGCAACTGGCGATTGCACGAAAACCGAATGAAAAAGAACTAGAGCTTTCCAGAAAACTGGTCTCGAAACATGGCTTGCCGGCGCTTTGCCGGGGACTGTTTAATTTCAATGAATTTGTAATGATCGAATAACATGATGAATAATCCCATCACGCCGACACGTCGCGATTTTTTCCATTGGGGAATGAATGGACTGGCTGCGACTGCGTTTGTTTCTTTATTGAACCAGGAAACAACCGCGGCACCAAAAGATGCCAGGACGATCGCACCGAAAGCAAAACGGGCGATTCATATTTGCCTGGTTGGCGGGATGAGCCATGTTGATTCGTTCGATTACAAGCCTGAATTAAAAAAGCTCAACGGTAAGTCGCTCAAGACGGATGAAGAGGTTGACCTTTTCTTCGGACAGATGGGCCTATTACGCAAAGAAGACTGGGAATTCAAACCGCGCGGAATGAGCGGCTTGATGATCTCCGATATGTTTCCGCACATTGCAGAAATGGCGGATGAATTGACGATACTGCGATCAATGGAATCGAAATCGGCCAATCATACTCCCGCCCTGTTTCTTGCCAACAGCGGTTTTGAATTCAATGGCTTTCCTTCGATGGGAAGCTGGATTTCTTACGGGATGGGTTTGGAGAATGAATCGCTGCCCGCTTATGTAGTGTTGAATGATGAACGCGGGGCGCCCAATACGGGAGAATCGACGTGGAGCAGTGCGTTTTTGCCTTCGAATCACCAGGGCGTTGTTTTGCGTAACAGTAAGCAACCTGTGCGAGATCTGTTTCCCGCCTCCAAACTCGCTGAGGGAACCGATGAAGCGACCCGGCAGTTTATTCGTTCGATCAATCAACAGCATCTTCATCGTACGAGAGCTGATGCAGCGTTAGCAGATCGGCTGAAAAGTTACGAACTGGCTGCAAAAATGCAGACATCTATCCCCGAAGTCAGTAGCTTTGCGAAAGAGTCGGCAGCCACGCAAAAGATGTACGGCATTGACGAGAAACAAACCGCAGACATGGGACGACGCTGTTTGCTCGGTCGCCGGCTGTTGGAAAAAGGTGTTCGCTTCATTCAACTTTTTTCTGGAGGGCCGGTCGCAGGTAACCCACGCGCTAGTTGGGATGCTCATGAAAATGTCAAAGAAAATCATACGATTGAAGCGGGTCGCATCGATAAACCGGTTGCCGCGTTATTACGGGATTTGAAACAGCGGGGCATGCTGGAGGATACGCTGGTATTGTTCACGACAGAATTCGGACGCACGCCGTTTGCCCAATCGGCAGCGGATAAAGTTGGGCCCGGTCGAGATCATAATCGTTACGGTTTTAGTTGCTGGATGGCAGGGGCCGGTTTGAAGCCGGGGATCGCGTTTGGCAATACCGACGAAATCGGCTGGAAGGCAGTCGAACGCCCGATCCCCTGGCACGATTTTCACGCGACCGTGTTGCACCTGTTCGGCATCAATCACGAACGCCTCACCTATTACCATAACGGCATTCAACGCCGTTTAACGAACGTGCATGGCGATATTCTCAAAGAAATTCTTGCGTAGATACCGGGACTCATCTGAAATGCCTCTCCTTGCAAAACAAGTGCTGACTGTTACGATTACGATTTGCCTATTTCGTTTCGCTTCAGGTCAATATTATGAACGCAGATTTTGATCCCATCTCTTCACTGATTTCGGCAATAGAACAAAGCCCGAATAACGTACCGTTACGCCAGTCTCTTGCGGAGCTATTTCTTTCGCGTGGACAACTGGAAGAAGCGGAAACTACTTTCAGGAAGGCGTTGGCGCTGGATACAGGCAACCAGGAAGTTAAACTCGGTTTGGCTCGCTGTTATCTTCAACAAAGTAAAGACAGCCATGCGTTAGTCATTGTCGAAGCGATGATCAAACAGTCAAACGCGCCTGCGATGGCGCATCTTCTTTATTCTCGGTTGATGTGGCGAACCGGCGATGTCGGTCGAGCGGTTGCTAATTACAAAGCTGCGATAGAAGAAGAGCCGGATCTTGCTGATGAAGAATATGCGGAACGTCTCGGGATTACTGCCGAGGTTGATTACGAAAGCGAATCGGAAATTGTCGATGGACAGATGCGGGCAGGCTGGAATCCTCCTGAAGATTCACCCGAAATCGAAATTGAAAGACCGGACTCTGCCTTCAAAGATGTAGGCGGCATGGAAACTGTCAAAGAGGAAATTCGGCTGAAGATCATCTACCCGCTCGAGCATGCAGAAATGTATGCTGCTTATGGAAAAAAAGTGGGCGGTGGCATTTTGATGTACGGACCACCGGGTTGTGGTAAAACACATCTTGCTCGCGCAACCGCAGGGGAAATTAAAGCAAACTTTCTGAATATTGGCATTAGTGATGTTCTCGATATGTGGATCGGCAACAGCGAACGAAATCTGCACGACTTATTCGAATCGGCTCGGCGAAATAAACCGTGTGTTTTATTTTTCGACGAAGTTGATGCGCTCGGTTCGCGGCGTTCCGATATGCAAAAAAGTGGCGGTCGGCATCTGATCAATCAGTTTCTTTCAGAGTTGGATGGTGTTGAATCGAACAACGATGGACTCCTTGTTCTGGCGGCAACCAACGCGCCCTGGCACATGGATCCTGCCTTCAGGCGACCGGGGCGATTTGATCGCATCCTGTTTATTCCGCCGCCCGATAAAGAAGCTCGGGCAGAAATTCTGCGATTGGAATGCCGAAAGAAACCAGTCGCAGATCTCGATTATGATTATCTCGCAAAATTATCGGAGGGGTATTCCGGGGCAGATATTAAAGCTGTTGTCGATCTGGCTGTTGAAAGTAAGCTACAGGAAGCGATGAAAGCGGGAGAATTAAAGCCGCTTGCCACAAAAGATTTGAAAGCAGCCATCAAAAAACATCGACCGACCATTAAAGAGTGGTTCAGCACTGCAAAGAATCACGCGATGTATGCCAACGAAGGCGGCATCTACGACGACATTCTCAAGCATTTCAAAATGTAACGTTTGCTTCTTCAGAAAACCGAATCGCCCTTTGTGATCAGAGTCCCAATCACGCCTGTTACGGTGCAAGTTCTTCCCATAGTTTTGCACTGGCGAGTGTGCCGCGGTAGAAGTTTTCCAGAAGAAAATGTTCGTTGGGACTGTGCAGGTTGTCGCTGTTTAATCCCCAACCGAGCAGTAGCGTTTCGATGCCGAATATTTCCTGGAATGTCGCAACAACCGGAATCGAGCCCCCCTCACGAATAAAGACGGGTTCGGTCCCAAACGCATGAAAAATCGCCTGGCTGGCGGCTTGGAAATACGGTCCGGATGTATTGAAGAAGAGTCCTTCACATCCATGGAAATCGGCGAATTCCATCGTGACACTAGCCGGGCAGATGCTTTCAAGCTGCGATTTGAGAGCAGCCGTAAGCTGGGCAGCATTCT
>Ga0316208_1000673_pt1 | contig 38032 bp, 23 predicted proteins | sample 3monopyrite_MG_FD_204944 | JGI IMG/M metagenome (GOLD analysis project Ga0316208, IMG submission 204944) | Microbial mat bacterial communities from mineral coupon in-situ incubated in ocean water Damariscotta River, Maine, United States -... | ecosystem: Environmental > Aquatic > Marine >...
CATGGATTAGACCAAAATAACCAATACGTAGAAAAATTTAGTAATAACCTTACAAAAATTATAAAACATAAATCTTCTAAACTATTATATCAGAATGTAAAAATCAACTCTCGTAATTTAATCACTAATAATTTTAATTTTTTTATATTTAATATTGATAGAAATAATCTTTTGTTTTCTGATATTAGAAATAAAATTTATCGACTAACTGGTCTTACTGATGGGCTACCAATAGTTTTAAACTATGGAGTACCTATCCAGCCCTCTAACCACGAGGGATATTCAGATAGATTATCAGTAGATTTTCAAGCATATTTTATCAAAAATATGCATAAAATTTCTGTCGAATATAATTTATCTGGAAATATCATTAACTCATTTAACGATTATTTATTAGAAAATCCTTTTATGATTACAAATAATGAGGATTTCTATTTAAGTACAACTGGATTAACAAGCAGAAAGAGAGAAAATAGACTTTCCTATACCACTCTACAATCTATATTTACTAATGAAAAATCGCCATTGCTTTCGGCAGGAAATTACAATGAAAAAGCACCAATCTCATTTATTATTATCGGTGCTTTTATTTCAATAGTTCTTTTATTGCTTATTAATAGATTTAGAAGGTTCAGAGAGTATTTGATTAGATCAGTTACTCGACCTTATAACTTTTATTCAGATATTAGAGATCAAAGGATAATGTCATCATTCCAAACTTTTATTCTTGGATTTGTTATCTCTGTTACCCTTGGAATTTTTCTTTCTAATCTACTATTTTTCTTTAGAAATGATATAATGGCACAATATATTTTGAATTTAATATTGCCTTCAAAATCATTGCAAGAAATTGTTTTTCGACTAACCTGGATGCCAGAAGTATTTATGCTTACTTTGAGTTCACTTTTCTTTGTCTTAATATATATCATTGCATTTTTTCTAAGAATTCTAGGCTTGTTTCTTAAATCAAGAGTATATTATGGAGACACTATCACCATTACAATTTGGGCTGGAGTTCCATTTATTTTTATTCTGCCAATCGCTATAGTAATCAATAAAATATTATTTTTAGAACCAGCACTTATTTGGGTAGCTGGATTATTATTCTTTTTATTTGCCGCTTGGACAATTCTAAGGCTGTTTAAAGCTACGGCTGTGGTTTTTGATAAATTTACTTGGCAAATATACTCAATTGGCTTTATCGCTTTATTGGTGTTAATACTCACCCCATTATCATATTATCAATTTAGTTTTTCAGTATTTTATTATATTGATTATGCAGCTAGAGTATTATTTTATTAAACCATAATTTCAATTTCAATATAATTTTAATGCAAACAAATACAGAACGAAATATTTTTGATGACCTTAAGCTAATAGCAAAAGGTAAAATTAGAGAAATTTATGATTTGGAAGATAAGTTATTGTTTTATGTAAGCGATAGGATTTCAGCATTTGATGTAATTATGAACGAAGTAGTAGATGGGAAAGGAAAAGTTCTAAATTTATTTTCAGAGTATTGGTTCGAAAGAACACAAAATATTATACCTAATCATTTCATTAGTTCTGATATAGAAACATATCCAGAGAAATGTTCAAAATATTCAGAACAATTAGTGGGCAGATCTATGCTGGTAAAAAAATGTAAACCTTTGCCTGTTGAGTTTGTTGTTCGTGGCTATATTGCTGGTTCTGGATGGAAAGAATATCAAAATACTGGTAAGATTTGTGGTAATATAATACCAAAAGGATTAGAAAACTATTCAAAATTAGATAAACCGATATTTACACCTGCGACTAAAGCAACCGACGGACATGATGAAAATATCGACTTTGCATCTACTTGCAGAATAATTGGTGAAGATATAGCAATAAAATTAAGAGATATTTCTTTCAAATTATTCGATTATGGGACTAAAGAACTCCAAAAATTTGGCATCATTCTCGCCGACACAAAGTTTGAATTTGGGGTAGATCAAGAAGGAAAACTAACTTTAATTGACGAAGTGATGACGCCAGATTCTTCTAGATTTTGGAACAAAGATGGCTACAATGCGGGTCAAACGCCAGAAAATTACGATAAACAAATCCTAAGAGATTACTTAGATTCCTTAGATTGGAATAAAACACCGCCACCACCAAAATTACCTCAAGAAATAATTCATAAAACCATAGCTAAATACCAAGAGCTATATAAACTATTAAGCACTAAAAACACAAATAATTAATCGATGGCATTCAAAAATTCATATAGTTTGCCCTTAGAAAAAGAGAATAAATTCGATTATATTCTTTTACTAATTGTTCTATTATTAATCTGTATGGGATTAATCTCAATCTACAGTGCAACTTATGAGTCTTCACTAACAGGTAACTTCAATAAACAATTAATTGCAATTGGAATTGGTCTAATTCTAATGTTTATCACCGCCTATTTACCTGAAAATCTACTTAAAATAAATTCATATATTTTCTACGGTATAAGTATAATATTATTATTACTGGTGCTATGGATTGGGACCGAAGTATATGGAACAAAGGGCTGGATAAGGCTCGGAGCATTTAACTTACAACCCGCTGAAATAGGAAAAATTGGTGCTTTATTCGCATTAGCTTCATATTTATCAAAGAAAGGTACAGACATTCGCACATTTCGAGACCAAGGCATAACATTATTGATTATAGCAGTTCCTATTTATTTGATTTCTAAACAACCGGATATTGGTACAGCATCAGTATTAATTATAATCTATTTCGGAGTTTTATTTTGGACAGGTTATGATATGTTCATTTTATACACTTTAGTCTCACTACCCATAATAATAATTAGTAGTCTAAAAGGCGGTATATTCTTTATTTCAACAGTTAGTATTCTTTCTGCAATTTCTATTTTTTTTAGAAAGAAAGTACTTTCTACAATTATTGCAATTTCTCTATTGCTTGGCACAGGAATCGGAGCACCAATTATTTATGATAATCTGATGCCACACCAGAAAAAAAGGATTGATTCTTTTTTAGAACCAGGCTCGGATCCATTAGGTGCTGACTACAATGTTATGCAATCAAAATTAGCAGTTGGTAGCGGAGGAATAACGGGCAAGGGTTTTTTAAAAGGCTCTCAAACCCAATTAAGATATATCCCAATGCAGTGGACAGATTTTATATTTTCAGTTGGTGCAGAAGAATTCGGATTTATATGGAGTCTTCTAATAATTCTATTATACATTTTATTAATTTACAAGGCATTAACTATTGCTTATGAAGTAAATAGCAAGTATTTTAGTATTCTATCTGCAGGAATAGCAGTTATTTTTACTTACCACGTATTAATCAACATCGGAATGGTAATTGGATTAATGCCAGTTATGGGACTCCCTCTCCCATTTATGAGTTATGGAGGCACATCTATGATATTCAATCTAATTTTAATCGGCATATTATTAAATGCTTATAGAAATCGACGAAAAGCAAACTAAACTGAGTGATATAAAAAAATAATTAGACAATATTTAAAATTAATTAATTGAAGACTCTTTCCCCAATTCTTAGTTTTGCAGATCTTGCACGAGGATTCATTTTAATTTCTTCGTTTGAAGGTAAAATAGGTTTCCTATTGTACAATTTAAAGCCGAGCTTATTTCTATCTTCAAGTTTGTATTTGTTTTTATGAGCATTATTGCCTGCTAATTCTTTAAATTTATTTTTGACTATCCTGTCTTCTAATGAATGATATGAAATAATTAATATACGTCCACCGTCTTTTAAAAGTGGCATAAAATTGGTAAGAGTATTCTCCAAGACATCAAGCTCCGAATTGACAGCAATTCTTAAAGCTTGAAAAACACGAGATAAGGTTTTATTCAAAGTTTTTTGTGGCACAGATAGTTCAATCAGCTTTTTCAAATCAAATGTTGTATTCAAAGAAAAAGCCCGTCGATGTTCAATAATTCGATGAGCTATTCTTTTCGAAAATGGTTCTTCTCCATATTTGGAGAAAACATTAATAAGTTCTTCCTCGGTTGCAGAATGCACTAAATCTTTAGCAGTAATTCCTTGAGATGGATCGAACCTCATATCAAGGTCGGATTCGAAACGGTAACTAAAACCGCTTTTGTCATCATCTAACTGCTTAGAAGACACACCAAGGTCCAGGAGTATACCTGAAACCTCGGAGTGTAGTTCCTCTTTGCTGTATGCCGAATCGTAGCTTGCATTTATCAGTTCTATTCGAGAATTCGCAGAGCCAAGCTCATTTTTGAATTTTCGTTGACAGTGTCGTATGGCATCAGGGTCCTTGTCGAAAGCATATATCCTCCCCCGAGAATTTAGTTTCGATAGGATCTCAGCCGTATGACCACCGCCACCTAAGGTGCCGTCAATATACAAACCACTTCCGTCCGTGATCATAAGTTCGATAATTTCATTAATTAACACAGGAAGATGGTAGTCGTAGTTAATGGTAAGGCGTCGTATTCCAGCCTTGGGAGAAGGGATTGTGTGTTTCTTCCATGTCATAATGTTTTCATCTATTTATGATCGTTTTTTAACTGCCCCCCCGGCAGTTAAACTTTTATAGACTCATTACATTCATTGCAACATTTTCGTAAGTCTCATCGTGGGAATTGATATATTCTTCATATTTTGAAGGAGACCAAAATTCAATATGGTCTATCATTCCTACTATTATTACTTTCGTACTTATTGCAGCAAATTGAGTCAAATTTTTTGGGAGCATTATTCGAGATTGTTTGTCCAATACTACTTCCTCGCTCCACGATAAAAGAACTCTTAAAAAATATCTGTTTTTTTCGTCATATTGATTTAATTTCAAAAATTTATCTTCGTGCTTTTTCCATTCGTCCATTGGATAAGCATAAATACAAGCATCATTGCCACGTGTAACCACAAATGTGTCGTTAGCTTGTTCTGCAATACTTCTACGCATTTTCGCAGGAACATTCACTCGACCTTTAGAGTCGATTGAATATGTTTCTTGTCCTTTGAAAAAACCCATATATTTATTTGTATATTAAATCATAAAATTCTGATTGGCAAAAGCAAAACATTTTATCCCACTTTGTCCCACATCACAGGTTCAATTAACCACTTTATTATTTCTCCTAATTATTTTTATGTTAACATGCTTTTTCGTATTTATAAATAATAAACTATATCTTTGATATTTTAAAATAAACGCTAATTATTTTATATATTTAAGAATAACACTTTCTTGAACTTCACTATTTACACATCTAATTTATAGTTAATGTTTGTACTGAAATAAAATACTGTAATTAATTCCAGTAATTGTTGTATATTTGTATTTATTAGTTTAATAATCAATAACTTATATAAATATGAATCAGCCATTAACCAAAACTCAATCAAAAGTATTAGCATTTATCAAATCATTTATTAAGGAAAAGAAAACCCCTCCAACTATAAAAGAAATTGCAATCAAATTCAAATATAAATCTCATAATGCGGCTTATGAAGTTTTAAAAATATTAGAAAAAAAAGAATATATAAAAAGATCAAGAGATGGCAAGTCTCGATCATTAATTATTATTGATGATACAGAAAATGATTCGTCCCTTTTACAATCAACATCTAATTCTATAATTATCATTGGAAAAGGTAATTCTTTAAATCCAATGTCTATTTTTATGAATCCACTCGGTCAATTAAATATAGATGAAAATCTATTTGATATCAGAGAAAATCTAATTGCATCAATTGCCCAAGATAATTCCTTACTCAAAGAAGGGATATTAAAAAATGATTATCTAATTGTTTCGCAAACTGTAGCTTGGGACAATGGTGATAAAGTTTTGGCAATTTTAAATGAAACAATCATAGCAAGAATAGTAAAGCAGAATTCAAATCATATTCAATTAATATCAACTGAAAGGGGATATCCGAAAATTGATGTAGAACCAAATGATAGAGCAGTCAAAATATTAGGAAAAATTATAGGTATAATTCGTAATAATATTTAGATATACTCTATTTTATCTATTTCATCTATTGTATCCAAGCCAATGGATTGAAGGATTAATATAATAATTTTGAAGTGGACAAATTAATTAATTGCAAAACTTAATTCTTCTAACTCAAGCCTTGCATTTTCATTGAACGGGTCGAGTTCTATTGTGGCTTCAAATAATTCTTTTGCTTTGGCGTTTTCTCCCTTTAACTTGCAAATCATTCCATTGCCAAATACTGCCTCTGAGCTTTTAGGGTTTACTTGCGATGCACTGGAAAAGATTTGCTCTGCACCTTCCAAATCATTGAATGACAAAAGTATATCGCCAGTCATACATAATAGGTGGTCTAAGCTAAGTGCAAATTTTGATTGATATTTTAATTCATTCCACTCCTGCAGTAATGTGTTCAATTCTTCGAGAGCTTCACTTCCGTTACCAGAAAATAAAAATGCTTTTGCTAATATATATTTGGAGTCTGGGTTGTTGTCACTTATATTCTCTTTGATTATTTCAGCAGCATTTTCATAATTTTCCAATTCAATTTCGATAAATGCAATGGCATTAATTATATATGATTTTAAGTCATCTAATAAACTATTATTTAATATTAAACTATTATAAATTTCTTTTGCGGAGTTATATTCGCCTTTAGATAATAATGTTTCTGCTTTTCCCAACTCGGTGTAATCGTCGGAAAAAGGAGGTAGTGCTTGCTCGGTTGCAGCAGCCATTTCTGTATCATTAATTATATCGAGGCGTGTCATCATTCTGATAGTTGAATTTCGCCAATTCCACCTTGTTCGTGCTATGTATGATGCTTGCAAACCCATAGGGAATAGTTGAGCTGGATTATTTAATACATTTTTAAGTGTATTAATAGTCTCATCTATATCAGGTTCTAACCAATGTGCTTCTCCAACGAATTTTATATCTTCAGATATATCATTTAATTTAACTTGTTTTGATTTGATTTTCCAAGAATAGTTATTATCTACAAAGTCATCAGTAGCTCCACCGTCAGTAACAATTACAGGAAGCCCACAAGCCATTGCTTCGAGTGTTGGTAATGAGAATCCTTCGCCTCTATATGTAGAGATAAATACATTGCAGGCTCGATAAAGCGATGCTATTTCATCTTCACTTAATTCATTATCAATATACTCAATTTCAGGTGAGTTGTCAATTTCTTGTATTTGATTAATCATTGATTGCGAACTTTGTCCTTTGTAAAATGAATCACCGCCCATATCTTTGATAACAAGGCATACATCGTCATTATTTTTAAATGCTTGGACATAAGCTTTTAATAATAAATCAATGCCTTTTCTGGCGATAGTACCACCTACGAAAAGTAATTTTAATTTCTTTGTGGTTGTTAATTCATATTTATCACCATAAGGTTTAAATAAGTCTGGGTTGATACCATTAGGAATTACTTGAACCTTATTGTATTCTATACCCGAATCAATAAATGCTTTTCTGCTAAAATTTGATGGGGTCCATATCTCTTCAGCGTCATTAAAGAATTCCATAAACTCTATAGGCAATTTTGAATATTCCCAAGGCTGCATAATAATCCACTTTGCACCTTTTGGAGGATTTTTATCAGGTGGCCATTGATGCCTAATCCACACATAAGGAAGAGACAAGACTTCTTCGGATACATCTTTTTTATGTCTAATGTCATATGATGCTAATTGCTCATACTTCGTATTTCCGCCAGGCTTAAATTTGTCATCTCCATAAGGCACAATAGTAAGTTCTGCCTGCCCAGATTCAATAATATTAGTGCATATTTCTCTATTTATTAATGCGAGAGAATGATATTGGAATTGAGCTCCCTCCCAAACAATATTGAGTTGAGGCTTTGCATTAATTTTTCTGACAACTTTTCTTAATTGCGTTTTATGGTGAATTAGCTTGTTTGAAGATTGATCATTTTTTTGATTTATTTGGATTTTTTTTGCTCTAACAGTCATATTTAGGTTAATAAAACCTTTATCTTGTGGGAAATCATCTTCTTGATAATCTAATATTTCCAAATTTGCTTCTTTTAGATGTTTTCTAATAGATTTTTCATCAAATCCTATGCAATGATAATCTCCAGGATTAGATTGTCCGCCAAATATCATAAATGAAGCGACATCTGCATCCCAGTCCCCTCTGACGTATGCTTCGATTTGTAAACGTAGGTTAGGACATCTTATAATTAATTCTGCATTGGGTTTTAATACTCTTGCCCATTCTTTGAGTAATGAATTTGTTTCTCTATGTGAGAAATGTTCTAATATATCATTTGCATAAATCAAATCAACAGAATTATCTTCGATTTCTAATTCCCGAATATCCATCTTAACAACACTTGGGTCTTCGCTAAATAAATCAATATTAATAAATCCTGCCTTTATATCTCGACCGCACCCTAAGTTTAGTTTGAACGGTGTTGGTAGTGGAATTGGCATATTCCCAGATGCTTTTTTATTGTAATATCCCCCCTCTTTGTCCTGGTCAAAGCTGAGTCTATTCATTGCAGTGCTTTCTTTGTTTTTTTTATTTTCTTCCTTCTTTTGAGCTTTATTTTCTATGCTGGAAGATTCAGTATTTTCAGAATTATTTTCACCAATGAACTTAGTAGATGATGGATGTTCGTCTAAAAACAATTTCAAAATATTATTTGGAGTTATTTCCACATTATCGATACTCATTTCATAAATATTAATAATATGTTCTAAATAGTCTTTAAATCCGTAATTCAGGTTACAATTAACACGCATTTCATCTATTTCATTTGGTTTTTTCGAATAATTATATAAGATTTCATGTAATTCTATTAAATCATTATAAATTCTTCCATTAAAGCCATCTTGAATAAAATCCGTAAAACCGCCATGACTTGGTGCTATCACTGGTAATCTCATCGCTAGACATTCTGCGATTGTTAAAGGAGCACAGTCTTCCCATATACTTGGTAATACTACTAAATCTAACTCTGTTTCAATTTCGAGCAAGTTATAAGATTCGTATTCGCCTTTGAATACCACATTTATATCTGATTCAATATTTTCTAACATTTCTACATAATTGGCTAATCCATAACCATAAATATAAACTTCAATTTCCTCTGGATTGAGTTTTTGTGTGGCAGCAATTAAGTTATGTACGCCTTTATGACTCATCAAACTACCAATATAACCAACTCTTAGAGGTTTATGATTTTTTTTGTTTTGCGAAATTCTTTGTATATCTTTACTTTCCATAAAAGCATCGAGCCAACTTGGAATTTGATTAATAACTGAAATTTTATTTGGGTTGCCACCAAATTCTATAAATATTTCTCTTTGCCTATTTGATACAGCAAAAGTTATATCAATATATTTGTTAATAAGATCTCTTGCAATGTCAATTCTTTTTTGATAATTATTTTTAGGGAACATCGACGGCAATGTCGAATTTTCAAAGAAGTCTATACTTTTCCAAATTTCCAAGTTATCCTCTATAAGATAGAGCTTCGGGTCAATCAAATGGTAATTATGTGGCGTAAAGCAGGTTTTATACCCGTTTTCTTTAGTTATTTTAGCTATTTCAAATGAGAGACCGAGGAAATTATGAAAGTGTACTATGTCTGGGTTTATGTCATCTAAACATTTAGTATATATTTCTGAGATATACTCGTCTTTTATTTCATTTAATGGGTCAGATGCTGATAATAATTCATGTTTTCTATTATAAACACCAATAAGTTTTATCCCATTTTCAGTACTTTCTTCTAAATAATATTCCTGCTTGACCGATTCGTGTACTCCGCCAGCAAAAAATACATAAACTTCGTGACCTAATTCTGACAATTTATTGGCTATGGAATTCGGAAATGTTGTACCGCCCCCTGTGTCTTTCCATCTCCACATTGTCATTAATATTTTAAATTTTCTTTTGTCGTCTTTTTTTTCAATTGAATTTAATGATTGTTCAATAATCTGATTTGCTTCGATTAACTTAGGCAATGGAATTGAGAACAATAATGTTTTATTATTAATATAGTCAATATTAGGCAAATTAAAGAGGATAGAAGATACATTCGAACCGATTTGATTTCGTTTATAATCTGGAATTTTCATCAATAATTCAAATAATGTTCTCACTTCATTTTCAAATAATTTTGATTTCTCTTTGTTGTTTACTAATCCATAAAGTTGGTCTTGCATGTAATATTTTTCAGCATCTACTTCTATTACTTCACCCCATTTAGAGTGAAAATAATTATGATTAATGGCATCAGTGCTATCTGGATTTTCTATAAATCTTTCAAATTTTTCTATACCTTCTTGCTTTTTAGTAATTGACTCAAAATGTGTGGCGACCACTTTTGGGTTATACATAACTTTATAGCCAATTTCTCTTACTTTAAGGCATAAGTCTAAGTCTTCGTATCCAAAGTAATAATTTTCGTCAAATCCATCTACTTTATTGAATACATCTTTTCTTATGCTCAATAAGGCACCAGTAATCATCTGAAATTCTCTAAATTTATTTACTTTTTCATCATTCGAATCTGCAGAAAGATATATATGATAGTGATGATTAAGTCCTTCTTTGAGAGGTCCATAGACAATACCTGCATGCTGTATCTTATTATTTGGATATAATAATTTAGCACCTTGAATTGCAATTTTTTTATCCTCAGCAAAGCCTTTTTCTATATTTTCTAACCAATTTTCTTTCACTTCTGTGTCATTATTTAAAAATATCAAATACTCTCCCTTTGCAATGTCTGCACCTTGGTTATTTGCTTTTGAAAATGATACATTTTCTTGATTAATTATAACATTTGCCAAATCTGAAATTTTTGATAGATAATCTTTAGTTTCTTGTTCCGAATTATTATCTATGATAATCACTTCGATACTAAAAAATGCTGATGTTTGATATATTCTTTCAATGCAATTCTTGGTATATTCCAAATTGTCTTTAACAGGTATTATTATAGAAAAATCAACATTATTTTTTGTATTACTTTTTTCATTTTCGGAAATTGAATCCTTTAAATTAGATTTTATTTCGTTCTTATTACGCTCTTGATTTTCTCTAATTATAATAATATTTTTGACTGTATCTTCTCGTTTTTCGTCAAAATTAACTCTGTCTAACCATCTATTATTAAATCTTTCCCAGTTAATTACATCATTATCGTGTCTTCCTAAAGTAGCCGATTCGAAATGATAAATAATTGACTCTTCAGAGTATATAATTTTATATCCTGCCGATTTTGCTTTCAGGCAATAATCAATATCTTCTAATCCATTGATATAATTTTCGTCGAGTACACCAATTTTTCTAATTAAATCACTTTTAATCATCATACTAGCACCAGTAACAGCCGAACATTCATTATTTTGGCTGACATAAAAGTCCTCTAATTTAGAGAATTGAAATGGGTGATATGGTGCAAGTGTTTTGCCGTCTTCTGTGCCAATCCTAACAAATAAGTGTTGAATTATATCAGTATTTGGATAAAGCATACAGGCACCAACTATTCCAATTTTATCATCTCCCTCTAATTTATTGTACATTGATTCTATGCTGTTTTTAGTTATAATTGTGTCATTATTTAACAGCAGAACATGCTTTCCTTTTCTTAAATCTATTGCCTGATTATTTGCTTTTGCAAAGCCAAGGTTGGCTTCATTTCTTATGAATTTAAAATTATCATAAATTCGGACGTACTCATCTAAAAATATTGGCGTACCATCGTCAGAACCATTATCTACTACAATTATTTCAAATGATATTCTATCTGATAATTCTAAGAAGACTGAATCTACACAAGCCTTAGTTAATTCCACATTATTAAACGCTGGTATTATAATCGACAAATCTAATGAATAATTTTCTTCAATTGATTGAAATGATTGATATGACATGTCTATATTATTTTTTTTCAGTTCATGGGTGATCTGGTCTTCTAATTGTGCTGCATATTCGTTATTCGGATTAAGTATCAATTCATTAATTATTGATTCTGCTGCTTCGTTTATATTCCCAGTTTTAAATTCGCATAATGCTTTGATATACATTAAATTAGTAGAGCCTATCAAATTCTTAGAGATATTTTCAATAGCAATTTCTATATATCCGAGAGCCTCCGAATAATTTTCTTCTTTTATCAGTTCGCCAATTTTCTGTATTGATTCGGTGATTAATTCATTTTTGCTTTGGGGCTTAATATCTACAATTATATTAAGCGAATCTTCTATTAATTTTTTGTTAGAGTTCAAGCCTATAAATGTGTCCATGCTTTTAACAGTTAAAAACTTATCTTCTTTCAATTTTTCAAAATTAATTTCCAATATATCATTATTATCAATGTTTTTTAAATTTGTATTGATATGAGTTTGATATTTCTCAATTAACTCCAAACTAAATTCCAATGGGAAGCCATTTCTTCTTGATAATGAATTAGCTACATCTTTCGTATTTCTACTAACCACTATAATTTTATAATTTTCTAAATATTCTAGATATAATGGCAAAGTAATACAAGTACGTGGGTCTTTCCAGCCCCATATTACATTTAGGCTTTTTCGTTTTATTAAATATTTTATTTCCTCTTCAAAAAGCTCACTTACTTCTAATATTTTTTCCTGTGTAGGCGGATTGTCCCAGTCGCCACCAGCAGCTTTTAAAATTTTATCATTCAAATTAATAAAGTCTATATCTTCAAAATGACCCAATGGATTGCTGTCATTTTCTCCAAGAATATCATCACCAATATGAACACCTAACTTTTCTAAAATTGACATCGTAACTGATGTGCCAGAGCGGTGCATTCCAAGTAAAACTACAGTTGTAAGTTTATTATTATTATATATTAAATGATTTTTGAGGAAACTGCCGTCTAATTGTGATGATGACTTGTTAATAAGTTCAGAGTAATAGTTAGAATCATCAATAATTTCATATTTGTTATCATACTGAAATTTTAAAAGTGAATAATTATTTTCCTCAATATATTCGAGCTTTTGTTTGATTGAATTAGGTGCAAAAATATTATATAAATCAAATTCTTTTTTTATAATTTCGTTTTTTGCCTGTTTTATTAAAAATTTCTTGCCATTTTCTTCGATAGTATAAATTCTAACAATATAATCCCTTGAGTTTATTAAATATTTTTTAGATAGTATTACGTTCGATACTGGATAAATATATTTAAAACTCGATAAAGCTAAATTGCTATTTCGATTTTCTTGTTTCCATTCTTTATTTTTAAACAAAGTATACAAGTAAGATATATTATAAATATCATCATCTTTTATAATAATATTTGAGTTAAAAGCAAATTCTTTTAGAATGTGGATATTATTTTCGTTGACTGCACCGAGGTTATAGATATAATAAAATAATAAATAGTCTAATTGATTATTTTCAGAAAGATGATATACTGCTCCATTTTTGACTCTGTTCGTATATAATTGTTCCAAATAATCACCAGGAAGTATATTTTCGCCATTCACAAAAATTCTAATAAATAGGTCAATTGGCTTGCCTTCTATCACTCCAAGGTGAAATTTGTAAGATAAGTAGCCATCTTTATTCTCCATATTTAAGTTTTTCAATTTGGACTCAAATTTGGTTTTAGTTTCCAAGGTGGCAAATATATCAATAGTCAAATCATTAAATATATCATTGAAGTCAGTAATTATTTCCCAATTTTTTAGAATTACATATTTGCATTCGGCTTCATTGAGTTCTACAAAGATTTCTTGAAGACTCTTTTCAGATTGTTTTTCTATTATCTCATTTTTAATTTCGGCTGACTTATAAGCAATAAATAATTTTCGGGAAGAAGATAGCTCGCCCAATGACTCAACAGTTTCAAAATTCTTTTCCATATAATTTAGAAAATTATTATAGCCATAATCTTTCGTTTCTAAAATAGAATTGTAAAAAAGATTAAGTGAGGAGTCATTTTTATCTACCCATTCTATAATTAAAACAGAATTAGTAAGTTTGCTAATTTTATTTATATATTCTTCCAAAGAGTTGAAGTTATTACTTTTTTCTGACAAAATAGGTAGAATATTTGGAGCAAATACTAAATCGGCAGAGTCATTTAGATTTTTAACTAATGTATTTTCTACATTAAAGTTTAAGATATCAAAGTCTTTTATAACTGAGTTAATCAAATCTCTTGAAATATCATTTTGTTCTATAGCAAGAGAGGATTTTACACCTTTTTGCAAACAAGAGAAAGAGTAAAACCCATTACAGCTCCCAAGGTCAAGGACAGTTTTTTCTAATAACCATGTAGATTGCAATAAATCATTCAAATATGATTTATAAGTTAATAGTTTTTTATCCAATGTGTTTACTTCAATAAATGAGTTGGCTAAAGTAAATTTTTGAGACCCATAAAACTTAATAGAGTCATTCAATATGGTTTTTTTAGAATGATTTTTTAGTTCAGGATTATCAAATATTTGTATTTCTTCTTGCTTATGCATATTTTTCTTATAATTTATAGAAAATTCAATAAAATACAGCAAATATTATGCCACTAAGACCACACTTTTATGGCTCATAATTATAAAGATAAATAGGTGAATATTTTCAAAATTAGACTCTAAATTTAGATTAATATGAAAAAATATTCAATTTAATATTAAACCTTTTAAAAGGAAATGGGTCTAAAGTATTGAAATCAATTTTGATGTATAAATAAACAAAGGAGTTCATGATGTTGAACAAATTATTATTAGCAGCGGTGCTAATCTCATTAACATTAGTATCTTGCAGAGAAGATGGAATGTTAGGAAGCGATGGGGACAACCCAGGTGGCGAAGGTTTTATGCTTTTTAGCATAGAAGAATTAGGCGAAGTAAACATTGATGCTGGAGATGAAATCAATGAATTTGATATAGAGTACCCAGTAATTAGTGAAAACAGAAACGGAAAATATACATCTCCAATGCAGATGAGAAAAAAAGGGAATAGACACCCCAAAGGGAATGGACTTAAAGAACTATTCAAATCATTTGATTTAGACGATGTGCAAAAAAGTAGCCTGAAATCATATATGGAGCAGTATAGAGAATGTGCCAAACCAAATTTTATTGAGCTTAAAGAATTGCATATTTCATATAGAAAAGAGGCGAACAAAAAGCGTAGAGATGTTATCGAAAGAGTAAAATCTGATGAAATTACAAAAGACCAAGCAAAAGTAGAATTCAAAGAGATTTACGAAAGTATAAAAGAATCTTTAAAAGCAGATTCGGATAGAACCGAAATTATTAATGCTATAAAAGAATGCAGAGAAGTACTTTATGAGAAAGTGGCATCTATATTATCTCCAGAGCAATTAGAGAAACTTGACAATTGGTTAGCCAATAAAAGAAAATAAATTATTAACAAAATATAAAAAAGTCTGACTTTAAAAAGGTCAGGCTTTTTTTTTGCGATACTATTTTGTAAATTATGAAAGTTAAGTCAGTAAACTAGAAATATATGAAAGACAAACTTAAATTCATAGTTATAGAAAACGATGCAATTCTTCAGAAAACTCTGATTAAATACATCGAAAAAATATTTAATGACATACCTATCCATAAGGCAAAAGATGGAGCTAAGGCCTATGAAATAATTGAAAAGTATGGCGAGTATTCTATAATTATTTCAGAACCCAGCTTGCCAGAAAAATCTGGATTAGAATTACTTAATGATGTTAAAAATGGATTTGAAATTAAAAATGCAATGTTTTTTATAATTGTATTTCCTAATGATAAAGAGACAAAAGTATCCGCCTTGAAAGCAGGGGTAGATGGCTATATATTTAAACCATTTGCCTTGGAAGAGTTTATCCCTCTTTTAAGAAATGCTGTTAATTCACTGAAGGAAAAATTATCTAATGAAATTATAAACGACAAATATAAACAGTTAAAAGAAGATTTTGATAAGGAAATTGCAAAAGTTAAAGTCATAATTGATATGTTTATTCAAAAAAGAATACCAGACCTTTACAAAGTAACTGAGGATATGATAAAAGCGGCGACTTATATTGCTAAAAATAATATGCATTTAGATTTTGATAAACAAGTAACAGTTACCAATGCAATCAAACTATTCTATTCGGGTAGATTATTTTTAGAAGATAAGTTAGTTAGTATGCCAATTATGGAAGACGGCAGAGTAAGATCCCCTGATATGAAATCAATAGTTAATGACGCTTCGACTATTTGTGGAATGATAAAAGGATATGAAAATGTTGCAAAAATGATTACTCTTACTTATGAAAACTTAGATGGTACTGGCTTCCCTAAAGGGCTAAAAATGGGTGAAATACCAAAGGAATCTAGGTTGCTTAGAGTTATATTAGACTATTATGAATTATTGTCAAAGAATGGGAAACAAGAGGAAATAATTGATAAAATGGTATTAGAAGCCAATAGGTTATATGATATGATTTATGTTGCTTATCTTGATCAATACTTAGCTTTAAATGAGTCTGCTGCTGATAAAGACGAAAAGACTGTTAAAGTAAAATTATTAAGAACTGAATTAGTTTTATCAAGAAATATATTTTTGACTAATAGTTTAGTATTACTTAGCAAAAGCACGGTGCTGACAGAAGAACATATTTTAAAGATCAGAGAAGTGGCTAAAACAGATGAAATAATTGGTGAAATTTATGTATATGATTTAGATGTACCTAACAAAAAAAAAGAGAACAAGACAGTTGATAAGTCAAAGAAAGATAAAAAATAAATAAAAGAAATTTCAAAAAGAAACAATTAAATAATAATCGTATGAAAGGAATATATCATGAATGATATAATGAGAGATATAATGCTAATAATACACTTTATTGGTCTTATATTGGGGATAGGGTCTGGCTTTGCATTTATGTTTTTGGGCATTTCAAGTGCAAAAATGGATGGTCCAGATAGAACTAAGTTTATGCTTAATACATTGGCATTGAGTATGATGGGGAAAATAGGATTAACACTATTGATAATATCAGGTTTATACTTGATGACACCATATTGGGGAACTCTTTTTTCAAATCATATATTAATGACAAAGCTATTTTTAGTAATAGTACTAATTATTCTAATGTCTATAACTATGGTAAATGGCAAAAGAGCAAAAAGTAATGATGGTGGTGAATATTTAATGAAAATGAGTAAGTTTGGAAGAATGACACTTATTACTGGGCTATTAGTGGTAATATTTGCTGTTTTAAACTTTCATTAATTTTATAATTAATAATACAATATAAACTGGAGAATTAATATGCAATTAGATGAAGTAATGACACAGCTCAAAGAAATGGGTAACGAGAAGCAAAAACATATATTAATTAATCATGGAGCACAAGAACCATTTTACAATGTCAGAATTTCTGATATGAAGAAATTAATAAAAAAAATAAAGAAAGATCATAAGCTATCTTTGGAACTTTATAATACTGGAAATTCTGATGCAATGTATATGGCTGGGCAAATAGCTGACGAGAAACAAATTACAAAAGAGATACTCAATGATTGGGTAAAAAAGGCATATTGGTCTTATCTTAGTGAATATACTGTACCCTTTATAGCAGCAGAAAGCAGGTTTGGAATGGAATTGGCACTCGAATGGATTGAGTCCGAGGATGAGTGTATTTGTTCGGCTGGATGGGCAACACTTACGAGTTTAGCAATAATTAAGGAAGATGAAAATTTAGATTTAAAAAAATATGCAGAATTATTGGAAAGGGTAGGAGCAAAACTGCAGACTTCAAAAAATAGAGTTAGATATACGATGAATGGTTTTGTTATTGCTGTTGGGGGTTCTATAATACCGCTTTCAAAAAAGGCAATTGAAATTGCTCAATCTTATGGGAAAGTAAATGTGAATATGGGGAATACGGCATGTAAAGTGCCATCTGCTGTTCCATACATAGAGAAAATGGAAAAAACTGGAAGAATGGGATATAAGAAAAAGAAAGCGAGGTATTGATGAGGCTTGTAATGGTTAATTATTATTATTGACTAATAATAATTTTTTCGGAGTGAATTATGCCACTGCCAATTATAGATACAAAATAAGTACCATTGAGATAATTTTCAATATTTAATGAATAATTATCAATGAAATTTATATTCTGATTATAAATAATATTTCCGTTTATATTTGTAATTATAATCAATCCTTTAAAATAAGAGATTGATTTCAATTCTAAAGTATTGTTTATTAGATTAATTGCAAAGTTTTTATCTTCATCTACTGATGTATAATTATTTATTGGGAATGTATAATTATTTGGCGAAAGCCCAGTAGTTTTTAATAATTTTATTGTTTTTGGCACTGGAATATTGTTTCTAAGTTTTAACAAGACTTCAAACGCAATTCCCTCTTTACTTATAAAATCTTCTTTAGAGTTAATGCCAATTAAAAAACCGTTATTTTTTTTGTCAGATATAATGCTATAGTCTCTATTGTCGAATAATTCACCTTTTTTAATACCCATATATTCATAATTATCTGAATCAATATCAAGGTAACCAATAATAGCAGTATATTCTTCTTCTGCATTAATGCTCACTGGAACTGAAACAATATCTGAGTCAAATTCATCTTCTCTTTGAGTAATTATTTGCTTGATTTTTCCTTTTGGCTGACCAAGATTACCCATGTTCATAAAAACAACTAACCCATCTGTCAATGAAATATCACCATCACCATCACCATCAGCAAATGTTGCATCGGCCTGGTCCCAGACTAATACCCTTTGAGGGTAGAAATTTGTACTGGCATTTTTTCTTTTAAAAGTTCTTTTCCCATTTGGTTCTGCACCTAAGCCTAAATATATACCTACATTTGCATGATCCCTGGTATCGACAATACCGTCTCTATTAGAATCTCCAGGCCATATATCATCAAAGCCATGTACTATAAATGTTTTATCTTCGGATTTTACTTGAAACTCTTTCCCAGAATCTGCAGTCTCCGCTATAGCTCCTGAAAATTCAAATTTAATTTCATCTTCATTTGGTGCAGTTTGAAGCACAACAAAATCTAAATGAACTAATACGGGATTAACATTTATACTTGAATTTTCACCAGAATAAATTGCAAGACTAAGAGTAGATGTATTTGTTGCCAAATCATCAATTTGTCCTTGTAATACCTCTCCTTTTTCTCCAAAATCACCAATAGTATAACCTGAAAACTTAACATAATCAGCATGGTCAAAAGTCAAGAAAAATGCAGCAAGATGAGTGTTTTCTATATCTTCAATTACTATGTCGATGCCAAACATATAGGTAGCAGTTACAAAATTTGCATCTGCGTCATCAACATCTGTTCTTTTTATCACCAAAGTTTGTGATTGCAGAAAATTTGATGATAATAACCCGATAATGGTTATAATTATTATAAATTTAAGTATTTTCATTACGAAAAACAATTCCGCAAGATACGTGCCAATGTAATATTTCGACGAAATTCTACATTACTTTTAAAGACTTACAAAATACTAACATTAAAAAACTTGTTAAGTTGCAAGCTTTTATAATTGTTTTAATTTATAGCCCTTATTTTCTAATAGTCTTAATAGACCATTATTCCCAACCATGTGTGCTGAGCCTACAATTACAAAATATACTTTGTCAGTTTTTAGATAGCCATCAATTTTTTCAGCCATACCTATATTTCTTTTATCTAATAAATTATCCATTAGATTTTGCATTCCTTTGAAATTAGTAGTATCAGCAAATGCTACTTCTGAAATCTTGGTAGTATCGCCAGCTTTCCATGCAACAAATATATCTTCAAACTGCTCCAATGAGTTACTTAGTTCATTAATAGAATAATGGAAATACTCACTTCCAAGATCGTCAAATTTTTCGAGCATATCTATTTGAATATCCATTGATTCGAGCTCTAAAACTGTTTTTTTATCAGTTTCTGCCCTGTTTAGATAGTGCTGATCTATACCTGCTTCGGCAAGATAGCCAGCTGCGGCTAATTTTTGTTGAATAATTATCATCATAGCTGCCCAGGGTTTCATTTTTGAATACATTGACTCATGCAATCCAATTTTATCTAATTCTTGTTTGTACATCAAGTAAGTTGAGTCGTTAAGAACAGACTTCAATGTTTTTCCACCTTTGAGAAGCATTTTCAAGCTTAAATCCGTTTGGTCAACATTATTTACATTAACTTCCACAACTAATTTATTTGATGATTCATAAGCCTCATTTATTGCACTTGAAAGTGGGTAAATTTCTGGCTTGGCTAAGTGAATTGAACCAAGCAGATATACGGTAGCTTTTTTGGAATGTATCTCCCAAAGATAATTATTAGCAAATAAGTTTGATGTGCTTAATGATAATAAAAGAGATAATAATATATACTTTCTCATGATGCTCTTTAATTTTATTTAAAAAAGTAAATGGTAATTTAATAAAGTTTTTAGATATTACAAGCGTAAGAAATTTCTTTTGCAAGTTTTTCAGTTAATACCTTTCTATCAAATAAATTTACGAATTCTTTAGTTGGTTTGGGCAAATTATTAATTTCCCAAAGATTATAATATGTTTTTATTGATTCGACAATAGAGTCAATATCTTTTGTATCAGAGCAAATAGCTACTTTAGACTTAATTGCTAATTGCCTCATATCTCCACTTGGAGTAGTTAATAATAAAGGTTTTTCTGCACCAAAATATTCATATAGTTTGCCAGGAGTTCTTATTTCATCATTTAGTAAAAGCCATAATACATCGGACTCTAAAATACTCTTTACTGCTTGACTATGGCTGACATAACCAATAGAAATAATATTTTCTTCTAATCCAAATTTTTTAATCATTTTAGTATGGTTCTTTCTCATAACACCTACTAATTTTAATTTAAACTTATTTTTAGCTTCTGGGTTTCCCTTTAAGAAAATGCTGATAGCTTTAAAAAAATATTTGGGGTTTCTGTCATCTTGGAATACACCTGAGTGAGTAATAGTAAAGTAATTTTTATCAGGGACTATATTACTATATTTATCAAAATCCTCTTTGTCAAATCCATGAGGTATAATTACTATATCTTCATGGTTCAATAATTTATATCTTTTGAGTAAAAGCTCTTTTGCATGTCTAGAAATAACAATTATTTTAGAAGCGTAAGTAACAATTTCATTCTCAAGTTTAATATTTTTTCTCTTATGAAATGGAGTAGGATATATATGAAACTTATTATCTACCCAAGAGTCTCGGTAATCAATTACATAGGGGATATTATGTTTTTTTGATAATTCCCGGGCTACAAGAAAGTCTGTATATGGAGGTGCAGTAGAGTAGATTACTTCAATATTCCTTTCTTTAATAATTTCTTCAGCCTTTTTTATTGCATGCTTTTTCCAACCTATAAACCTATCAGGTAAGAAAATAGATTGCAGAATAAATCTACCCAATTTCTGCACAAAATAAGATGGTAATTTTTCTGTTTTTTTCTTTTTACTTGATTGTCCAGCCCTTACAATTTCTATATTATTATCTTCAGCTTCTTTTTGTAATGTTTGATCAAAAGCATAAAAATTAGTTTGATTTGAAGTTAATACAATGGGTTTCCATTCGAATTTGGGCAAATATTTAGCAAATTTAAGTGGCCGTTGAACACCACTTAAACCCATTGGAGGGAAATAATACGCAATAAATAATACTTCTTTCATTCACAGAATTATATATTAATAATGTTCAAAATTACAAAATAAATTTCAATTTTATAGGTGGTGAATTATTAAAAAGTAAATTATATAAAAAAAAACCTAAGAAATTATCTTAGGTTTTTTTAAATATTTGAAGTAAATTAAAGTTGGATAATTTCTTTTGGTGAATTAGTAATTTTTACTGCACCATTTCTATTAACAACAATATTATCTTTAATTCGAATTCCAAATTTATTAGGAATATAAACACCTGGCTCTAATGCAAGAACACAGCCCTCAGGAACCATTTGACTGTCTTCTCTAAATGTAATTATAGGTTTCTCATTATATGAAATACCTACTCCATGCCCTAAATTAGTTTTAAAAAATTCGCCATAACCTTCTTTTTCAATAACTTCTCTTGCGAAGCCATCGAGAATTTTGCCATTCATTCCAGGACGTAAGTTTTTAAATGCTGCTTCTTGTGCATTATAAATCATATTATAAATTACTTTTTGCTCTTTTGTAGCTTTACCAAGAACTAAAGTCCGTGTAATTCCAGCAGCAAACCCATTATAAGTGCAACCAAAGTCAATCATAATTACTTCATTTTTCTTGATTTTTTTCTCTGTAGCTTTCAAATGTGGATAAACAGTATTGATTCCAGAAGAAAAAATAATATGAAATGGAACACCTTCGGATCCAATTTTACGAGCATAATAAGCTATTTCATTTTCAATTTCAATTTCAGTCATACCTGGTTTGATAAACTTTTTAATATATTCAAAAGTTTCTAAAGCAATATCAGCAGCTTTCTGAATATATTGTAGTTCGTCTTTGTCCTTAGGCATTGTAAATGGTTCAAAACTATTTGGAGCTGGTTTGAATTTCATTGGTCTAATAACATTTCTAACTTCTACAGCATCTGAATAAGGCATTCTATCAGCCTCAAATCCCAAGGAAGTAATTTTACCTAAAAATTTTGTATCAGCTAAGTATTTCCATACGTCTCTTGTTATATGAATTTTCATATCAGGAAGTTTATATAATTCTCTTTCAACTTGTAATTCATACCTATCGTCAGTTACAAAATGTAATTCGTCCTGACTTACAAAAAGAAAAGCAGAAACACCTGAAAAGTTAGTAAGGTATCTTACATTGGGAATATGACTAATGACTAGTGCTTCTAATTTTTCATCTTCAATTGTAAATCGAGTTTGTTGTAATCGACGATTAATTAACTCAGGATAAGATTCGGGAATTTTTATAAATTTATTTTCCATTTTATTTTCCATAGTTCTATTTAATGTATTCAAACAAAATAATTTGGTGCTTCTTTAGTGATTTTTACATCGTGTGGGTGCGACTCTCGCAGGGAAGCAGATGTGATTCTAATAAACCTTGCTTTTTCTTTTAATTCTTCTACAGTAGGACAACCGCAATAACCCATTGCAGCCTTGAGTCCACCAATTAGTTGATAAATGGTTTCTTCTACTTGTCCTTTGTAAGGAACTCTTCCTTCTATACCTTCTGGAACATATTTTGATATTTCCGATTCCATATCCTGGAAATATCTATCTGCAGAACCTTGATTCATCGCTCCTAATGAACCCATTCCTCTATATACCTTGTATGGTCTTCCTTCGTATATTATTTTTTCGCCAGGATTTTCAAGATGCCCTGCGAACATACCGCCAATCATAACTGAATCTGCTCCAGCAGATATTGCTTTTGCAATATCACCAGTTTGCTTAATTCCACCATCAGCTATTACTGGAACTCCATACTTTTTAGCTTCTTTTACAACCTGCATTATTGCAGATAATTGTGGCACTCCAACACCTGCTATTATACGAGTAGTGCAAATGGAGCCAGGTCCGATGCCAACTTTTAAGGCATCTGCTCCAGCGTCTATTAGATCCTTGACAGCTTCGGAAGAGGCAATATTACCAGCAACAATATCTACGTCGGGATACGCATTCTTAATTGCTTTAACTATATCAATTACAGCTTTTGTATGTCCATGTGCAGTATCAACAAAAATTGCATCAACACCTGCATTCACTAATGCTTCTACTCTTTCCAGTGTATTAGATGAAATGCCTACAGCTGCTGCCACCCTTAGTCTTCCTAATTTATCTTTACAAGAAATTGGAAATTTTTTCTTTTTTTGAATGTCCTTGAAAGTAATTAGTCCTTTTAAAATAAAATCATCATCAACAACTGGCAGTTTTTCAATTCTATGCTCTTGAAGAATTTTCTCTGCATCTTTAAGTGTAGTCCCCAATGGTGCAGTTACCAAGTTTGCTTTGGTCATCACCTTTTCAATACTTTCATTGGGTGGTGGGTTAAAACGCAAATCTCTATTTGTGATTATACCAATTAATTTATGTTTTTTATCAATGACTGGAATCCCAGAAATATGATACTTAGCCATTAGAAACTGTGCATCTTTGATTGTCTTATCGCTCGACAGAGTTATTGGATCTAAAATCATTCCGCTCTCAGACCTTTTAACTTGGTCCACTTGATCGGCTTGCTCTTTAATAGTTAAATTTTTATGAATTACTCCTATTCCGCCTTGTCGAGCTATTGCCGTTGCCATTTTCGACTCAGTAACAGTATCCATTGCTGCGGATAGCAATGGTATATTTAAACTTATTTTTTTAGTAAGTTGTGTTTTTAGAATTGCATCTTTAGGAAGAAATTCGGAGTATCTGGGCTCAAGGAGTACATCATCGTAGGTGAAGCCTTCATATTTTATTTTATTGTCTGACATCTTTTTATCTTCCAATGTATTAAAGGTTTATTAATACTTATGTTAAGTCTATTAGTTACTTTTAGCCGATTCTACCAGAATACTAACCTTGTTATTGTTAATTTCAGCAAAACCAGAAGCAGATATATAAATAACTTTTTTACCATTTTTTTCTTTTATTACTATCTTCCCTGCGTCAAGATTTGATACAATTGCAGTGTGATTATATAATACTTGAAAAGGTGATTTTGAACCTTGCAATGTTACAGCTTCTGCACTACCCGAATAAATAACTTTATTTGGAGTTACAATTTCAACTTCTAAAACTTTTTCCATATTTATCTTTGGTTTATATTGATTAAATTTTTGTTAAAATAAATCAATAATAATTTTTTATTAAATCCAACCACAGAAGAAGAATTAACTTGACTTCTGTGGTTGTATAATAAACATTCTCTTAAAATTATTTGTTTTTATCTTTTTCGTATGCTTCAATTACTTCATCTATTCCACCTTTATAAGCAAAATAGCTTTCAGAAATATGGTCGCATTCGCCTTCAAGTATTGCCTTAAAACCAGCAATTGTATCAGCAATTTTTACATATTTACCAGCAGAACCAGTAAATGCTTCAGCTACAAAAAATGGTTGAGAGAAGAATTTTTGTACTTTTCTTGCTCTTTCAACTGTCAATTTATCTTCTTCAGATAATTCGTCCATACCTAATATATTTATAATATCCTGCAAATCTTTATAAGTTTGAAGTATGTTAATACATCTAAAAGCAACATCATAATGCTCTTGACCAATGATATTAGGATCCATAATTCTTGAAGTTGATTCCAAAGGATCAACGGCAGGATATATACCTAGCTCTGCGATAGAACGAGAAAGCACTGTTTTCGCATCTAAGTGAGCAAATGTATTTGCAGGAGCAGGATCTGTTAGGTCATCAGCTGGTACATATACCGCTTGGATTGATGTTATTGAACCTTTTTTAGTGGAAGCAATTCGTTCTTGAAGAATACCCATCTCAGTAGCCAAAGTAGGTTGATAACCAACTGCAGAAGGCATACGTCCAAGAAGTGCAGATACTTCAGAGCCAGCTTGAGTAAACCTAAAAATGTTATCTATAAAAAGAAGTACATCTCTACCTTCGTCATCTCTGAAATATTCAGCAGCAGTCAATGCGGTAAGAGCAACTCTCATTCTTGCTCCTGGAGGTTCGTTCATTTGTCCAAAGATTAAAGCTGTTTTGTCTAATACACCTGCTTCTTCCATCTCAAGGTAAAGGTCATTACCTTCTCTGGAACGTTCCCCAACACCAGCAAAACAAGAATAACCACCATGTTGCTTAGCAATATTATTAATCAGCTCTTGGATAGTTACAGTTTTACCAACTCCAGCACCACCAAATAGACCAGTTTTACCACCTCTTGTAAAAGGCTCGATAAGGTCAATTACTTTTATACCAGTTTCGAACATTTCAGATTCGGTAGTTAGCTCGTCAAAATTAGGAGAGGGCCTATGGATTGGCAAGGTTTTATCTGTTTTTATTTCAGGTTTTCCATCAATTGGGTCACCAATAACGTTCATCATTCTTCCCAAAACCTCTGGACCAACTGGTATAGAGATTGGAGCTCCAGTGTCTGTTACGGTTTGCCCTCTGACAAGTCCGTCGGTAGAATCCATCGCAACTGTTCGTACTCTGTTTTCTCCCAAGTGGTTTTGGACTTCGCAGACTAATTTTCTGTCTTCGCCAGTCTCAACATTTTTTGCAGTTATTTCCAGTGCATTAAGCACTTCTGGAATATTCCCATCGGAAAATTCTACGTCCACTACAGGACCAATAACTTGTACAATTACACCTTGATTCATATAGGTTTACCTTCTTATTTGGTGGAATTAATTTTAAATTGTCAAAAATAATTTCACAAAATTAATGAAAATAAATAACATATTCAAAGAAGATTTTTTTAATTTTTGTTTTTTATCTTCAGCATTGTTCTAACCAAAGTATTTATAATTAATCGATTATCGGAAGATTAACAGTAAATATTGTTCCAGATTCTTTTTGGCGTTTAATTTCCAATTTCCCATTTAGTAATTCAGTAAACTCTTTACATAAAATCAAACCTACACCAATCCGAGCTGATTTTTTATCATTTCTGGGATTAGTTATCTTTGAATTATTAGTAAAAGTATTTTCTATCTCTTGTTCGCTCATACCTTCACCATTATCTTCGATGCTTATAGAAATAATGTCTTTAGATATATTGCAATTTATTTTGATATAGCACCTATCGTAGCTGTATTTTATAGCATTATTTATTAAGTTTCTCATAATGCCACGAAGTAAATTTTTATCTAATTTAACAATCACATCTTCATTAATATTATTGACAATCGAAATATTTTTCAATTCAATTTCTGCTTTGTATGTATTAATAATTTGATTAACTGTTTCTTGAAGATATAAATTTTCAGGTACATTTTTAATACGACCAGAATGATTTTGATACCACTCCAAAAGGGAATCAAGCAAATGAGATAGTTCTTTAGAATTTTCATATAATAAATTAAACTTTTCTCTAAGAATTTCATCACTGTATGAAATGTGCTTTTTAGAGAGGTTATATGTTTGTAACATAAATCCAAATAATGGGTTTTTCATATCGTGAGCTAATATTGAGATAAATCTATCTTTATTATTATTAGAAAGTTTTAATTCCAATTTTAATTCATTTAAGCTATTAATTGTGTTTTCATTTTCAAGATTTTTATTAGCTAATTCTAAGATAAGTTTTTTTTCGTTATTGTATTTTTTATAATAATAAAATGTGTAAATTACTAAGATTAATACAATCCCAATTATTAACATTATAATAATGTTATTAAATTTTTCCTTTTCTTTTAAATATAATATTTCCCAATCCTTGTCCTTGACTAACATTTTATTAGCACTGTTTTGCGAAAAATATTTATTTTCTAACTCTATGTAGTTTTTAAAATAATGATATGCACTATCAGAAATAGACAGTGAGTCATAAACCAAATTCAAAAGCTTATAAACTTCTAAATTAAATTTGGTAAGATTAAGTGAATCATTAATATTTTTAGCTGAGTATAGTAGTGGAATAGAATTTTCATATTCTCCTAACTTTATAAGGATACTTGCTTTTTGAGAAGCAATATTTGATTGTGATAATTTAGTATTTGGAAAATTATAGTATCTTATAAGGCTATCAGACAATTCGAAATAGTGCATTGCTTTGTCTAAATCCTTCATTTTTTTATATAATTCACCAATTCTTTCGTAAGTACCAATTATTCCATGGAAATTATCATTTTCAGAATCTAAGGAAATAGACTCAAAAAAATATTTCAGAGCTTCGTCATATTTTTTTTGATCGCTAAGTAATGCTGCAAGATTAGAGATATTATCAGAAATAAGAAAATAGTTGTCTGTTTTCAAACTGGTTTGATAAGCCAATCTAATATATTTCTCAGTCGTAATAATGTCTCCCATCGAATAATAGAGCGAAGCAAGAGAAGAATAAGCGTTACTTAGACCTCTATCATACTTTTGACTTTCTGATAATTTAATTGCTTTTTGGGAGTATTCCACACCGGCCTCTGGGTTCACTAATTGATAACGAAAGGCAACTCTAATATAGTTTAAAGTTTTATTTGTATCATTATTGTCCAATGATTCGTTCAATTGCAAGAGCGAATCAATATATCTGTTTGGTTCTGCACTCAGTAATTTTATGCCAGAAAAGATAATGATTAATATATAATAATATATTTTCAGTGTATTATGTTTTATTATAAAAAATAAATATAATAATTAATAATTACAATAATGTAAAATTTTTAAATATTTAAAATTATTTGTATATTTTTTTATTAATAAATTTATCAAACTTAGCCGTTGCATCTGTCCATTTCATTTCTTTGAGTACTCGGTTGTAAGCGTTTTCTGCGAGCTTTTTTCGTAACTCTTTATTTTCTATAAGAATCTTTATTTTAGTTCTAATGTCCTCAACTGAGTTTGGGTCAGCAAGAAGACCTGTTATATTATCTATTATTGCATCTTCAGCACCTGAATTTCTACCACCAACTGAGGTAGAGCCGCAAGCAGCAGCTTCGAGATATGTTATTCCAAACCCTTCCACATTCCAACCTCCTACATTTCTCGAAGGCATCATAAAAATATCACTTGCATTATATAGTTCTATTAAATCTTGGTCTGGAATGAAACCAAGGAAACTTACCTTGTCTTCTAAATTTAATTTTTTTACTAATTTTTTTAAATATTTTTGGTAATCTCCCTTCCCCCCAATATAGTAGTGAATATCATACTCTTTTAATTCAGATATGGCTTCGATTGTATAATCAAGTCCTTTCCTATCTATAATCCTTCCAATGCTAAATAAACGGATACATTCTTTCAGTTGATATTTATTTTTAATTCTATCAATATTATCTAATTTTTTAAAGATATTAATATCTACAGCATTATGTATTAATCTATGGCTGAGCTTATTAATAAATTTTTCTTTTTTTATTAAACTACGAGTATATGAACTTGCAAAAACTACACCAGTGGAATTAATCAACACTCTTCTTTTTAATAAATTATTTAATTTTCTTCCTTCGATTGCATCTAAGCCGTGTATTGCTACATAATAATTTATTTGATTAAAATAAGACAGTTGATAGCAAGGTATTGCCATTTTCCAATTTGAACAGATAAAAATTGTGTTTTTAAAATTATATTTACTGATAACTTTTCTAATTAGCTTATATTTGTCTCGCTTCCAATTTTTATACTCTATTCCTTTAATATTATAATTAGATTTAATATTTTCTTTCCCATTTGCAGACTTGCATATCATATCTACATTCCAGCCCAGCAGAGAGAAATGATAGGCAAATTGATGACACCAAGTAGTAATTCCACCTATATCTGGATAAAAATCTTGACTTATAAATACTAATTTTTTCTTCTTTGTTGGATTCAAGTTACAAACGCATTTTTTTGATTTTAAAAATATCAAAGTGCAAAATAATACAAATTACTTAAAAATTAATAATTTATTCAATATTTGAATTCGGATTTATTTTATCTCAATTAAACACTAATTTAATTTTGATTTGATGTCTGACTGATAGTATTCTATAATGCCACAGGCTTTGAATTTGATTAGCTTTTTAAAAGTAATAACTTATATTTTTTATTCTCGTTATATCATTGATAATTAAACAGAGAAACTTCTTATCTTTGTAATTAATAAAATATAAAATAGATATAATTTTGAATAAGAAAATGAAAATTTCAGTTTTAGGTTTGGGATATGTTGGTTTTCCATTGGCTTGTGCGATTGCAAGGAAGACAAATCATCGGCTTGTAGGGTATGACCTTAGTTTTGATAAGATTAAAAAAATAAATGAGCGGATTTCTCCAGTTGATGATAAGCTTGCTCAAAGGGACATTAAGGAATTTGCAATAAATGCTTCAAATGATATTAATATTATAAATGATTCTGATATATATATAGTTTGTGTACCTACACCTGTTATTGATGGGTATTTGCCTGATCTAAGCCCAGTACAGTCGGCAGTTAGTTCTATTTGCAATTTTTTGGAAAAAGGTCAAGTAGTTATAATTGAATCAACTATCAATCCTGGTGTTTGTGATGAAGTGATAATACCGTTGATGGAAGAGAAAACAGGTCTTAGAGCTGGTATTGATTTTGACTTAGCACATTGTCCTGAAAGAATTAATCCGGGTGACGAAGTATGGAATGTTTATAATATTCCGAGGAATATTGGTTCAACAAGTTCATCGGCAACTAAAAAGGTTGCAAATTTATATAGAGAAGTTATTGAGGGTGAAATAAATGAAATGCCAGATATAAAAACTACGGAAGCGACAAAAATAATTGAAAATACTTTTAGAGATGTCAATATTGCTTATGTAAATGAACTAGCTAAGTCGTTTGATGTTCTTGATATTAATCTTGATGTTGTAATAAAAGCAGCATCGAACAAGCCATTTGCTTTTATGCCACATTTTCCAAGTTGTGGAGTTGGTGGGCATTGTATTCCTGTTGATCCTTATTATTTGATTGAGAGAGCGAAGCAGAGTGGGTTTGATCATAAATTTTTAAAACTTGCAAGAGAGATTAATAACTCGATGCCTGCCTATACGATTGACTTGCTTTCAGACAAGCTCAATGACCTTAAAAAATCTATCAATGGTACGAAAATAGGAATGCTTGGACTATCATACAAGGCGGATGTAGGAGACTTGAGGGAAAGTCCTTCAGTAGAAATTAAGAAGCTTTTGGAAGACAAAGGTGCTAATTTGTTTATTTATGATCCTTATTTTCCATCTATGTCCAATTGCAATTCTTTAGATGAAATATTAGAAAAGACAGATGCAATTGTAATTGCAACTAATCATAAAGAATTTAAAAATATTAGTGCTGAAATGCTAATTAAAAAAAATGTTAAAATTATTATTGATGGGAAGAATTGTATGCCAAAAAGTATACAAAATAATGGATCTATAATTTATAAAGGAATTGGTAGATAAAACTAATTATTAGTTTACTTTTTCAGAATATTGTACTCCATGTATAGCGAAATAGTATTCTTATTATTCTATATAGTTATATACTTTAAAACTTAAACTTGATTGTTTATAATATTGAATAAAGATTATTTGATAAAAGTAATGGTAATAGATACATCTTCTATACCAGCATCATCAATATATTTTGCACTAAATTCAGTTCCGTCAAAATTAATATCAGTAAATGTAAAGGCACCAACTTCCATAGATTTATTGGCAAAATCTAAATCCCAAGTTTCGATAAAACCATTAATTTTACAATTTACATCGGTTATAAATTCGATTTCTCCAAATAATTCGAAATATTTTGCTGTATCATCGTTTCCGTCGTTAATAGCGACTGATAATACCCACGTGCCAATGAGATTATCTACCGTCAAACTTTTGGAGTCATCTGTGTTTATGTTGTCAGAGTTATCTTCATCACAAGAATTAAATACAAAAATTACTCCTAAAAGAAATAATATAATTTTAAGGTTGTTTTTCATTTTTTTTCTCTCTAAAATTTACTAAAACTCAATTTACAATTATTTGCATAAAAAAAGGGCATAAAAAAAATAATGTTTTTTTATGCCCAATAAAATTGAGGTTAGTATAATTATTACTTTCCTTAAATTTATTCTATAGTTAACATAATATCACCACAACCTAACATTGATTCGCCGAAATATGGATTTTTAATCTCTTTATCTTTGCTAATCCAATAGGAGCCATTTTCATTTGCCATTGGGCAGAAGTCAATATATAAGTCGTCAAGAAATGGTCCAAAGTATTTTGCAATTCTGATTAAAATTATTGAGGCATTAGCAAACTCTTTTCTCGCTGCTTTAATGTCTGAACTTTTACTTAATTTTTTTAAAGAGGACGTTAAGGCTTGACTTTCTTTCATCCATACCATGTGTCCATCGCCTTTGAATGTAGCCATATCAGTGCCTTTGAGTTTTTTAAGAATTTGTTTAGTTTTTTCTTTATAATTTTCAGAGTCTTGAGTAAATAAATCTTTTAGTTCAAGGTATCCTTTTATTATGTTGTATGCTGCCTTTTTCTCATTGCGATTGACATCATTCCTAGCCTTAAATTCAGACTCTATTTCTTTTTTAATGTCTTTGGTTTTATATTTTGCAGACCTGTTCATCATACTTCCTTTGCCTGCAAGTTGGGCTGCTGCGTCGATACTAAATGTTCCATTTGTTACAACTTCTTCGCCTTCTTCTAATCCTTTTTTTATAATATAAGAATTACCAAGCTCTGGACCGAGTTCTACTTCTCTTACTATGAAACTAAATCCCATATCCGAAGGAGTTTTTACATAAACTACTGATCTTTCGCCTGTCCACAAAATAGCGGTTTTTGGGATGCTAATAATTTTTTTATTTCCACTTATTTTGCTTTTATGGATTCCGACAGCAAACATTTCTGGTTTTAGTTTATTCCCTTTGTTATTAAAGGCTATCCTTGCTTTAGCTACTCGAGTCTTAGGGTTGATAACGGGGTCGATAAACGAGACTTTCCCTTTGAGTTTTTCACCTGGTAAAGATAGGATCGAAAATTCAATTTCGTCTCCGTTATTTATCCATTCCATATCCGATTCGTAAACATCAAATAAAATCCATATTTTTGATAAGTCAGCTACTTCGAACAAAGAAGCTCCTTGCATAACGTGGTCGCCAAGATTAACTCTTTTGGTAAGTACTACGCCATTCATATTTGATAGAATTGGGAAGTTCTCCATTGTTTTACCTGAAGAGATGATTGATTCGACTTGCTCATCAGTTAATTTCCATTTATTCAATTTATCAATTGCTGCTTCATAAAGAACAGGTTGGGTATCTTTTATTTTCATAGCTTCGAATAATTCGTCTTGGGCAGTAACCAATTCAGGGGAATAGATGTGTGCAATTTCTTGTCCCTCTTTGATGTATTCGCCGGTGAATGTAACTAATAATTTTTCTATTCGACCCGAAATATGAGAAGTTTGGGAAAAGACATATCTCTCGTCTGGTTGAACTTTACCATTTAAACGGATTTTTTTTACTTTAGACCCAGAAGTAACTATTGAAGTTTGAACATTTGCTAATTTCATAGCAGTTGATGACATTCTTAATTCATTTGGATCGGCACCATCTTCTTGTACTTCATTATCCAACGGTATTAAAGTCATTCCACAAATTGGGCAATTCCCTGGCTCGGGTTGCCTTATCTGTGGATGCATAGAGCAAGTCCATATAATATCTTTTTTTTCTTCAGAGCTGTTTTCGACTCCCTCGCCACCTGACGAATCTCCACCAAAAAATAGGCTTCCCAGCCACATACCAACTACAAGAGTTAGAACTACGGTTATTATTGTTTTTAATTTTTTCATTTTATTTCTCTTTATTTTTCTATATAATTTTAATTACTGTCGTTAACTTATTGATATCAATCGACATCTATTTATTAATTTTTAGCTGTTAAATAATCTAATTTCGCTAATGCAATATAAAAGTTTTTAATGGCAGTAGCTTTTGAAATTTTATATTTTAATAGTTTTAGTTGTGTACGCAATACTTCATCGAACTCTTCACCTGAATTACTATAAGCAGAGTATAATAGGTCAATAGCCTGTTGAGTTTTTACTATTTGTTCATTATACAAAGTATCTTTTTTTCTAGCATCAACTAAATTATACCAACTTTGTTCGTAGGCAGATAATAAATTATTCTCCATATTTTGCTTTTCAAAGTCGAGTGATTCTTGAATGAGCTGAGCTTCTTTGATAGAAGCATCAATTCTATCCCTATAAATTGGTAAGCTAAGTGTCAGCATCGGCATTATAACGTCTTTTCCATTGTCAATTGGGCTTGCATCAGTTCTATCGTTTATAAATGCATAGTCTAATCCGATACCAATATTTGGCATTCCAACTTTTTTAGCTAATTCTTCTTGAGCTTGCGCTGCATTCATTTTAAAATCAATAGATCTTAGTATTGGGTTGTTAGCAAGTAAACTATCTTTTCTATAAAGTGTTTCGATTGTGCTAATTTCAATATCATTTTCTACCGTTACTGGAATGTTGTCAGCTCGGTTTAATAATTTATTAAAAGTTACTTCTAAAGGTAGTATCTCATCATTTAATAGTTCAATGTCAGTATTTATATCATCAATTATAATATCAACTCTGATAACATCAACCATAGGTCCAGTGCCATTTTTAAATTTTGCAGTTGAAAATACTTTATATATCTTTAATATTTCCAAGAGTTCTTCTTGCCACTTTAATTGATTTATTACTTCAAATAATGGATAGTAAGCAGCTTTAACTGCAAAATCTAATTCATTTTTTCTATCTAAATAATCTTGATATTTTGATTTGGCAAATTTTGCAGCAACTTCTTCTCTAGCATCAAGTGTTCCCCACCATGGAAACATCTGATTAACTGATAATTTAGCTCTTTGAGGCCCAACTCTTGATTCGATAGGGCTAATAAAATAGCCAACTCCTAAAGTTGGGTCATCTAATGAGTTAACTTGTGGTATTTTCTCTAAAGCAGCTTCATAAAGAGAATAAGATGATTTTATTCCTGGGTTATTCTCTTCAGCTATTTTTAAATACTCATCCAAGCTTTGTGCTTCTAATAGGTTCGGTAAAAATAAGCTTAATAGGATAATAGTAAAACTAAATTTCAATCTATTTACAGTAGAAGGTAATTTATAATTCCTCTCGAAAAGAGAGGAATTTATAGTATTCAATCTTGGGTATCGAGGCCCAAATAAATTTAATTTTAATAAAATCATATTAGTTTTATAAAAGATTAATTTTCTCATTTTTTGCCTCCTAAAGCTTTACGTACTTTTCTTTCTTCTCTATATGAGTATAGGGTAGGCACTACGAATATACTAATCAATGCAATGCTCATTCCACCGACAGAAGGGATAGCCATAGGTATCATAATATCCGAGCCTCGACCAGTTGAGGTTAACACTGGCAGTAGAGCAATTATTGTAGTTGCTACTGTCATCAAAGCTGGTTTGATTCTTCTTAGTCCAGCTTTTAATACAGCAGCTCTAACTTCATCAATAGTTTTTGGCTTGTTTTTCTCGAAGCTTTGGTCTAAGAATGTACCAATAAGAACTCCGTCATCAGTTGCTATTCCAAACAAAGCAATAAAGCCAACCCATACTGCAACACTGAGATTTATGGTTTGCATTTGGAATAAATCTCTTAGGTTTGTTCCAAAGAAGGAAAAATTAAAGAACCAGTCTTGTCCATAAAACCATAACATAAGAAATGCACCACTGAATGCAAGAGCGATTCCAGAGAATACCATCAATGATGTTGAAACTGAATTGAATTGGAAGTATAATATTAGGAATATAATCAATAGAACTAATGGAACTATAATACTTAATCTTTTTTCTGCCCTGATTTGGTTTTCGTAATTACCTGTAAATTTATATGAAAGACCAGCTGGAACGACTAACTCACCACTGTCTATTTTATTTTGTATATAATCTTGTGATGCTTCAACCACATCTACTTCGGCATAACCATCTGTTTTGTCTAATAATACATAACCAACCAGGAAAGTATCTTCACTTTTGATTATCTGTGGACCCTGGTAGTAATCTATCTTTACAAGTTCTGTTAAAGGAACTTGTGCACCTGTTGGGGTTGGAATATAGATTTTTTTCAATGCATTAGGGTTATCCCTCAATTCACGAGGATACCTAACACGTACTGGGAATCTTTCTCTTCCTTCTACTGTTGTTGTAACCTGGATACCGCCAATTGCGGTTTCAATTACCATTTGAATATCTTCAACATTTAGTCCATATCTGGAAATTGCTTCTCTGTCAATATCTAAATGGATATATGGTTTCCCAACTATTCTATCTGCAAAAACTGCTTCTGTTTTAACAGATGGAATTTCTTTTAATATATCCTCTAATTCAAGACCAAAGTTTTCGATTGTTTCTAAGTCAGGACCAAATACTTTTATTCCCATTGGTGCTCTCATACCAGTTTGGAGCATTATTAATCGAGTTTCGATTGGCTGTAGTTTGGGAGCGGATGTTACACCTGGTATTTTAGTTACTCTTATAATTTCATTCCAAATATCATGAGGAGACTTTATTTTTTTCCTCCAATTCCGGAAATATTTACCATTATTATCAATTATGAGCCCATCACTATCTATATTTTTGATTAGCATATCCTCATTTTCATAAGAATCACCATTTTCAAGGACAAATTTGTTGTCTTTGTCTACTTTAAATCTTACTCTATGTCCTTTTGCATTGACTTTGTACTCTGGTTTATAATTAATTAAATTTTCAAACATAGAAATAGGAGCGGGGTCTAATGCCGACTCTACTCTTCCAGATTTACCTACTGATAATTCTACTTCTGGAATATTTACTAATAACATATCGAGTTGCTTTGCATAAGTTAAGTTAGCTTCTATACCTGAATGTGGCATAGAAGTAGGCATTAGTAAAAAGCTTCCTTCGTCAAGAGATGGCATAAACTCTTTACCTAAGCCAGGTAATGAGTGTGTCAATCCTGACCAAACTTTAGTTTGCTTTATGTCTATACCTATGCTTTCAAACCCTGTTGCGACAAAACCAAAAGTTGTGTTGAATCCCATCCACACTGAACTACCAAACATAATGATAGCCAATGGTATTGATAAAAATATCAATTTATTATTTAAGCAAAAGTTTAATAGTTTGGGGTAAGAATGTTCTATTAATATAAATGTACCTAAAATTAATATTATCAAAATCGCAACAAACGTAAAGTTTAAAATTAATGATTGTCCCGCTCCTAATGGCATCCAATGCTCAGATAATAAATAAGTTATTGATATTAATGAAATTATAATTGATAGATTCTCAGTAAACCAGATTTTTTTAGGGCTGAAGTTTCTCACAAACCATGCACCTGCCAGAGCCATTACTGTATATCCCCCCCATGCATTAACCCAAATTGCCATAGCTAAACCAAGAAGAATTAAAGTAGAATTCCAAAGTTTGCCTTTCAAATTTTTGCTAACTTTAACACCGAAGAACCATTGTGCAACTGTAGGCATAATGAATAATGCAACTAATAATGCAGAAATTAGTGCAAAAGTTTTTGTAAATGCAAGAGGTCTAAATAATTTTCCTTCTGCAGCTTCCATTGCAAATACAGGAACAAAACTAACAATAGTTGTAGAAACAGCTGTAACAATTGCAGAGCTTACTTCAGCAGCTGCATTATAAACAGTTTCTTTCAGTGAGGCATCAGGGTGCGCTTCATGCATGTGTTTAATAACATTCTCGGTGAGAATAATACCCAGATCCACCATCGTCCCAATCGCAATGGCAATTCCAGACAACGCCACAATGTTTGCATCGACTTTAAAATACTTCATTGCTATAAATACCATCAGCACCGAAATAGGCAATATGCTGGAAATCAAAATGGCAGCTCGTAGGTTAAGTACCATTATAATTACAACCAAAATCGTAATTAGTATTTCTAAGGTTAATGCTTCTTCCAATGTTCCTAATGTCTCATTTATAAGTTGAGTTCTATCGTAAAATGGAATGATAGTTAATTGACTTTCTGTACCATCTTCCAAAGTTTTCTTCGGCATTCCCTCACTAATTTCGGCGATCTTGTCTTTTACATTATTAATAACAGCCAAAGGGTTAGAACCATAACGTGCAATTACAACGCCGCCTACTACTTCGGCACCATCTTTATCAAGAATACCACGTCGTGTAGCTGGTCCGAGACTAACAACACCAATATCTTTAATTCTAATTGGGACATTATTATGTACAGCAACTACTGCTTTTTCAAGATCCTCGACTGACTTGATATAGCCCAGACCTCGAACCAAATATTCTGCTTGATTTACTTCTATAGTCTTTGCACCAACGTCTCTATTGGACTTCCTGACCGCATCCATTACTTTGAATAATGGAATATCATAAACTTTTAG
>Ga0316208_1000675_pt1 | contig 37894 bp, 43 predicted proteins | sample 3monopyrite_MG_FD_204944 | JGI IMG/M metagenome (GOLD analysis project Ga0316208, IMG submission 204944) | Microbial mat bacterial communities from mineral coupon in-situ incubated in ocean water Damariscotta River, Maine, United States -... | ecosystem: Environmental > Aquatic > Marine >...
GCACGATGTGCCAATCGTAATTCTTCAACTTGCGCTGGTGTTAAATGGAATTTCCTCATGAATCATTAGGATAGAATAATTCAATATAATTTTCAATAGGTTAACACCTAAATTTAAAACGCTTTGGGTGTATCAATAATTTGTAAGTTTCTGGACGGGCACTAGTTAGCGCCATCCGCTTGGTATTATTTTTAAATTTAGAACCAGCGTTGGCGCTTAAAAATCCAAATTTGAACAAGTACCAGAAGAAATAAAGTAATCATCACCCACTTAAAACCTAGTGGATTCTCCGCGCCCGGGATACCCCCTACATTAATTCCGAGCAAACCCGTGATAAAACCTAATGGTAGAAACACTGCTGCAACCATTGATAACATATACATTCGTTTATTCATTTGCTCTGTGAGGCGGTTGGCCAATTCTTCCTGTACAACTGCTGCACGGTCACGCACTGCGTCCAAGTCCTCAACATATCGAATAACACGATCACTTATCTCCCTTAAGCGTATTCGATCAATATCGGACAACCAAACTACTTTGTCTTGACTAAGTCGAGACATGGTGTCGCGCTGTGGTGCGAGATAACGACGAATCGAAATCACTTGCATCCGTACTGCAGCCAATTTCTGCCTTAGCATAGCGTTTTCAGACTCAACCACTTCATTCTCAAGTTGATCAACTTCTTCATCGATATCGTTAATGGTTGATGACATTCTTGCCACCAGACTGTCTGATAACATGACGAGCAATTCACCAGGAGAGGTGGGACCATCATTATTGACTATAGCGTCTTTCAAATCGCTAATACTGAGCAATCGGCGTTTCCGAGTACTTATTACTCGTCCTTCTTCGATCCACAATCGAATTGACACCATGTCTTCAGGATTTGAGCTTGGGTTCATATTTACGCCGCGCAACATAATCAATAACCCGTCCTTCATTATGGAGCTTCTAGGGCGTGTATCGTCCGCTATCAATGCTTCAACAACCACCTTATCGACGCCACTTTTCTCCATTAGCCATTGCCTTGCTTTGGGGTGGGTATAATCAAGATGAATCCATAAAAAATCGTTACCCTGATGGGGTAAATTCAGTTGCTTCCAGCTCAATGCTTTACCACTGCCTTGCCCATCCAAAAAATAAGCGGCAATTAATCCATTACTATTTTCCATAGATATTCACTAGTTGTACTATCATGTTAGTCTTTATATTGTATGGAACGTGTAGCGAAAATTTTTGATCAGGCTCTGGTCGTTTATATCGCATGCCACGATTCGTCTTCCCATATTTCCAGTGGTGAAAAGTTTTTTTTGTAACTCATTTTTTCACACGCTTCTATCCAGTAACCCAAATATACCCAGGGCTTGTTCATTTCTTTTGCTTTTTCAATTTGCCACAAAATTGATAGCGTACCTAAACTTTTTGCAGCCAGGTCCGGGTCAAAAAATGTATAAAGTGCAGAAAGGCCCTCTGTGAGATTATCCGTTACCGCGACGGCAACTAACTGTTCGTCGAGTTTGAGCTCGTAAAAAACTGTGTCGCACCAATCGCTGTTTAAAAATTCGATATAGCGGGTTCTATCTGCGTGATCCATTTCGCCGCCAGTGTGTCTTTGTGCGATATATTTCTGGTAAAGCTGAAAGTGAGATTCGTTAAATTCGGCAGGTGTTGCCGAAATGGTAATGTTGCTATTTCGCTTCCATACTCGTTTCTGGTTGCGGTTGGGTTTGAATAATTTAACGGGGATTCGCGCCGGCTTGCAAGACGTGCAGGATGTGCAATGAGGTCGATAAACGTAATTAGCGCTGCGACGAAAGCCATGATTAATTAATAGGCTGTAAGTCTCTGTTGTCATTTTTGCATCGGGGTCTGCAAAAACAGAGGTCGATTGAATATCGCTCAGGTAACTGCAGGCTTGCTCGGTGCTTAAAAAAAACTTTAGTTCTTCAATGCTCATGCGGTTTGTGCCTGCCATGCAGAAGACGAAGGTTGCTCACCGGTTTTTGTTTTTAAATGCTGAATAAATTCACTTCGATCAATGTCTGAAGCGCCAAACATCGCCAGATGCTCAGATGCTACCTGGCAATCGATTAACTCGTATCCCCATTGTGTTAGCTGTGAAACCGCATGTGCAAATGCGACTTTTGATGCATCAGTCTGAAAGGAAAACATCGACTCACCAAAAAATACTTTGCCAATTGCCACTCCGTACAGGCCACCCACCAATTTGCCTTCAAACCATGACTCGAATGAATGCGCGAAACCCGCACGGTGTAAATTAACGTAGGCGTCGAGCATGTCCGGCGTTATCCATGTTTCAGGTTGTGTGGGGCGTGGTTGTGCGCAAGCTCGCATGACCTGCTCAAAACAGGTGTCAAAGGTAAGTTGAAATTTATTTTGTCGTATGGTTTTTTTTAGCGACCGCGAAACATGAAAGTTTCCCGGAAATAAAACCATACGCGGGTCAGGTGACCACCATAAGATGGGCTGGTCATCGCTGAACCAGGGGAATATCCCGTTTTGATAAGCCGCCACTAGTCGGCTGATTGATAAATCGCCGCCCACCGCCAGCAAGCCGTTTGGGTCTTGCATTGCTGTTTCGACATCCGGAAACAGCATGCTTTGATCGTAACGTAGGATGATGGCTGGTTGTGCTTGCATGAGTTAATAAGGTAAAAAGTGACTGGTTTGGATCAAGTTGATAGAAGCTGATCAATATTTAATTATTCTCAAATTCTATCAACTGTTACCAACGTCATCGCCAATTTTACTAAAAGCGTTTACGCTTTTTACTGGCTTCCTTTTCTACTGGCTTCCCTTTTTATAGGCTTCTAAGTTGTCTAAATATTTTTCTGCATCCAGTGCGGCCATGCAGCCAGTACCGGCAGATGTAATCGCCTGACGGTAGATGTGGTCGGCGACATCACCGGCGGCAAAAACGCCTTCAATGCTGGTTTGTGTCGCATTACCTTTGGTGCCACTGTTGATGCTGAGGTAGTTGTGCGCCATATCCAGTTGTCCTTCAAACAAAGAAGTGTTTGGCGTGTGGCCGATGGCAATGAAAACACCGTGTACGTTAATGTCTTGCGTTGTGCCGTCGGTTGTGGATTTAAGGCGTAAGCCGGTTACGCCAGCATCGTCACCTAATACTTCATCAAGTTGTGCGTTCCAGATGATTTCAACGTTGCCGTTTTCGGCTTTGTCCAATAACTGTTTAGATAATATTTTTTCGGCGCTGAACGAATCACGGCGGTGAATAACGGTGACTTTTTTTGCAATATTTGACAGGTATAAGGCCTCCTCAACGGCCGTGTTTCCGCCGCCAATCACGGCCACGTCCTGATTGCGATAAAAGAAACCATCACAGGTCGCACAGGCTGAAACACCTTTGCCCATAAATGCCTCTTCTGATTCGAGGCCTAAATATCGCGCCGATGCCCCCGTTGCAATAATTAATGCATCACAACTGTAAGTACCACTGTCGCCGTTCAAAATAAACGGGCGTTGTTGCAGGTCTACCTGATTGATATGGTCAAAAACCATTTCGGTGTCGAATCGTTCAGCGTGTTTCAGCATGCGGTCCATTAACTCAGGGCCTTGAACCCCGGCAAAATCACCGGGCCAGTTGTCGACTTCGGTGGTGGTCATCAATTGGCCACCTTGTGCCATACCGGTAACCAAAACCGGGCTTAGATTTGCACGTGAAGCATAAACGGCAGCGGAATAACCGGCAGGGCCAGAACCAAGGATTAATAATCGGCAATGTTTAATATCATTCATTTAAATAGGAACTCCTGACCTGTAATATCATGTAATGTTTAACCTAGAAAAATCAGTTGATCCACGAGCTAGAGCACAACTACTTGATTCGCCTGGCTATATGATAAAGGTTTGATTCACCAACCAGGTGAACGCAAACTTTTTCATTACGCCAATCAAACCAATTACTTGCACTCTATTCTCGCGTCCAACTGATCTTTCTAGGTTTAACATAGGGTTGAATCGTATGCCTATATTACTTTAACCGACTTGGGAGAGACAATGAAAATTGCGATACCGAAAGAAATTAAAACCTTAGAAGGTCGGGTTGCGTTAATTCCGGCCGCTTGCTCGCCACTTGTTGAGGCCGGACATTCGGTTTTTATCGAACAGGGAGCAGGCCTGTTAAGCGGCTATAGTGACGATATGTATCGCAGCAGCGGTGTGACCGTGCTGTCGAACGCGGTGAGTGTGTATGCCGAAGGTGAATTAATCGTCAAGGTGAAAGAGCCCGTTGGCCCCGAGCTTGATCTATTAAAATCGCATCATTTGTTATTCAGTTTTTTACATCTTGCCGCTGAAGCCGAGTTAATGAAAAAGCTGCTTGATATCGGTCTCACCTGCATCGGTTTTGAAACCGTAGAAGAAAACGGTTTATTACCGTTATTGGCCCCGATGAGTGATATTGCTGGGCGTTTATCCATTCAAATCGGTACACATTTGCTGCATCGTCCTCAAGGTGGTAAAGGCCTGTTACTGGGTGGTTTACCCGGTGCAGATCGCGGCCATGTGGTAATTCTAGGTGGTGGTGTTGCCGGCAAAAACGCCGCTTTACTGGCCGCTACAGCGGGTGCGCGCGTGAGCGTGTTTGATCGAAATCGGTTAAAACAGGAAAAATTACGTGAAATAGGGCCAAATGTGACCGCTTTATATCCTTTCCCCGAATTATTAGAAGCGGCCGTTGCCGAAGCTGATCTGGTGGTTGGTGCTGTTTTGCTTACTGGTCAGCGCGCGCCGCATCTGGTTAGCCGCAATATGTTAAAAGACATGCAGCCAGGCGGTGTGGTGGTGGATATTTCTGTTGATCAGGGCGGTTGTATCGAAACCACGCGACCGACAACCTACGAAAATCCGACGTTTGTTGAGGCGGATATTACTCATTTTTGTGTGACGAACATGCCCGGCGCCGTGCCTCGCAGTGCGTCGCAGGCCTTATCAGCGAGTTTGATGCCCTATGTCTTGCGCCTGGCAGATAAAAGCTGGCGAAATAATGAGGCACTTGTAAAAGGCATCAATGTCGAACAGGGAAATGTCGTGCATTGCGCACTTAAAATGACACGTTAATAGCGTATAATTCGGGATATTTAGCGTACTTAAGCGGATATGTGAAGCGGGGAGAGAGTACTTGGCGCGTCAAGCAGCAGGCAACAATGAGAATCAGGTGATTGAAGGCAACGTAACGGCCGATAACCTGACCAGCAAACAAAAACGAGGTTTACGCGAAATTGCATTGATTTTATTCAGCGCAGTTGCCGTTTTCTTATTTGTTGCGCTGTACACCTATAATGCCAGTGATCCCGCCTGGTCGCACAGTACCGACTCAACCGTCACTGTTAACGCCAGCGGTAAGGTGGGTGCCTGGTTTGCTGACATTGCTTATTTTCTTTTTGGTTATCTGGCCTATCTGCTTCCCGCGGGTATTCTTTTTTGGGGTGTTAATCTGTATCGCGCCAAAAAACACGTCGGCACGCCAAATCGTTTCCATTTTGTTTTAATCATTATTGGCCTGATTTTATCGATTACTTTCGCAACGGGTATTGCGGCTATGCATTTTCATTCACTCTCGACGGATATGCCGGCGAACAGTGGCGGTATTTTAGGTAGCCAGGTGAGCGCCGCGTTGATCGGTGTTTTTAATCCGCTGGGTGCTACTTTGTTTATGCTGACGTTATTGTTAGTCGGTATAAATTTGCTGGGTATGTCATGGTTAAAATTGATTGATATAACCGGCTTGATACTCGTTGCCGGCTGGAAAAAACTACGCTCACGTGCCGCTGAGAAAAAAATCGCAAAAGCCGCAAAGCAGGAACGTAAAGTCGTTGTTGAAAAAGAAAACGCCATTATCGCAAAGCAGGATGCCCCGAAAATTGCCAGCCAGACTAAGAAAAAAATAGAGAAAGGTGCGCGTGCGATGAAAGAGAGCCAAATCTCTTTGTTCGTTGATCACGACCCAAGCTCAGGTTTGCCGCCGCTATCATTGCTTGATATACCCACCCCATCAAAACACAAAATTGATGAAAAAGACCTGCAGGCAATGGCGCGTTTGCTTGAACTGAAATTAAAAGAATTTAACATTCGTGCCCAGGTGGTTGAAGTTTTCCCCGGGCCGGTTATTACCCGATATGAATTATTGCCTGCCGCCGGTGTAAAAGGCTCACAAATTATAAACCTGGCAAAAGATCTGGCGCGCAGTTTGTCGGTGCAAAGCGTTCGTGTGGTTGATGTTATTCCGGGTAAATCCGTTATCGGGGTCGAGATCCCTAATCAGCATCGCGACATGGTTCGCTTGATTGAAATTTTTCAATCCAAACAATATGAAAAGGCAAAATCGCCACTAACATTGGGCTTAGGTAAAGACATTGGCGGTTATCCGATGGTGGCAGATCTGGCCAAAATGCCGCATTTGCTGGTTGCCGGTACGACGGGCTCCGGTAAATCAGTTGCGGTTAATGCGATGATTTTAAGTTTGCTTTTTAACGCCACCGCCGAAAAAATTCGCATGATTATGATTGATCCGAAAATGCTGGAGTTGTCGGTTTATGACGGTATCCCACATTTGTTAACACCTGTCGTCACCGACATGAAAGACGCATCCTCCGCATTACGATGGTGCGTGGCTGAAATGGAAAGGCGTTATAAATTAATGTCGGCGCTGGGTGTGCGAAACCTGGCGGGTTACAACCGGAAAGTACGCGACGCAATTGATGCTGGCGAACCCATAAAAGACCCGCTATACAATGTTGAAAGCATTGATCCGCAGGAAGAGCTTACTGAATTACCACACATTGTGATTATTGTAGACGAGCTTGCCGACATGATGATGGTTGTTGGCAAAAAGGTCGAAGAACTCATTGCACGTTTAGCGCAAAAAGCGCGAGCATCAGGCATGCATTTAATTCTGGCTACTCAGCGCCCGTCGGTTGATGTGTTAACCGGTTTAATCAAAGCCAATATTCCAACCCGAATTGCGTTTCAGGTGTCATCAAAAATTGATTCTCGAACGGTTATCGATCAAATGGGCGCAGAGGCATTGTTAGGGCACGGTGATATGTTGTATTTGTCACCGGGCGCGGGTTTACCAACGCGAATACACGGTGCATTTGTGGATGACCATGAAGTGCATAAAGTGGTTGAAGATATTAAATCACGGGGTGAGCCAGATTATATTGATGAGATTTTGTCGGGGGATCAAATTGACGACATCGGCATGGGTGCATCAGACTCCGGGCCTGTGAGTGACGACCCGGAAAAAGACCCGCTTTATGATGAAGCTGTGGCGATTGTGCTTGAAACCAAAAAGGCCTCTATCTCTGGTGTTCAGCGACGTTTAAAAATTGGATATAACCGTGCAGCAAGAATGATTGAAGCGATGGAGGCGGCGGGAATTGTCTCCCAGCCGCAGTCAAACGGGCTGCGCGAAGTACTTGTGCCGAATCGCTGAGTTTTTGGTTTTTGTACTGAGTTCTGGTTGCTCCCCGCCATTCCTGCACGCTTTTAGCTGGAACCCAAAATTGAAAATAATAATTAAGGCATAAAAATGATCGCGCGTATTTCTTTGTATTTTGTTTTTTTTCTTCTTTTTCTTCTTTGCTTTTCAATAAGCACTTCTGTTGTGGCTGAAGATAAAGTTAGTCTGTTTTTCAAAAATCTCACCACAATCACCGCAAACTTTGAACAGATAGTCGAAAATGCCCAGTTAAGTTCCACCGAAAAAGCCAGTGGAAAGCTCTGGATAGAACGGCCGGGTAAATTTCGCTGGGATTATTCCGCACCCTATGAACAGCAAATTGTCTCCGACGGTGAAAAAATCTGGATTTTTGACAAAGATCTGGAGCAAGTCACTGTTAGACCCGTTGGCCTTAGCATGGGTAACACACCAGCGGTATTGTTGAGTGGCGCAAAACCGGTGACAGATACCTTTATTGTTAACGAGATTGGTGAGTTTGCAAATTTACACTGGGTTGAGTTGTCGCCAAAAGACCCTGAAGCCAGTTTTACCGTTATCCGCCTGGGTTTTGATGGTTTGATGTTGAGTGAAATGTTGCTTGAAGACAATCTCGGGCAAAAGACGCGTTTACATTTTTTGGGTTTAAAGCGAAACAACAAAATCGCCCCCGAAAAATTTGTGTTTACACCGCCACCCGGTGTAGACGTATTTGAAACAACGGAATAAAGCCCGTGGATCTATTTTCTAAAAAACAAGTCTCTAAAAAACAAGTCTCTAAAAAAGAAGTCTCTAAAAAAGAGACTTCTAAAAAAGAATTTTCTGACAGCTTGTTTGCCGAAAGTGCGCAGGCACCGCTTGCCGCACGAATGCGACCAGTAACGCTGGACGACGTTGCAGGCCAGCGGCATTTGTTAGCGCCCGGTAAACTTTTGCGCACTGCCATTGAAGAAAATCGCTTGCACTCCATGATTTTCTGGGGCCCACCAGGGATTGGTAAAACCACGCTCTCAAAAATGCTGGCCGAACATTGCGACGTGCATTTTGAAATGTTGTCGGCAGTGTTTGCCGGTGTCAAAGATGTGCGTGCCGCCGTGCAAAAAGCTCAGCTTAATTTTCAGCAATCGTCTAAACAAACGATTTTATTTGTTGATGAAATTCATCGTTTTTCAAAATCACAGCAGGACGCTTTTTTACCTTATGTTGAAGACGGCACCATTGTTTTTATCGGTGCGACAACAGAAAATCCCTCGTTTGAATTAAACAATGCCTTATTGTCCCGCGCTCGGGTATATGTTTTAAAATCTTTAACCGTTGATGATCTGGCTCAAGTGATTAAACGGGCGTTAAATGACAAAATCAATGGTTATGGTGAAGATAATATTCAACTCACTGAACAGCAAATTCAGTCTTTATCCGTTGCGGCTGACGGCGATGCCCGTCGTGCCCTGAATTTGCTGGAAAACGTGGTTGATATGTCCGCCGGTGAAAATGTCACAAACAATGTGATAGATCAGGTCGTGCAGGGTCATGTCAAACGTTACGACAAAGGTGGAGATATTTTTTATGATCAGATCTCAGCCCTGCATAAATCCGTTCGAGGTTCTTCGCCAGATGCGGCTTTGTACTGGTATGCACGCATGCTTGATGCCGGTTGCGATCCGTTATACGTGGTTCGCAGGCTGGTGGCCATTGCCTCTGAAGACATTGGTAACGCTGATCCAAGGGCGCTGGAAATTACCATCAACGCCTGGGATGCGTTTGTGCGTTTAGGCCCCAAAGAGGGTGAACGGGCAATTGCTCATGCACTGGTTTATTGTGCCTGTGCCGCAAAAAGTAATGCGGTTGAATTAGCCTTTAATGCTGCCAAACAACTGGTGCGTGATACCGGCTCACTTGAAGTGCCTGCACATTTGCGCAATGCGCCGACGAAGTTGATGTCTGAGTTGGGTTATGGTGATGAATATCGATATGCTCACAACGAATCAGAGGCTTATGCCGCGGGTGAAAACTATTTTCCTGAAACACTGAAAGACGTGCAGTTGTATCAGCCGAATGAACGAGGTTTGGAGTTAAAAATCAGGGCGAAACTCGCTTACTTAACGTCGCTTGATGATGTATCTGCAAACAAACGTTACCGTAAATAATGTTTACCTGATCTCTCTCAGATTCTTTTTCGCCTCACTCCCGTCCCCTCGAAATGCTTCCAGCACTGCAGCGACAATAATCATTATACCGCCAACTGTTTCCAGAAGAGTCAGTCGTTCGCCAGCAATCCACATGGCGGACACGACAGCGGTTATTAGTTCTAAAATTATCAAAATTGAAGCGCGGCTGACTTCTAGCTTGGTAATGGCCCATTGGGTTGCGAATGTTGCGGCGAGCAACCAGATAAGTCCAAATGCAATTAATAATCCCAGGTTGGTATTGCTGATGGCAGGCATGGTTTGAGCGCCAAAAACTAGCAACAGCACGGCAAGGATAAAAGTGCCGAAAAATTGCGTACCGATTTTACTCACAACGGGCAAATGTGCCGAAGCGCGAAAGGCGATATTATTCATCGATAGTGCAAAGCCGGCGGTGAGTGCTAACAGGTCAACCCAGGACGGTGCGGCATCAAAAAGTTGAAAACCTCCAAGCACTAAAAATGCGCCGCTTAACGCCAGCAACACGGCAACCCAGCGCGTTTTATCGATGTCCTCTTTTAAAAAAATCTTGCCGCCAAGTACGCCCCACGCCGGCAGCAAATAAAACAACACCATAACCCTGACAACGTCACCGTAAACAATCGCTAAAGCAAAAGACAGATTAGCGATACCGCCGAGTAGCAATATGAGCCACATATAACGTTGCCCTGCTCGCCACAGGGGGAATTGTTTGATGATAACGGGTAAGAGCAGCAAACCCAAAAAACCATAAGCAATGAAAATGAGCGGCACACCATCGATTCCCTGTTGGTTGAAGTATTTTAAGGGAATCCAGGTTAAGCCCCAAAGTACTGAGCCGATAAGTAATATGAGTACAGGCAAGTTTATAGGCATATTGTGTGAGTATTGAGGTTAGTGAAATTTTATACGCAAAATTGAGGCTGAAAGTGTTGGTTTTTTACTTTGTTGCCAATATTCTTATTAGTCTGGCGCTGGTCTAACACGCATAATTGGAAAACAGAGTTTAACAAGTTTGAATGAACAAAAGGCGACACATTTCTGTTTATATTGCTTTACCCTTGTAAAATACCCCTTTAAAATGGTCTTATGAGTGGCGAAAGAGAGAGTTATTCTGACTGGCACACCCGGAATACAGCTATATGAAGCCTATACCTAATAGACCAACAAATAGACCAACAAATAGACCAATAAAACCCGCAACTTCCGTGATTGTTCTTAGTTTTTCAATCATGCTGTTCGGTTTTTTATTTTACACGGAAATTGGGGCCAATTTATTTAAAAAATCTCATTTAGATCAAATCAGGGTAAAAGGTGAGTTGGTCGTCCTTACCCGTAATGCCCCCACCATAATGTACGAAGGCAGAAGTGGCCCGGAAGGTCTGGAATATGACCTGATCAGGGATTTCGCCGAGTATATTAATGTCACTCCTACGTTTGTTGTGAAAACAGATACCGTCGGCATTCTGAAAAGTTTTGTCAGCGGCGAGGGTGATCTGGCCGCTGCCGGGCTAACCCAAACGGTTGCTCGTGAAAAAGTCTTTTCTTTCGGGCCGCAATATCAGTCGGTCGAACAACAAGTTGTTTGCCGGCGTGGTTCGGTTATTCCTGCTAATCTTGCCGAGCTAAAAAATGTGCGTTTATGGGTTACTGCTGCCAGCAGTTATGTCGGCACCTTAACCACATTAAAAGCAGCAGACGCTGAACTTATCTGGAATGAAACAGACGCCTACGACACTGAGCAATTGTTACAGCATGTCTGGGAAAAGAAAATTGATTGCACCATCGCTGATTCAAACATCGTTGCGATTAACCGGCGTTATTATCCTGAGTTAGTCATTGCTTTTAACGTCAGCGAGCCGGAGCGACACGCATGGATATTGCCCAAAGGTGCGACAGAATTGCAACAGGCACTTAATCAATGGTTTGAATATTATCGCACCTCCGGCGAACTTGAAGCGACGCTGGAGCGAAACTTTGGTTATGTTGATTCTTTTGATTATGTTGATACTCAACGATTTAAAAAACAAATCCGAAGACGTCTGCCGAAGTATAAAAAATATTTTATGAAAGCCGGTGATAAATACAGCCTCCCCTGGACCTTAATTGCAGCACAGTCATATCAGGAATCGCATTGGCGCGCGCGCGCAAAAAGCCCCACAGGTGTGCGCGGTATTATGATGTTAACCCAGCCTACCGCGCGTGAAATGGGAGTGAAGTGGCGGCTTAACCCAAAAACCAGTATTTACGGCGGCGCTAAGTATCTTCGAAAACTGATGAGAAAGCTCCCGCCTGAAATAAATGAGCCGGATAGAACCTGGTTTGCTTTAGCTGCCTATAATGTGGGAATGGGTCATCTAAAAGATGCACGAGGCCTGGCAGTAGAACTGGGAAAAGACCCGGATATCTGGAATGACATGGCGGATGTGTTGCCACTTTTGGCGCAAAAAAAATATTATAAAAATTTAAAATACGGTTATGCCCGCGGTCGTGAGCCCGTACTTTATGTGAAGCGGATTCGAAATTTTCAGGATATTTTAGAGCGCGAAATATCGATAGAAGCCCTGGAAACAAAAACGCCCAAGACGAAAGAGAAGTCTTAGGCGTATATTTTTTTAACGATAGCTGGTAACCCTATCGACTACCTACCACCTACCACATTAATTTTTGTAGCATCTTCTTATCACTGGACGAAGGCTTGTGACTAAAATCACGGATAATTTTGGCGAGTGTTTTTGCTGGTTTCGACGCTGACGCATCTGACATAATCGCTGATAGGTTCCGTTTGTCACTTTCGGAGGCACTGTGTTGCAAATTTAACATCGCCGTGGCAAGGGTTTTTTCCTGCGCGGTAGATTTTTTACCGCCGATGATTTTATGTAACTTATCCTTTTCGGTATCAGCAGGGTAGTGGTTAACATAATGGAGAATCGTTGCCATGGTTTTTATCGGCCCACTTGCCTCATCGCTGCCGGCAAAACTTTGTTGCGTAAAAACAAACATGGAAAATAATAGTGATAAAAAGAGTAATTGCTTTTTCATAAAAAATCCCTCTGAGTTTATGTGGTTGAATCGCTGCTAAATTGGTGTCGCCTACTATAATTGTAGTTGCGTATAAGTTTAGACGACAAAAGCGCGATAAGAATGAGACATCACTAAAAAATAAAGGTTCGTCGGTTTATGAGGTGCAAACAGCGTCCGAGGCAGGTGAAACATCGCTTAGCCCGGTAACGTTAACACCGTTGTCACGTCCCGGTTCAGTATAGATAAAACAATAGGACTTATACATCGACCAGATAATAACACTGCCGGTGGTTTTATTGATTAACGTTTGTGTACCAAAGCTGGCTACTTTTTCCAGCTCGCTGACTTTCGCGATGGGATAGCCGTATTTGAGTAATACTTCGTGACCGTTAACCAGCAGTTTGTTCGAGGGGGATAAGCTTGCAAGCAGGTGATTAACTTCTAATGATGATGTTAACGCGCTGTGTGCATAGGTGATTGAGGCGAGTTCGGCCTTCGCGATGAAGTCCGTCATTGCAGGTGTGGCGACAACGCCTAAGCCACTGGTTAAACCCAGTGAAAGCAGCGTTCCGGGGATGATTTGGCCGAGTTGATAGGAAAACATATATGCCTAAAATCATTGTTTTTATGATATCCGAGGTGGAATTATAACATTTTTGACTAATATTTGTGCACCACATAAGACACTACAGCAATCAACTTCAGTGCTAAGAGAGTATTTCAATATCGATAAATATGATTTCACCGTGTTAATAACCTAATGTTATAATTCACTTTATCTACTTTGTTAGAAGTATAACTAATCACCCATACTATCCAGGTAAAAGCGCTATGAAAATATTTGAAGCTGTTAATTTAAGTGGTATCAATCTAAGAAATCACCTTGTTATGTCACCCATGACACGCTCACGGGCAATAGACAATATTCCCAATGATCTAATGGTAAAATACTATTCACAGCGCGCCGACGCAGGCCTAATAATTACAGAAGGGGTAGCGCCTTCTGCTAATGGTCTAGGATACCCAAGAATTCCTGGTATTTATAATCAGCAGCAAATACAAGGCTGGCAAAAAATCACCGATGCAGTGCATGCAAAAGATGGGAAAATATTTATTCAGTTAATGCATACTGGTCGTGTTTCTCATTCAGAAAATATGGAACCAAACACAACAATATTAGCGCCATCTGCACTCGCAATGAGTGGAGAAATGTACACCGATAGCAAGGGCATGCAAGCCTATCCAACGCCTAAAGCAATGACTTTAGAGGAAATAAAGCAAACGCAACGGGAATATGTTAAAGCGGCAGAAAATGCGATTGCTGCTGGTTTCGATGGTGTTGAATTACATGGTGCGAATGGCTATCTCATTGATCAATTTATCAATACAGGCTCAAACCAACGAGATGATGCATATGGTGGTTCCAAAGAAAATCGTAGTCGATTCGCCATTGAAGTTGCACAACAAGTCGCGAATGCAATTGGAAAAAATAGAACGGGAATTCGCTTATCACCTTATGGGGTATACAACGATATGACGTTGTTTGATGGTATGGAAGATACGTTCGAGTATTTAGCGGGAGAATTGGGCAAACTAAAATTGACTTATATTCACATTGTCGACCATTCATCACAAGGCGCCCCTGAAGTGACCGATAGCGTAAAATCTAAAATTCAAAAAGCTTTTGGAGGAAACATTATTGCAAGCGGTGGATTAGATAAAGAGAAAGCAGAAATGATATTAAATGAGAAAAAAGGCAATTTAGTAGCATTTGGACAAGCATTTTTAGCCAATCCAGATTTAGTCAATAAACTCAAAAATGATTTACCTTTAAACCAACCCGATTATGAAACTTTTTTTTCGCCCGGTGAGAAGGGTTATACCGATTACCCTGTTGTATAAATCACGTTGCTGTAAAAAATGGCATATAGGTGCCACTTTTAGGTGATAGACATGCCTATCGATGCAATCGAGCGGAACGCTAACGAATACGTGGGGCTTTACGTCATCAATTTTGTTTGAGTCATAGCTAATAAGGGGGCAGAACCCTTATTAGCTATGTTAACGCGCTGTGTGCATAGGTGATTGAGGCGAGTTCGGCCTTCGCGATGAAGTCCGTCATTGCAGGTGTGGCGACAACGCCTAAGCCACTGGTTAAACCCAGTGAAAGCAGCGTTCCGGGGATGATTTGGCCGAGTTGATAGGAAAACATATATGCCTAAAATCATTGTTTTTATGATATCCGAGACGAAATAATAACGTTATTGACTAATATTTGTGCATCACGTCAAGCTTTTTTTGTTGATAGGTTTTTTTAGCGTCAATGAATATTGTAGCGGGTTCGAATCGTTTTATCTTCTGCCTGAGTCTGAGCCCGGTTAAGCGCGATGTTAATATTACCCTCAAGTTCTATCAGGTAAAAATCTTCCGTATTATTTTCAAATGCGTCAATAATATCGTTTAAGTGCAAGATGTGTTTTCCGTTGATATTTTTAACACGAATATTTTCCACATCGGCGCTGTAACCCTTGTTAACCGAGGCGTCAAATACCTCACTGATGACAATAAGTTGTTCAAGGTCTTGTTCACCATAAGGTGTGCTAAGGTAAGATTTTAGGCCAATAGGCAGATTTTTTAGCCAATTTCGTCCCCAGTTCCACAAATACCGCTGTTCGACGGCTATAAAAAGCAGGCCACCCGCCACATAGTATTTTGTTTGTTGGTCATATTTGGGTAGCCGGGGGATTAAAGCCAGGCGAAAAGGCTTCAGTGTTACTTCAATTTCATGAGTTTCTCCATCCCTAACGTATGTGAGTTTTAATTTGTCACCCACTTGTTTTGTTGCCACATGGTAGCTTAGCCAGATACGGCCGGACTGATGAAAAGGTACTCGTCCATCATTGAGAATGGTTTTGCCATCAATGCTTAGCAAGACATCATTTTGTTGTAACACATTATCCAGGGTACCTGATTTTGTGATGTTACGAATACGAATGCCGCTTTGTTTGTCGTTCATTTTTAATTGCTGTCGGGCAGCAGGATTTTCCAGCGTTTGAAAAAATGCGCTCAACGAGGGAATGCCGTTAACCTGGCCATCCTTGAGGTCAGTAAGAAATTGACGAATAATCGACGTTGGAATGAAATATCCCTGGCCTTCACCGGCAGTAGATTTTTGTGTGGCCACGCCAAGACAGCTGCCAGTTTTGTCGGAAAAAACCGGCCCACCGGAGTTACCTGAGTTAATCGAGGCATCCGTTTGCACTAATGGCGCGGCAATGTTGCTGTGAACGTAACGCATGACGTCAATACGTGAAACGACGCCTTCAGTGTATGATACCTGGCGGCCACCGCTGGGATAACCCACCGTGACGACTTTTTCCCGTAAATCCGGCAGATCATCAAGCTCAATAAATGAAATGTTGGTAATACGTGGATCATTAATTGGCTGTAACAGGGCAAGGTCTATCTGGTGGTTAACGGCGATGGCTCTGGTTTCAATTTTATCCGCCACGCCGGGTACTTCTATTTCAATATAGGTTGCATCAGCAACGCAGTGTGCGTTTGTCAGTATGCCCTGTTTGATGAAAAAACCGGTGCAGGTGCCCTGGCGAGCGCGGGACTTTGACCACGGTTGACTCACGTTCCAGCTTTGTTGCGTAACAAAGAGTTTTACAACCGATTTGCTGGCCCAGTTAAGGTCGGCGGCGATGGCCGACCCGGGCAAAATAGTAATACTGATTAAGAAAGCGAGCGGTAAGTGAAAAAGTCGAAAATTTGATTGCATGGAAAACCGTATTCCTCGAATATTTTTTCATTTTTAAAATCGTGGGCAAAGTATACCCTTAGTGCTGGTTTAGCTAAAGCGTATCGCCGACGTTATTGCTAAAGTGTTATATGCCCGTCATAATTTAGGCGATAGCTAGTATAGTAGGAGCCTGCCGGGGCGCCTGCCGGACTTAACCGTTTGAAGCGAAAATCCATGGATTTGCAGTCAAACAGGGTTAAGTCCGACAGTCTCCTGGTGTCGTTAAGTGAAAAAAGTCGAGAGTTGTTGTGATGCTTGAAGCCATAGCGATATTACTTATTTGCCAGTTGCTGGGCGAGGCAATTGTGATCGGCCTGGACTTACCCTTACCCGGCCCGGTTATTGGTATGGCAATTTTGTTTTTTGGGCTTATGATTTACGGCAAAGTGCCCGAGTCGCTCGGCAGCATGACAAAAGGGCTGCTAGATCAGTTATCACTCTTATTTGTACCGGCAGGCGTGGGCGTTATGACGCATTTAACCTTGCTGGGTGAAGAATGGATTCCCATTACTGCGTCACTTGTCATCAGCACGCTCATTACCCTGGGCCTCACGGGTTTTATGATGCAAAAATTAGTGGTTAGAGCGGATAATAAAAATGGCGGCGCTGAAAAATGAATGAAAACGTCGCCTCAATGTGGGTTTATCTTAGTGCATCCCCTTTATTACACTTGACCATCACCGTTACTCTATTTGTATTGGCCAGGTGGTTATACCGAAAGACTGGTCAGCGGGCATGGCTTAACCCGGTATTGCTAACCGTTCTGGTGATCGTTGGTTTATTAAGTTTCACCAACACGCCATACGATGTGTATTTTGAAGGTGCGCAGTTTGTGCATTTTTTGCTGGGGCCGGCAACGGTTGCCTTAGCGGTTCCTTTGTATCGCCAAATTAACCTGGTAAAACGGTATCCATTAGCCTTGTTGGCATCCATTGTTTGTGGCTCGGTAGTTGCGATGTTAACCGCTGTGTTTATCGCTCAGCTTGGCGGTGTCAGCTCACAGATACTGGCTTCAATCGCGCCGAAATCCATCACTACGCCGGTTGCCATGGGCATCACTGAACAGCTGGGCGGCTTGCCTTCGTTAACCGCCGTGCTGGTTATTTTAACCGGCATACTCGGCGCTGCAATGGGGCCGTGGTTGCTGGAGAAATTAAAGGTAAAAAATGCCGTTGCGCAAGGTTTGGCAATGGGCGTAGCATCACACGGCATTGGCACCGGCCGCGCTGTTTATATGAGTGATGTTGCCGCCGCTTTTGCGGGACTTGCGATGGGTTTAAATGCGTTGATTACGGCGGTGCTGGTGCCAGTATTATGGCATTTGTTTATGTCGTGATTTGTGATGGTGTTTTCTAATTCACGTTCTGTTCTATTGTTTTTTTTGTGGGTATGATAGAGTTATCGGGTCCTCTGGCAGATTGCTATATAAACGAGTTTTGACCGCAGGATAATTGTTCTGGGAAATTACGATAGCGTGTCGGCTTCGTATAAATTAAAAAAAGATAGCAGTTTTTGCATTGGGGGAAATATGAAATTTAAATTGAAAATATTGCTGCTGGCTGTAGCGGCTGCTATGGCCGTTTCCATTAGTGGTTGTGACGCAACGTCTCCGAATGAAACATCGAGTGTTAAGGTGGCTGGTGTTGCAAGTAAGGGCATTGTAAAAAATGGTGTTGTTTACGCTTATCCGGTCATTAACGGCATTATTCAGCCAATTGCGATAGCAAATACAACGACTGACACCGAAGGGAATTACTCCCTTTCTATTTCCGATTATAACGGCCCGCTTAGCATTCTGGTGACGCCGGCTAATGATGGCAGCTCTATGGTGATTTGTGATGTTAGGCCAACTTGTGCAACTGGCACAGGTACGGTTGATTTTGGCGCTGATATGCCGCTTAACTTTGATATGGAAGTTCTTGTGCCTAAAGTTCAAGCTGGCAGTGAGGTGAGTGTTGCAATAACGCCATTTACGACCATGGCTGCACAATATGCCAAAAAGCTTGGTGTGTCAGAAACGTCGGCAGAGCTGGCAAACAGCAAAGTGGCTAAAATGCTGGGTATTATCGATTTGATTGGTACGCAACCAGTAGATATTACCGACAAGACAAAAATAGAAAGCGAGCTGAATGCAGATGCGATTAAATATGCGGTTTTATCCGCAGCGATCGCCAAGATTGCATCAGACGATGCTGGTGGTGATATTGGCGCGGTAATGACGAGTTTTGCAGAACAATATGCGGAAAAAGATGGTCAGCTGTTAGGTAATGAAGGGGTTGATAGTGCATCAGTCTTTAGCCTTGAAGATATTACGAATGCAGCTGAAGCAGTTGTTGCCGATGTTGAAGCTGAGCTTGCGGTTAATCTTGGTGATACGACCAAAACAGAGCTGAGTTCACTTGATATGGCGACGAGCGATTTAGTGCCTGACGCTGAAACCGAGACTACCGTTGCTGCTATTCAGAGCAGCGATGTTGATAAAGCAAAAGTTATCGTTGATGAAATGCGCACCTGGGTGACGTCGTTACAAGATATGGAAGCAGATGCTACCTTATTTGGTGATGAAGTCGATATGGCGTTGCAAAGTGGTAGTGACGCCCTGGAAGTGCCAATGGTTGCGCTGGGGTATTCCGTAGAGGCGATTGTATTGGCCTATGTAAAATCGAAAAATGTGGCTGAGACCACATTTTTGATTTCTGATTTGCTTAGCTTGGCTCAAGGAGACTCTGATTATTTTGATCCGTATAGTAATAAGGGACAGACCACTATTAATCTGATATATTGATCAGCCTTTATCATCTGTAGAAGAGAGGCATACAATGCCACGACGTGCGAGACTATCTGTAGCATTACATTCTCTACTACTACCTTACTGATATCACGAATATGAATATCTCGTTGCGGGAAAGCGATTTCAATATTGGCTTCACGGAAACGACGATCAATTTCCATGTGTAGATCATGCCGGGTTTCGAGTAAATGATCGGGATGAGGAATGAATACGCGTAATTCAAAATCAAGAGAGCTTTCTCCAAATAGAAAAAATCTCACTGTAGGCTCAGGGTCATTAAGCACGTTAGGATGATTGCGAGCAACTGAAAGTAGCGTATCGTATGCCAGTTTAGTATCAGAGCCATAGGCTATATAATAGGCATTCCAGGGAATAATGGCCGGAATGATTGTGTCGCCTGCTGGCATTGTGACTGTGAGTTAAGAATGTGGTCTTTTACCACGGGAATGGCAAAGGTCACGCCTTGTTCTTTGATTACAGCCCCTTGAATCTTAGTCATCAGATAGTTTCCTATGTTGGTTAGCGGTGATGCCCCCCTGAAACTACTGGGGCACCTCTTACTTCTCTTTTCTTACCTTACCCCTTTAAATGGGGTCTTGCTGGATGTTTTAACGTCCATAAAACGACCAGTGTCGTTATCCCGTTTCACGTAGTGCCCTGAAGGGGTTTGTGTTTGGGATCGACCTCTAACAGCACCGTTTCTATGTCCGTCGCTTTTGGGAGGATTAGTGGCCATGATTTGTACTCCTGTATCTAAATAAATAGCTAAAGACCAACTTTAGCTTGGCGGAAATAATATCACCCAAAAAACAGGCGAATAACACCCAAAAAACAACTAATCATAAAAAAGATTCGCATGGTGAGCTTTTTTGGGGCAAAATATTCTCAGTGGTAACAAAGGGGATGGGAGTGGTTCTTTCGGATATAAAACAAGCTCAAAGAGAGCGCTTGCTACACATAGACTTTCGGGCGTACTTTCTGGGGGATGTGGGCCGTAGTGATTTGATAAAGCGCTTTGGAATCAAGGCGGCAGCGGCTACACGCGATATCAAAATCTATTGCGACCTGGCCCCTCAGAATCTTGGTTATGACACAAAAACCAAGTCTTTCCTGCGCGCAAAGCGGTTTAAGCCATTGTTTGAGTACGATCAGTCACAAGTGCTCGCTGCGCTGTCTCAAGGGTTTGGCGAGGATTTTGTTGGCCCGTTAAAGCCGATCATCGCCTGTGAAACTCCGTCAAAACTCAATAAGCCAAAATTAGACGTACTTTCCGTAATAACCCGAGCAATTCATCAGCACAAAGTGGTAAAGATCGAATATTGTTCGCCGAATTCCGGGCCATCTATTCGGCAAGTGGTGCCTCATGTACTGGTAGATAACGGCTTGCGCTGGCATGTGAGAACGTATGATCGCAAATCGCCACGATTTGGTGATTTTGTGATTACCCGCATTACTCGGGCAGAGCTGTTGGATGACCCCATCCAGGAGCATGAAGAGCTGAAACACGACAACCAGTGGAATAGAATTGTTGAAATGGAGTTAGTTCCCCATCCAGACAACGTAAAATTTCCGGAAACCATTGCCTTGGATTACGACATGGTTGACGGGGTGCTCAAGCAAAATGTGCGGGCGGCAGTTGCAGGTTATGTGCTCCGGCGTTGGAATGTGGATTGTACTGAAGACCACGGCCTGGAAGGCGCAGAGTATCAACTGTGGTTAAGAAATGCCCTTGCGCTTTACGGTGTGGATAATATTTCGCTCGCACCTAACCACAAGAAAAGAAACAGCGACTCAAATAGTGAAATAACAGGGAAGTAATGTGGGGCCGATTACCGACTACCAAGCCAAATACTACGCCCATGAGCTAAGCATTCAACATGCGGCGGGGAGCGTTGATCGCCTGTCTCAATCCCTGTTTGATGCCAGTGTCGATCTTAACCCCCATCAGATCAACGCGGCACTTTTTGCACTTAATAATCCCCTGAGCCAGGGCGCGGTGCTGGCGGATGAAGTAGGTTTGGGTAAAACCATCGAGGCCGGGCTGGTGTTATCCCAGTATTGGGCAGAGCGTAAACGTCGCTTGATTATCATCTGCCCCGCATCCTTGCGTCGCCAGTGGGGGCAAGAACTACAGGATAAATTCAATCTACCCTTCCAGATTTTAGATGCCAAAACATGGCGGACATTGCAACGAGAAGGCAACTGCAACCCCCTGACAATCAAAGGCGTGGTGATTATCTCCTATCACTATGCCGCACGACTTGAAGGGCTATTGATGGTTGAGCCGTGGGATCTGGTGGTGATGGATGAAGCCCACAAGCTACGCAATGCCCATCGCAGTAGCAACAAAATGGGGCAAAGTCTTAAACGTGCTTTTACCGGGCGCAAAAAATTACTGCTAACCGCTACCCCGCTGCAAAACTCGCTAATGGAGTTATACGGGTTGTCATCCATTATTGACGAACATCTATTCGGTGATGAACGCGCCTTTCGCCAACAATACATACAAACAGACCGTTCGCTGCCTGGGTCATTACAAGGGTTACAAAATCGCCTCAAAGGTTTTGTACAAAGAACACTGCGCAAAGATGTGTTGGAATATGTACGTTACACCCAACGTAAAACCATTACTGTACCTTTTTCCCCAACAGCCCAAGAGCAAGATCTTTATACCTGTATAACCGCGTTGTTGGAGAAGGAAGAGAGCTATGCGCTCCCCAAACGCCAACGACACCTAACGGGTTTAATACTACGCAAACTCCTGGCCTCCAGCACCTGTGCGGTACGCCATACTCTGGAAACCATCAAGACTCGCTTGCAGACACTGCAAACGGGCCATGTGGATGACGAAGCGTTTCTTGCTCAGATTGTTGCGGAAGAAGAGCTGGAACAAGATTATCTCGAAACGTCCCTCGATGAGTGCCAGGATCAAAATGAGAACGTTATCGACCAAGCCATGCTTGAGGAAGAGATTGCCGAGATTGAGCACTACATCCAAAAAGCACACGCCATCAGTATAGATAGCAAGGCCAAGGCACTACTGACAGCGATTGGCCAGGGCTTTGAACAGATGGAGGCGATGGGTGCGCCGCGCAAGGTGATCATATTCACCGAGTCCAGACGCACGCAGGCGTATCTGGTAGAGTTCCTTGCGGCAAACGGTTATGCCGAATCTATTGTCACTTTCAGCGGCACCAACAATCAGCCAGCAGTAACTGCCATATACCAGCAATGGAAACAGGCTAACGAAGGCGGCGACCAGATCACCGGCTCACCCCAGGTGGATCGTCGCACTGCACTCATCGACCACTTCAAACACCATGCGGAAATTATGATTGCCACCGAGGCGGCCGCTGAAGGGGTGAACCTGCAATTCTGCGCCACCATCATCAACCACGATTTACCGTGGAATCCGCAGCGGGTAGAGCAACGTATTGGCCGTTGCCATCGTTATGGTCAAAAGTTCGATGTGGTGGTGATCAATTTTATCAATCGATCCAACCAAGCCGATCAACGTGTCTTGGAGTTGCTGGGTGAAAAGTTCCACCTGTTTGATGGTGTTTTTGGTGCGTCGGATGATGTGTTGGGTAGCATTGAATCGGGTCTCGATTTTGAAAAACGCATCCAGCAAATTTACGATACCTGCCGTACAGCGGACGAGATAAACAGCGCCTTTGATGCCCTGCAAAAAGAGTTTGAAGATGATATCGATAAAAAAATGCAACAGACTCGGCAGATGCTGCTGGAAAACTTTGATGAAGATATCCACGACCTTCTAAAAATGCAGCTCAATGCCGCAGAGCAGCGCCTGGATAAAGTGGGGCGTTGGTTCTGGGCACTCACACAGCACCAGTTAAAAGCGCTTGCCAGCTTTGATTCTTCAAGCCCCGCAGAGGATCATCGCTTTCAATTAAAACAATCGATTAATAATATCCCACAAGGGACTTATCAACTGATTCAACGTGGTGCCGAGAAATCGCCATTAGCCCATGCCCATACCTACCGGCTGACCCACCCACTGGGGGAGTGGGTTATTCAGCAGGCAATCGACAAACAACTACCCAGTGCCCATGTTGAGTTTAATTATTCAGCCCATCACGCCAAAATTACGGTTATTGAAGCCTTGCAAGGCAAAGCGGGCACCCTGGTTCTACAGCGTTATGCCATCGAGTCGTTGGAGCGTTCAGAAGAGTATCTAATTTTTGCAGCACAAACCGATGCCGGAGAAATTATCCCGGCAGAGGTTGCCCAAAAATTGATGCAGCTACCCGCGCAAACGAGATCGACCGAAACCGTTACAGCCAGTGTAGAATTACAGGCCATATTGGAAGAAATGCGAAACGACATCAGCAAAAGTGTTAACGAGCGCAACCTCAGTTATTTCGAGCAGGAGGTCAATAAGCTCGATGACTGGGCAGATGACATCAAAGAGGGGCTGGAATACTCAATCAAAGAGCTAGACAAAGAGATTAAACAAGTACGCCGTGAGGCCAAAGTCTCACCCACGCTGGATGAAAAACTGGCCAAGCAAAAACAGCAACGCAAGCTGGAAAGCCTGCGCAACAAACAACGCCGTGATCTGTTTGATAAACAGGATGAAGTGGACGAACGCCGCGAAGCCTTGATAGAAACACTGGAAGGAAAGTTAAATAAAAAGACAGATTTGGAAGCGCTGTTTATTATTCGATGGAGTGTTGTATGAATGTTGAAGCAACAGCAGGAGAGAGATTTTCTGACTATATTGTTTATGTTGATGAAAGCGGTGATCACGGTCTTAAAAATATCGACGGCAATTACCCTGTTTTTGTTTTGGCATTCTGTATATTCAAAAAACAGGATTACATAAACTCGGTTGTCCCCATGTTGCAACGCTTCAAGTTTGATCATTTTGGCCACGATCAAACCATCCTCCATGAAACAGATATCCGCAAGGATCGGGGTGCTTTTAGCTTCTTGAAAAGCAAAGCCATGAAAATGGAATTTCTTGATCAGCTTACCGATATCATCCAACAAACCCCCACCACGTGAGTGAGTACCGTGATAAACAAGCAGGCATACTGCCAGCGCTATCATGCACCCGATAACCCTTACCATGTTGCCTTGGGATATGGGCTGGAACGTGTCTACTATTTTTTGCGGCAGCACAATGCTCATATAGCGAACACCCACGTTGTAGTAGAGCGGCGTGGCAAAGTGGAAGATGACGAATTGGAGTTGGAGTTTCGGCGTATCTGCGATGGGGGGAATTACGAAAGTGCCCAGCTACCCTTCGACTTGGTGTTTGCAGACAAAAAAAGCAACTCCGTTGGCTTGCAACTAGCCGACCTCATTGCGCGACCTGTGGGGTTAAGCATCATCAGGCCGCAACAGAATAATCGCGCCTATACGGTAATAGAGAAGAAGTTTTATCGTAATGCCGAAGGTAGATATCAGGGGTGGGGGTTGAAATGTTTCCCGTAGTGCAGAAAAAACAGAACAGACAGAAAGCAAAAAGCCCCGGTGCTTCCACCGAGGCCAGTTGCCGACCGAGAATCCCCAGTCCTTTGGTTATCAGTATGGATATGAGAGGGGGTGCTGTCAAGTTGAGTATTCTCATATGGGGCATGGTTTATTCTGTGATGGGGTATCAAGTTACGATTAACCGATTGATTATTAGTGGATTTTTAAAGAATGTTGGTAGGAAATTCTACGCCACTGCTGATTTTACCTGCCTTTTGGGGCTAGATAATTGCTGCGACAAGGCTATAATCAGTAGCAACAATACCCCTCCCGCTTCTCGTCAGATCAGCGCACCGCGAGGGGTTACTCGTTTCTGGGGGATTAAAAAATGAACCCCGCCAACAGAAATTCCCCCCGTAAAGTCCCCTATCAAAAATTGCCGACCCACTTTGCCGAGCAAGTAGATCGGCTAGAGAGGCGTGGCTTAATACAGTCTGATCGCTCTCGTTCCCGCGTGGGAACGGATACCGGAGCCAGGCAATTTGGCAATAGTAATAAGGGACAGACCACTATTAATCTGATATATTGATCAGCCTTTATCATCTGTAGAAGAGAGGCATACAATGCCACAACGTGCGAGACTATCTGTAGCAGGTGTTCCATGGCACATTATCCAGCGTGGGAATAATCGATCAGCCTGTTTTTTTTCTGATGAGGATTATCAATATTATCTGGATACGTTCAATACATCAATAGAACCTATCGACGGAGTGGTACTTTATGGGAAGGCCGATTTCGATCATGTTTAACGCAAAGTGCAGAATATGTATTGGCATGTTATCGATATATTGAATTGAACCCTGTCAGAGCGGACATGGTGGTACACCCACGTGAATATCGATGGTCAAGTTATTGCGCAAATGCTGAAGGAAGAAAAAATAAATTACTGACGCCACATGAGCAATATTTAAAACTTGATCGCGAAGAATTGGCAAGAAGAAAGTCCTATCGAGCGTTATTCAAGGCCCATGTTGATGTGAATATTGATAACAAAATTAGAGAAGCGACAAATGGTAATGTTGTGCTTGGTAATGATCGCATTCAAGCCGAAATTGCACGAACGTTGGGTAGGTGCGTAACGAAAGGGAAAGCGGGTAGGCCGAAGAAAATTATCGAGATATAGTGGTCTGTCCCCTATACCTTCTATATCCCCTATACCTGTCCCCTATACTCTTATCATCCTATTAGTTTATTAAAACCTCGGCATTTGTCAATATGTGCCGAGGTTTTAATTATTCCGGTAATTCATCAATACTTCTCAATAAAGACTTATATTGTTCTTCATCTAATAACTCAATCCTATTAAGTATTAACCTAGAAAAATCAGTTGATCCACGAGCTAGAGCACAACTACTTGATTCGCTTGGCTATATGATAAAGGTTTGATTCACCAACCAGGTGAACGCAAACTTTTTCATTACGCCAATCAAACCAATTACTTGCACTCTATTCTCGCGTCCAACTGATCTTTCTAGGATTAACGATGCTGCTGATTTCATTTCAGGAACTTCTACTGGCTCCGGTCCTCTTTCCATGCCTCCAGATAAGTGAGATTATTCACCTTACACCGTGATTATCAAAAGCCCGATTATGCTAAAAACAGTGTAATAGTTACTCATGGGAATTGCTAAATATAAAGGCGTTTAGCCCAGTTACTCATCGAGACCTTGGATACGATTTTTCAACGTTAAATATTTTTAATGTTAAACTAATGATATATGTAGAATTGTTATTTGTGAGTTTTGGAGAGCGGAGAGCCGAGTGAGTTTACCCTACACCCTAGATGATGTTCGCGCCTATTTTGATAGTGGCGCAGTGAAGCGTGGTACAGATTATTACTTAAAGTCGAAAGTGTTAAAAGTTGCCCAAAATCCCGCCATGAATAACGTTTATGGCACTGTTAGTGGCAGCGGTCATCATAAATACAATGTTAGCGTTCGTATTGATACTGATACGTCAACGCCGTCTTTTTATGCGGTGTGCTCTTGTCCTGTGCGTATTGACTGTAAACATGCTGTCGCAATTTTGTACACTAACTGGTTTCAGCAGATGGATTTGCAAGCGCAGGAAGCCGGTACTCAAACTCAGCAAGTTGAATCTTCTCCCGGCAAAAGCCGTGAAATAGAAAACTGGCTCGAAGAACTTGAAACGCAGTTGTCGAGCAAAACAATAGATACAAAAAATGATATTGCTGCCGGGTCGCTGAATCGTCTTTTGTATGTATTAACCTTGCAAAAACAACCTTATGGCGACCGATTGCTGGTTAACTATCTTAGCGCCCGGCCGCTAAAAGCCGGCGGTTACGGAAAAGATAGCCGTTATGATCCTTATCGAATCGTCTCTTATGGTCGAACCAGTTTTATTTCCACGGATGATGAAATTATTTTGCGCGAAGTGTATGCGCGAAAGATGATGGATTATATCGAATATGATAATTTATCCGCTTCCCGTGGCGGGGAGTTGTTATCCATGATGCTGGCTACGGGGCGTTGTTTCTGGCAGGATAAAAACACGCCACCGCTGACGCCAGGTGAGCCAGCCAAAGGCGAAATGCACTGGCGCACGTTTGATGACGCCTCGCAACAGTTGAATTTTGTTGCAGAAGATGCTGAGGCAATCATATTGCCGACAATCCCACCTTTTTATATTAATGAATCAAAAGGCATCTGTGGCCCGTTAGAGATTGACGTCCCCAAAAAGGCGATGAGCCTGATACAAGCAGCCCCACGGGTATCACCGAGTGACTTATCGGTGGTGACCGAGCGTTTAACCAATCTCGTCAAAAATGTACCTGCACCCAAAAAAATCTCGACCAAAAATAAAACAGGTATTAAGCCGGTTCCCTGTCTTCATTTTACCTTGTTTGACGACGGAATTGATGACCCTTATGATTATATTGAACCCATTCCTGTGATGGAAATTACCTTGGACTATGACGGCAAAAAAACCAGTCTGTATGAACAAGGTGTCGCACTGAATTATATGCAAAATAATCAGCTGATAAAATTAAAACGAAATTTGCCGGCTGAAAAAAAATGTCTGGATTTGATTGAAAGTGTGCCGTTAATCCAGTTAATCGTCGAATATGTGGATGAGACCTTGCCACAGGACTTATTTACCATTCCAGCACCGCCTTACGCGAATGAAGAAAATGTCTGGGTAAGCTTTATGATCGAAGACCTGCCACTTTTTCGCGAGCAAGGCTGGCAAATTTCGTTTGACGATGAATTTCCTTATCGATTAGCTGAAATTGACGAATGGCACATGGATGTAGATGACAGCAGTGACAATAATCACTGGTTCGACTTGAACCTGGGCATTCTCGTGAATGGTGAGCGCTATAATCTGATTCATCTTATCTCGATTCTGATTAAACAAAACCCGCGAATATTTAAAAATATGCAGACAGAAGATGCAAATCCACCTGAAAATATCATGATGCGGTTAAATGATGGTGTGATATTACCGATTCCCTACGACAGAATTTCGAGAATCGTGAGTGTGTTGCTGGAGTTATATGATAAAAAAGGCGATGTAGAAAACAGTCTTAAGCTACCCAAATGGCGGGCCTCCGAGTTAAACGAACTCCAGTCACAAGGTTTACAATGGCAAGGTGGTGATGAATTAAAAAAGACCGCCGATAAGCTTGCGGGTTTTAAAGGCGTTAAACCAAAAGCAGCACCGAAAAAATTTAAGGCAAAACTCAGAGACTATCAAAAAGACGGCTTAGCCTGGTTACAGTTTTTACGTGAGTATAATTTTCATGGTGTACTTGCCGACGATATGGGGCTAGGTAAAACAGTGCAGGCCTTAGCGCATATCTGTGCAGAAAAAGCCGGAAAAAGGCTGGATAAACCGGTATTAGTTATTGCGCCAACCAGTTTGATGTATAACTGGCGACATGAAGCCGAGCAGTTTGCGCCACACCTAAGCATCTTAACCTTGCATGGCCCTGACCGAAAAAAGCACTTTGATTCGATCAGCGACCACGATGTTGTACTCACCACCTATCCTTTGTTGGGGCGTGATGATGAAGTATTGTTAGCGCAGGACTGGCATATGCTGATTTTGGATGAAGCACAAAATATCAAAAACCCAAAAGCAAAGGCCACCAAAATCGCCTGCCGGTTAAAAGCAAAACATCGCCTGTGTCTTACCGGTACACCGATGGAAAATCATTTGGGTGAGTTGTGGTCGGTGTTTAACTTCTTAATGCCTGGGTTATTAGGCGATGAAAAACAATTCCGGCAATTATTCCGCACACCCATCGAAAAACAGGGCGATACCGAGCGAGCCAAACGTTTAGCGAAACGACTGGCGCCATTTATGTTGCGTCGCAAAAAAGATGAGGTAGCGAAAGAGCTGCCTGCCAAAACCGAAATTGTCCGCAGCGTTGGGTTAGACGGTGTGCAACGTGACTTGTATGAAACCGTCAGGGTTAGTATGCAGAAAAAAGTGCGTGACAGTATCAGCCAGTTAGGCATGGGAAAAAGCCATATTATCGTATTGGATGCGTTGTTAAAGTTGCGACAAATTTGTTGCGACCCAAGATTATTAAAATCGAATGCGAAAGCCAAAAAATCTAACTCTGCCAAGTTTGACCTATTAATGTCATTGTTGCCCGAGTTATTGGAAGAAGGCCGGAAAATATTGCTATTTTCACAATTCACTTCGATGCTGGGTTTGATCGAAGATGAATTGAAAGTGCGAAAAATAAAATACGTCAAGCTCACCGGCAGCACGCGTAACCGGGAAAAACCCATCACCGATTTTCAGTCAGGCGATGTGCCGTTATTTTTAATCAGTTTAAAAGCCGGTGGCACCGGATTAAACCTAACCGCAGCCGACACCGTTATTCACTACGACCCCTGGTGGAACCCTGCCGTAGAAGCGCAAGCCACCGACCGTGCGCATCGCATTGGCCAGAAAAACCCGGTATTTGTTTATAAACTGTTAACCGACGACACGGTTGAAGCACGCATACAAGTAATGCAGGAAACAAAGAAAAAACTGGCCGATAGTTTATTTGATGGAACGGGCAAAGGTAAGTTACCGGATGCCAAGTCGCTGGAGGCGTTGTTTGAGCCGCTTTGATGTCCTGGTTTTATCTGGCCACTGTTTTTTTTTGTTTGGCGAGGAGATCGTAGAAATACCGTGACGACATATTCGGCAAATCTGCAGGTTTGTAGGGCATAGGGCGAAGACAGTTTGGTCTGGAATCATTTTTTGGCGCAAACCGCAAAAGAACAGGGTGTGTTACTCGATGAAGTGCGCGCACATTTGATGGTTGGTAATACATTATCTCGTTTGGAAAAAAATGTTGGCTGATGATTTGGCAAGCTGGAATTCAATTATCGGGTTGCGAAATCGCATCGTACATGAACATATGAACATTGATATGGCTCGGGTTCTCGACCTTGTTCGAGAAAATAAGTATCAATTTGTGGTTGCCTTTTTATTGAGGTCTATTGATGATTAAGGGCTGTGAGCCACTGCAGCCTATTCGGATTTAATCACTACCAAACAAATCCCGCGTATAAACCTTATCGGCCACATCATCAAGCTCATCAACCATGCGATTTGCCACAATCACGTCCGATATTTCCTTAAAAACATCAAGATCACGATAAACCTTAGAATGAAAAAACGTATCTTCCTCCAGCACCGGTTCATAAATCACAACCTCAACCCCCTTGGCTTTGATGCGTTTCATGATACCTTGAATGGATGAGGCGCGAAAATTATCAGAACCGGCCTTCATAATAAGGCGATGCACACCGACAACTTTTGGCTCACGTCTTAAAATTGAATCAGCAATAAAATCTTTTCGCGTAGTGTTCGCCTCAACAATCGCATTAATTAAGTTATTAGGCACGTTTTTATAATTGGCAACCAGTTGTTTGGTATCTTTCGGCAAGCAATAACCACCATAACCAAAAGACGGATTGTTGTAGTGTGAGCCGATGCGGGGGTCAAGCCCGACGCCTTCAATGATTTGTCGGCTATTCAGCCCGTGGGTTTCAGCGTAAGTATCCAGCTCATTAAAATAGGAAACACGCATCGCCAGATAAGTATTGGAGAAAAGTTTAACCGCTTCTGCTTCGGTAGAGTCGGTAAATAGAATGTCGATGTCTTTTTTCTCAGCACCCTGAGCCAGCAGGTGGGCAAATGTTTTCGCACGTTCAGAGCGCTCGCCCACAATAATGCGTGATGGATGGAGGTTGTCGTATAAAGCACGGCCTTCACGAAGAAACTCAGGCGAAAAAATAATATTATCAGAGCCCAGCTTTTGACGAACCTCTTCAGTGAAACCCACCGGCACTGTTGACTTTATTACCATCGTTGCATCGGGATTAATCGTCATCACATCTTTCATCACCGCCTCGACAGAACCGGTGTTAAAATAATTCGTCTCCGGATCATAATCGGTTGGCGTAGCAACGATCACAAATTCCGCATTGTGATAGGCCTCTTCCTTATCAAGTGTGGCCTTTAGGTTAAGTGGTTTGTTAGCCAAAAAATCCTCTATTTCAGCATCGACGATAGGCGATTTTTTTGAGTTGATAAGGGTGACTTTCTCTTCAATGATATCAACGGCCACAACCTCATTGTGTTGTGCCAGTAATACCGCGTTAGAAAGACCAACATAACCTGTTCCAGCGATAGCAATTTTCATATTTGTAAACCAGTTTTATTATGATTAAGGGGTAAAACAGGGTGCTTAGTCTTGGTGTTGATCAGGGAGTTTTACCTGCAACTATTCAACCGGGTATATTTTAGTATAACAAGCCTTAATGTTCTTCTGAAAGCTGTGGCTAATACGGTGCCAGTCTAAAACATCAACCATGATGGGTAAATCAGATTCTTCAAATGCATCCTTAAGCTGATAGAATATTTGCTGTGGTATTTTTTGTTTACCTGCAATGACAATATCAAGATCCGAGTGTTCATCGGCAGTCATTTTAACTCGAGAACCAAAAGCCCATACTGTTGTTGTCGGCACGAAAGTATCAAGGATTTGAATAACTCTTTTTAATTGTTCTGGTTGTAAATCAATCATTTTTTTCAGTGAGTACGCTCAATAAGCTTTTTGCGTGGCGAGCAACCCCCTGGGCTACCGTAAAAACTTCGCTTGCGGTGTTTTCGTCGTAGGTATGGGATGTTTGATTTCTCGCCTGATGATAGAGCATCCATTCGTCAACACTTTGAATGAGCTTGTGTTTTGCAGCAAGCCGGAATAACTCTCGTCGGGTTACGCCGTCTACCTGTGTTTTTCCAATATTCTCAGTTAACCAGCGTTTAATAAACTTCCAGCAAAGTTCGTAGGTAAATTCAAAATTTTGAATAACGCCAGCGATGATCAATTTGTTTTGCGATGAAGTAAGGCTGCTCATGAATTTCTGGTCGTTGCTATCTGTAATGGCATCTTCCAAAGAATGGACAGCCTGATCTAACGGCGAAAGGTCTAAAATCATCAATCAGTTATCTCGAGTATGGCCGAATCCGTCGATTCACCGTAATGTAAACAAACGTATTATTGGGTATTTGTGAACTATTGGCAACTGTATGTTTGTTCTACCTGTTTGTGCGCTTTCTGTGCGCTTTTGCTTTAACCTAGAAAGATCAGTTGGACGCGAGAATAGAGTGCAAGTAATTGGTTTGATTGGCGTAATGAAAAAGTTTGCGTTCACCTGGTTGGTGAATCAAACCTTTATCATATAGCCAAGCGAATCAAGTAGTTGTGCTCTAGCTCGTGGATCAACTGATTTTTCTAGGTTTAACGCACGGATTAGGGATTTATACTTGCCTTCAATAAGAATATATCCTATAGCTAAATAAGGTATATTCTTATTTAATGATAGTGAGGTGCAATAATGGCACAAGCAAAAACTCAAACATTAAGCCTTGGTGCGCATTGGAATCACTTCATTGAATCGACGCTTAGCCAGGGACGCTATGCTTCGGCAAGTGAATTGGTACGAGATGGTTTACGATTACTTGAAGAAAAAGAAGCGAATTCCAAGCTAGAATCCTTGCGCTTAGCCCTTGTCGAGGGAGAGGAAAGCGGGGAAGCCGGATTACTGGATATGGAGGAAATAAGAAAAGAAGCTAAACAAGAAGCTGGATTATTATAAATAATGAGAAAACTACATCAACAGGTAAAAGCACGAAGCGAAAAAAACCGATGCCAGGCAAGTTGTGATATGGGGAACCGGCACCCCAAAACGGGAATTTTTATATAGCAAAGACATGGCAAAAGCCTGTGTTTACCTGATGAGCCTGGTTGAAAGAGCCTGGTTGAAATTGTGATAAACAGGTTCGTCACAATTTTTAAAATCATAAAGAACCTAAGCTGCAGTGTTTTTATAAAAAGAAATGACGAATGAGTGAAGCAAAAAAAAACGACCCTTGCCCGTGCGGCAGTGGAAAAAAATATAAAAAATGTTGCATGCTAAAAGAAGTGACGCCTGTCGGTGATTTTGCCAGGCAAAAAATAAGTCGAACATTAGCCGAATTAACGCAGCAATTTGAAAAGCACGCCAATAAAAAATACGGAGAGGTAGCTGCTTATGCTGCTATACAAGAGTATTTCTGCTGGCAGGGTGTTCCTGACGATGAATACCTGGACATGGAATTGGGCGAAATATTTCAGAGCTGGTTTTATTACAACTGGATTCCTGATAGTGAAGAAAAGGGCGCGCCAGTACATTTTCCCGAGCATCAAATAGCAGTCGATTATTTAAAGCAAAAAGGTGATCAATTGCCTGCTTTTACACGGAAATTGATTGAGCAAGCTTGCCTGAAGCAATACAGCTTCTTATGATAAAGATTTGATTCACCAACCAGGTGAACGCAAACTTTTTCATTACGCCAATCAAACCAATTACTTGCACTCTATTCTCGCGTCCAACTGATCTTTCTAGGATTAGGGAAACCTGGCAATTTATGTGAAAGGCTAAAAAATTGTCGCACTATAACCCATCCGTCAATTTAAAATCGGAACTAACAAATGTCTGCTTATATGCAGGCGCATAACCGTTGGGAATGTTTCATGCGGTTCATTGTCAAAAGTGCCGAATTGACAACTATATGTCCAGTCACTATAATTCTTACAATATTCTTACTTTTAAGGGACGCGCTCAATGGAAACAACCAAATTATCCAGTAAGGGTCAAGTTATTATACCTAAACCTTTGAGAAGTGCGCATCACTGGGAAACTGGGCAGGAGCTTGTGGTGATTGATATGGGTGATGGAATATTACTTAAGCCTAAAACCCCTTTTCCGCTGTCCAGCATTGAGGATGTAGCATCTTGTTTGAAATATAATGGAAAGGCCAAGACCATAGAAGACATGAATGATGCGATTAAAAAAGGTGTCGAGGCTAAGTATAAATGATAGCTGTTGATACTAATATAATCATTAGATTTCTTACTCAAGATGACGAGCGGCAATACAAAAAATCATTTACGATTTTTAATAAGCAGGAAGTATTTATTTCAGATACAGTTATCCTGGAAACAGAATGGGTTTTAAGGTTCGCCTATAAATTTTCATCAGATGATATATGTAATGCATTCGTCAACTTGTTTGGTTTAAAAAGTGTTCATTTATCAAACCCAACTTTTATTGCTCAAGCACTTGAATGGCATAGGCAAGGACTCGATTTTTCTGATGCATTGCATTTAACGCAATGTCAACAATTTGAGAAGTTCTATACGTTTGACAAAAAATTTATTTCAAAAGCTAAAAACTTAACGAAGTGTGATGTTGTTTCGCCCGGATAAACGGCGTTATTTGTATATGCTCACACCTAAAGGTGTTGAAGAAAAAACCAAAGTCAGCGCGCGGTTTTTAAAGCGGAAGTTGGAAGAATATGAAACGCTTAAAAAGGAAATTGAGCGGTTGCAGAGAGAAGTTTAGAAGAATGAAGTAGGATTAGCTTTCAAAAACACGTGTTATTCGTAGGTTGGATTAAGGTACGATGGGTTTACCCAAGGCCATAAAAGCGACAAACGCGACGGATTAGAAATTCTAGTATGTAGGGTGGGTTAGCGATAAGCGTAACCCACCAGATTAAATGTGTAATTTGTCTAATATGTTTCCGAAATATCCAAGTAGAAATTACGAAACTAGGATTAACAAAGTGACGACGAAGATTAAACCAGAGCATTTTGAGATAGAGCAAATATTAAAAAGCCATTTTAATACTGGTTTACTGGCTATCTATATCTTCGGCTCATCAATAACCGAATATGAAACAAAAAATAGTGACATCGACATCGCAATAATGTGCGGATCAAAAATTGATAAAATAGAGCTTTGGGAAATAACGCAAAAAATTGCAATCGCGCTAAATAGAGATATAGATTTATTGGATTTAAAAAGTTCTTCAACCGTTATGCAAATGCAAGTTGTGGCTAATGGCCTGCGAATATACTCCGCCGATGAAATGGCTACCGAAAAATTTGAAGATTTCGTGTTTTCATCTTATGCATTACTAAATGAAGAGCGAAAGGGTATACTTGAGGATATTAAGTCCAGAGGCAGTATCTATGGTTGATGATGTATTGATCAGCAAAGCCGAAAGTATAGAGCGTTGTTTGCAGCGAATTAATGAAGACTATCTCGGTTACGAGCACGAGCTAGAGACCAACTTTACCCGTAGAGACGCCATAATCCTTAATCTTCAACGGGCATGCGAAACCTCAATCGGTGCAGCGATGCGAATCGTTCGTATAAAAAATCTGGGTGTACCAGAGGGAAGTAGAGAAGCTACAGGCAAACAGACTATGATGCACAAGACGTAATCGCACTAAATTTAACACGCGCGGTTCAACTTTGCGTGGATATTGCGACACATATAATATCGCAAACCGAAATATTGCCACCGGCTACAATGGCCGAGGTTTTTGTAAAGCTCGTTGAGATCAACTTAATCAGCAGTGAATTATCAAATAAAATGATAAGCGCAGTTGGGTTTCGAAATGTCGCAGTGCCTTCATATGACCAAATCAATTGGGATATTGTGAAAAGTATCTGTGAATATAACTTGCAAGATTTCAAGCAATTTGCAAAAGCAATGGATACGCGTCTAAATAATTAGCCCGAGTATTTGGCAGCATGATAAAAACACTGACTAGATTTGTATGTTTGCTCATGTGTCGGTGGAGTTAGCTGGGTGGGGGCTAAAGAAAATGATTGGTTTCCGTAATATCGCAATTCATGATTATAAAAAAATAGACACTGAAATTTTAAAATCTACTTTAGAAAATAATTTGATAAAATTTCCAAAGCCAATGAAAGCAGAAAAGTAGGCAGGCAAGGGTATTAAAAATGAGATTAACCGACAAACAATGCCAGGCGATTCGGCAGGCTTCAAATGAAATATTTGGAGAAAATACCGTCGTTATTGTATTTGGTTCCCGCATTGATGATAGTTTAAAAGGCGGGGATATTGACTTGTTGGTGGAGCTACCCAGTGCCATTGAAAAGCCAGCATGGCTTGCTGCTAAATTATCAGCTAAATTATCAGCTAAAGTGTCCAGGCTCATGGCTGGTCGCCATGTTGATGTGTTGCTATCTGCGCCTAACCTGGCTCAGTTGCCCATACATCAGCAGGCAAAATTAACAGGAGTGACGTTATAAATATCCCAAGTAACGTTCAATTGCGTTTGCAATTTCTGTCGCGTGTTATTAAAAAAGAGTGTGTTTATTTAAATAAAACCACCGATAGACTATTTGCAGAGGCATTCACCGTTGATAGAGCGCTGCAACTTGAAGCCGATGATGATTTGTCCGAAAGACTGGAAGCGTTCACTTCTCGTTTTTCACGCCTACAAGATACACTGGGTGATAAATTAATCCCTCAGCTGCTTCTTGCATTGGGCGAGAAGCAAGCGACAGTGATGGATAATCTTGATAAAGCCGAACGCTTGGGGTGGATAGCGAATTGAGTAAGCTGCCACAAAAGCGCTCTTTGTGTTCTTCCATTGCCTTCTGGGAATGGATGTAATAAGCCAATTAGCCCTAGATAACGAGAAATCTTTTTAACAACGAATTCTCTTTTTTGATTGTGCAGATACTGGTCGTCTTTAATTTCAAGACTTATTTTGTTTGCCCAATACTCAATTTCATTTGGTGGAGTAAATACATCAATGCCAATTTTCATTGGATAAGATCGAATTTCCCCTGCCCATGAATAAATATCTTGGAACAAGTGTTTGTGTATGGCCTTAAGGTGAGAGATAAGGTTGAAGTCATTTCCTCCGTTATTGCCTATTTTGCTGGGTTTATTGTAAAACTCAGTTAGGCGCAGGGTACAGACGACTGATTCAGCCTCTTCTAGAGAGTGCTGATTAGTGATATTTCGGAGGTTTTTGAAGACGTTGGTGCCAGGGTACTTTTCAGGGGCGGCCATGTAAGGAAGTACTTAGTTTAACCGTAAGTGTTTAGTGACTTGCTTCGATAATATCCAGCAACTCATTAGGGGTTTTTTCGTCAATAATAGCCTGCCTTAGCAGGCAAATAAGCTCATTAGTCAGAGTTTTTGTTTCTAGCGATACACTGGCTAATGCTTGAGAAAAAGCTATTTCTTGAGATTTTGACATGAATTCAATAAGTTACCTAGTTTAGTTGACTTAATCTAAAGCCAAATATAATATCGCTTCGTCATTGCTAATTATATACTCTTGGTCCTCATCGTCAAGGAACCAACGATCGAATATTTTCACAGTCATTCACCGTAGAAAGAGCGAAGCAACTTGCATTTGATGACGATTTGTCCGAAAGACTGGCTGCATTCGTTTCTCGCTTTTTGCGCAATCAGATGGTTCATGAGTATGTTGATGACCTGAGCATATTGACTTCAGCCATTCAGTCCGCGTAAACGAAGTAGCAAATACGCTGCTAGCTGAGCTGAAAAAACGCGGCTGGTTGGAGAGCGATTAGCGTAAATGTGACCAGGTCACACTGGTATTTCTTTAACCTTTCCTGACGGGCGTTCAATCATCGCTAACTCAGGCTGGAAGCCGCTGAGAAATAGGAGTAAGCTCTATACCAGACAATTTCAAAGTCAGGGTTTGAATATGCTTGGTATGGATAGAGAGTCATGTAAATCAATCACTT
>Ga0316208_1000676_pt1 | contig 37885 bp, 21 predicted proteins | sample 3monopyrite_MG_FD_204944 | JGI IMG/M metagenome (GOLD analysis project Ga0316208, IMG submission 204944) | Microbial mat bacterial communities from mineral coupon in-situ incubated in ocean water Damariscotta River, Maine, United States -... | ecosystem: Environmental > Aquatic > Marine >...
GCAGTTGGAAGAACGGAAAATTCGCTTACGATGGTCCCAACATCGGGTTCGTGGCACAACTTCGTCCAAAAAATTATCTGCCTAAGCCGTTCCCGCAATTAAACGAACTAAGCAATGCCGAGTTGGTGAAGATGCTTCGTTGTTCCTCTGCGGTTCGGCAACTGCATGCACAGCGTGAAATACTGCGGCGTGGTTCCAAAGAAAATACGAGTCAACTGCTGTGGAGTCTTATCGCTGATAAAAACGCTCCACGTTATGCACGCTCCGCAGCGATCTTTACTTTCAAGCAACTCAACGGCAGGGCGGCCAATGCTCAACTTCTTGAAGCGGTGCAGTTCCCCGAAATTCGTGATCTTGTTTTGAAAGCGCTAACGGATCGCAAAGCAGGATTAAAAGAGCTTCCGTTGGAACCGTTTATCGAAGCCTTGCACGATAAAAACCCGCGTGTCCAGGCGCAAGCCTTAATTTCACTGGCGAGGTTGAACCGCCCGGAAGTCGCTTCGTCGGTATTACCGTTGACGAAACGAACTCAGGGAGAACTTCCCCCCGCCACCAGAGATCAACACAAACAACCCGATCCCGGACGCGTCATTCCGCACCTGGCTGTTCGCACGCTTGTGAAGCTGAAAGCATCGAAAACATGCCTGGAAAGTTTGGATGGTTCGTTTCGCGACGGTGCATTATGGGTACTAAAGTATATGCACGATTCGAAAGTAGTTAATGCGTTAATTCAGAACCTGAAAAGTGAATCGGACATAAAACGATGTGAAGAAATTCTGGCTCTGCTCATTCGGCTCTACTTCAAAGAAGGAAAATATTCCGAAGGTTGGTGGGGCACACGCCCTGATCATTCCGGCCCCTACTTTTTAAGTGAAACCTGGCAGGCAACGCCGCAAATTGCAGAGGTAGTCCGCAAAGCCTATCTCGATCCAAAACATTCTGTCAGTCAGGCGTTTCTCAGACAACAACTGATTCGACACAAAGTCAAAATTGAGGGTCTGCCAGAATGGACGGAAAAGGAAGCGAATGAAATCAACGAGAATAAACCGATCTCCATTCCGAAAGTGGATCCGAACAACAAAAACCAAATTGCAAACATTCCGTATGAAAAAACGTTTGACCGCGTGATGAAAGCAAAGGGAGAAGTGAAAGAAGGAAAAAGATTATTCATTTCACAAGCCTGCAATGCGTGCCATACCAATGCGGAAGGACAAATTCCGAAAGGACCGCATCTGGTCGATATTGGCAAGCGATACAAACGGGAAGAGCTGATTGAATCAATCCTCAAACCATCCGCCAAAATTGCTCAGGGATTTGATACTTACGTTTTCATCATGGAAGACGGCAAACAGCACGTCGGCTTTGCAACGAGCGAATCGGCAGAAAACATTCACATTCGCAAAAACGATGGTGTTGCAGTAGAACTGATTCTGGATGAGATCGAATTCCGAAAAAAGCAGGAACAATCGATGATGCCGATCGGCCTGGTCAACAATCTCACCCCGGAACAACTCGCCTCACTGGTTGACTATTTGAATTCACTGCGATCAGGCAAAAAGAACGGCTCAAAGAAAAGTAAATGATTCCATGTGTAAGGTTACCAGGTGGCCCGTCTACTTTAGTGGTTGGGTGCCGTTAGGCACAGTCTGACCTACACTATTTTGACTCGGCAGACAGAACTTGAAGATAATCATCATGATGAAAACAATTGTACTTATTGCCGTCATCTTTTCCGCTTCGATGGTTTATGGTGAAGAAACAAGCTCTGACACTAAACAGGCTGCAACATCGAATCAACTGTATGCGAAGGGAATACCTGAGAAGGGGTTTCTCACGCTCAAGACAGAGAACTACGCCGTACCGATGGATGCGGCGAGTGGTTGGACGATTGAGAAATTGGAGTTTCGTGACGATACATTTTCTTTGAATAATGGACACTACGGTACCGTTCTAAGGCCCAAAGCCGGGCAGTGGTGGGGGACCGGGCATACGGAAGGTGGGCGTGAAGTTGTGCATCGCCTCAAGCTGATCGTTGATGGACAGGAAGTTCCCATCATAATTGGTGAAACAGTTTCTGGAAAACGTGTTCAACTGATTAAAGAATCGACGATCTGGAAATTCAAAGTGCGGGCAGAAGTTGTTATTAATAACGACCATGTTATTGAGCGGACAACTCTTGAATCGCTGGAAGATTGCCAGACAGATCTGATCTACTATTTCATGCACTGCTTCGGGCCAACGACAACAAAATGGATCGCCCGACTACCCGATGGTGCGATTGAGCAGGGACCATTGAATGCAGCCGGGGGGATGAAGCTCAGCAAAAACAGTACATGGGTCGCGCAGTTTGATCCAACCAAACAGATTGGCATACTCTGTTACACCCCCCAAGTAATCTCTGGCAGTGGCAGCACAAGTATGATTTGGGATTTGGATCGCTACCACAAATATTATTTGCGTCAAAATAACGGGCAGAGTTTCAAAAAAGGAGACAAGCTCGATTACACCGTGATCGTTAAAGCAGTTCCTGGTGAAGATGGTGACTGGAAAAAAACACGCGATGCGGCCCGTCACCTTTTGACGTTATATCCACCCACAAAATAACTCAGCGGGTTGTTTTGCCAGGCATAGGAGGGCATTGAGTGATCGTTTAAGCTCTTATTAATGAAATGCTGCGCAAAAGTGGCATGATAATTGGGGAAAACGTAGGTTAGGCTTTCTAGCCTGACATCATTACGCACAAACTTTTCGAGATAATAAGGTCCGTTCGCTGGTCAATCAAAAGGCGAGCTTCATGGAAACCACATTCATCAGGCTGGAAAGCCTAACCTACTTTGGTTCCGACTACGCCGGGTTAAGAATCAGATAATAAAGGTTACCTGAAATTAAATTCATCGAGTTGCTGCGCAACACAGACAACCCGTAGCGGGATTGTCTGTGGTACCCCGGTGAATAAAGAGTAAGTCGAAAACTAAAAAAGAGAGGCCTTTTTCAAGACCCCTCCTATAACCCGCGTTGCGTATCACCGCTGATCAACGATCTGCTTTGACGACAACAAATCGCGTGGCGTTGCCTCGGCGGATCAGCATCAAAACGCCTTTTTCTGCAGAGGTATCTTTGATCGCTTTTTTGAAATCGTCCACATTTTTAATTTTTGTCTGGCCGATTTTTTCGATCACTTCGCCTTCTTTCAATCCGTTGAATTCTGCAACACTTCCTGATTCAACAGAAGTGATGATGACACCGGAAACTTTTTCCGGGTAGCCAAACTGTTCGGACAATTCTTTAGAGAGATTTTGAACATTCAAGCCCAACTCTTTTGAACTGACAGTACCAGGGGCATCTGCTTCTTTTTCTTTCTTTTCCTGTTTGGCCTCAGCAGAAGCGAATGATTTTGAATCTGGCATTTCTGCAAGTTTGATTTTCAGTTTGCGTTGTTTGCCATTTCTCTGAATCGTCAGTGGATAGGGCTTTCCGATCTTCAATCGTTCGGTAATCCCTTGCAGGTTCCGCGTCCCTGTCACTTTGTGACCATCCAGTTCGAGAATAATATCACCCGTTTCCAGCCCTGCTTTTTCAGCGGGAGAATCTGGAACAACCTGTGTAACGATTGCGCCGGTGTAGATGTTCAAATCGAGTTGTTGAGCCAATTCGTTGGTCAACGGTTGAATCATCACGCCGATGAAGGCACGTTTGACATGACCATGTTCTAACAACTGATCCGCAATCCAGCGGGCCATGTTGATCGGGATGGAAAATCCAACGCCATCGTATCCACCGGAACGTGAAGAGATCGCGGTATTGATTCCGACGACTTCTCCGTTGAGATTAACCAGCGGTCCCCCACTATTACCAGGATTGATCGCGGCATCGGTCTGGAGATAATTTTCTCGCTCATTGATACCGGGACCACGTCCTTTGGCACTAATAATCCCTTGAGTGATCGACTGTTCCAAGCCGAACGGTGCCCCGAACGCTAACACCCAATCGCCTACTTCGGTTCGGTCACTGTCTCCCAATGGGACCGGATGCAGATTCTTCGCGTTGATCTTGATGATTGCAACATCTGAGCGAGGATCTGTTTTCACATCAACCGCTTCGTACTCTTTGCCATCATGAAGCTTGACGACAATGCGATCAGCACCATTGACCACATGGTTATTGGTTATGATGTAGCCATCTTTGCTGATAATGAATCCCGAGCCCTGCCCGAGCGAGCGGTGCTGTCGACCGCGTGGCATTTTCGGAGACTTTTGACCATCGAAAAAACGTTTGAATTCGGGGCTGTTCTTGAAGAACTTCTCAAACTCTGGCGGGATTCCTGCTCCTCCGCCTAAGCCATTTGAGACTTGCGAAACTTTACTTTCCGTTTTAATGGAAACGATTCCCGGAAACGTTTTCTTGGCAACTTCCCGGAAGGATCGTGATAAATCTTGAGGCGAAACAACCGCCTTGGCAAGAGCCAGTCGCACTTGCGAGGTGCTATCCTGCCCCACTCCCACTGTAGCGACAATCGCGATACTAAACCCGACCAAGGCAAGGATTCCAAGTACCAGGGTACTGGAAACCCCTTGTCTGGCAGGCATGATCGCCCTTACTCTTTTAACTGGTAACTCCGATTTTGTTTTCTTTAACATGGAAACGATTCCTTTCCTCTTCTGTTTATGTTTCTGGTGAATTTCGTTGCGGAACTAACGCAAGCCCTACGAATTCTCGCTTACCACGTCAGACCAACAAGGGCAAGCAGATTCAGGTAGGTTTTCAGGTGGGTTAACCTCTTCTGCTTATACTACGCATCAGACGGGGAATTTGCTGGAAAATTTTTCATACAAATGATTTTCTCCAGTGAAAGAGAGCTTATTCTTTGCCAAAATAAGTATAATGACACTTTGAAATCCGCATTGTTGGGTCTCTGATTCCCATTTTGGAATGATGCTGTTACAATACTCTTCCAGTTGAGAATCCCATTCTGCCTGCACGTCGTTTATCCCCTAATTTGAAGATTCGTAAGAACTTATGAACATTGGTCCGAATTCTCTTCAATCGGAATTGGAATGCCTTGCTACCTGCGAGCGTGTGCTTGGCTACGAATTTAAGAACAAAGCTTTGCTAAAACTAAGCTTGACGCATGCTTCGGTTGCCCCCACACGTTTGAATTCGAACGAGCGGATGGAATTTTTGGGGGATTCGGTTCTTGGCATGGTGGTTTGCGACCGTTTGTTTGCCAGGTTTCCTGAAGATGAAGAGGGGCAGTTGACACAGTTGAAATCAGAAGTTGTCAGCCGTACTGCTTGTGCCCAGTTGGCAGGATCGCTGGGGTTGATTCGGTTTGTGTACATGGGGAAGGGGTTGCATCAGGCAAGTGAAGTTCCTTCCTCTGTATTGGCGGGGGTTTTCGAATCGATTATTGCAGCGATCTATTTGGATGGGGGTTTCGATGCGGCTTACCAGTTTATATCCAACAACCTCGATGGATTGATCAGTCATGCAGCAGAAACCGCGCACAATCGTAATTCTAAAAGTAAGCTCCAGCAGTGGACACAAAAAGAACTGGGGCTGACACCAACTTACAAATTACTCAGCGAAACCGGTCCGGACCATTCCAAAAACTTCCAGGTTTCAGCCGTCATCGGAGCAAACAGCTATCCATCTGCCTGGGGCATGAACAAAAAAGAAGCCGAGCAAAAAGCAGCGCTCAATGCGTTGCAAGAATTGCAGGATAAAACAGAGACCTCAAGCGATTCTGGCTCGTAAGGGAACCTCTATTCATTCAATAATCCTATTGAACGGAGGGGAGACATTCTTGTCTGCCTTGAATCCGGCTTACTCAAACAAGACAGACGCCGAATGTCTGTACTCCTTTTTGAATGAATATTTGAATGAATGGAGGTTCCCGTAATATACTGCTTGCGGCCAAGAATGGAACAATTGTTTAACGGCAAGCCGAAGGCGACTGCGTATGTGGGCTGGATTAAAAGGCTCGAATGCCACCTTCGTCTTGCCGATTAGTAAATCAACAATAACCGTATGAAATACAGGTTCCGCTCTGGTGGACTTTTTTCGTTTTTTTTGATGAGATTTCCCAATGCTTAAACGTGATATTACTTTCTTCGCTTTACTTACCATTCAGATAATATTTCTGATTGGCTGTGAACCGACTCCGGCAAAAGAACCGGAAGCTGCCGGGGTCGCGACTCTCTCTGATGCGTCTCAATCGGAGTCCGCCAATGTGAGAGGGGAAGACTGGCCCGTTTTTCTGGGGAACCAAAATTATGGTCTTTCTCAAGAAACGGGCTTATTGAAATCCTGGCCGCAGCAAGGGCCGCGACTTGTCTGGGATCGTGCCATCGGGACCGGTTACAGTGCTCCTTCGGTCCGTGGAAATCGGCTGGTTATTCACCACCGGATTGATGACGTAGAAATTGTGGAGTGCCTGGACGCCGGCTCTGCGAAGGTTTTGTGGAAGTATGAATCGCCTTCTTCTTTCGCTGATCCCTACGGTTACAACAACGGTCCAAGATGTACGCCCCTGCTGACAAAAGATCGCTGTTACACATTCGGGGCACAGGGACGATTATTATGTTTAGAATTGACTACGGGGGAAAAAATCTGGGAACGTGAAACAGGAAAAGAATTCAATATTCCGCGTGCTTTTTTCGGAGTCGGTGCAACACCCATTCTAGAGGGAAATCGGCTAATTGTGTTTGTGGGCGGACAACCAAATTCCGGCGTCGTCGCGTTTGATGCCGGGACTGGCAAAACGTTATGGGAAAGCGTCGGCAAGAAAACCTGGGACGGTGTCGAAACCGGCTGGTCAGAACCGAAAAAGTATAAATGGAGTGGAGAAGAGATGCTCGTCAGTTATTCTTCCCCGGTTGCGGCGACCATTCATGGCAAGCGACACATTTTATGTTTGGTTCGACAAGGCCTTGTTTCAGTTGATCCTGAAACTGGGGCAGAAAATTTCAAATACTGGTTCCGTGCGCGTTTGCACGATTCTGTAAATGCGGCACGCCCGGTTGTGATTGGCGATACCATTCTCCTTTCAGCCGCGTACCGAACCGGGGCAGCATTGCTGAAAGTTTCATCCGATGGGAAAAGCGTGAAAGAAGTTTGGCGAGATCGACGCAACTTAATGACACACTGGTCCACCGCAACTCCAGTGGGCAAATTCGTCTATGGATTCAGCGGCAGGCACGAAAACGAAGCCGCGATGAAGTGCATGAAAGTTGCTACCGGGGAAGTCATCTGGCAAACGTCCGGCTGGGATGGTTCGATTGAACATTTAACCCCCGTTTCAAAAAGTACCGTCAAAAACAGCAAGACCGGCAAAGTGGAAGCCTGGCCTTATTACGGGCGCGGTTCCTCGATTTACGCAGAGGGAAATTTGATCGTATTAGGGGAACGCGGGACGTTAGCTTTGGTGAAAGCGAATCCCGAATCATTTCAAGAAATCAGCCGTTTTAAGCCGGTCCGCATGGAATATCCCTGCTGGGCGGCCCCGGTGTTAAGTCGCGGGAAACTCTTTTTACGCTGTGACAATGCACTGGTCTGTTACGATATTAAAGCAAGTTCCACCAAGTAGTATCGCCTGCCCTTGTGAACCCCATCAACTTCTAAGGATGTAGGAACCAGGAAATCTCAATATGGACCCTCGCAGTTGACGCCAATTATACTGGTGCGTTACAACCCCATAAACAGGCAGATACTTTTATGTAAGAATCAAGGATTTCACGATGTCACAGAATCAGAACGGAACTGCAGAGAAATTTTCTGCTACGCAAGCCTGGGGAGAGATGGGCGAAGATGCCACGATCTTAATTTTTGGTGCATCGGGCGATTTAACCGCACGTAAATTGATCCCGGCGTTATACACTCTTTGGAAAACTGGCTATCTTCCGAAAAAGTCTCAAATAATTGGAGTGGCCCGCCGGGAAAAAAGTGATGATATTTTTCGGAAAGAAATGTTTGAAGCGATCCGCTCAGCTTCGCGCACCGGAGAAGTGACAGAAGCAGACTGGGAACAGTTTGCCGGTCGTTTGCATTATCGTCAGGTCGATATTACCGATGCGACTCAGTACGAAAAACTGAAAAGCTCACTGGAAGAATTGGAAACAAAGCTTGAACTTTCAGGCAAACGAATCGTTTACATGGCGACTGCGCCGAAACTTTTCCTCCCTGCAGTAGAATCGCTCGATACTTCAGGCATGATCCCCAATGTCGAAGAGGAAAACTGGTTGAGGGTGGTATTCGAAAAACCGTTCGGACACGATTTAGTCTCTGCGCAAAGCTTGAGTCATTCACTCAGTCGGCATTTGCACGAAAGTCAGATTTACCGCATCGATCATTATTTAGGCAAAGAAACCGTACAGAATATTTTGCTCTTTCGATTTGGCAATTCGATATTCGAACCACTGTTAAATCGAAACCATGTTGATCATATACAAATTACCGTCGCAGAATCGCAAGGCATGGAACGCGGGCGTGGCGGTTATTACGATCAATCGGGAGCATTACGCGACGTGCTGCAAAATCACGTTTTGCAACTGCTTTGCCTGATCGCGATGGAGCCTCCCGCCTTGTTTCGTGGGGATGATATCCGAGATGAAAAATTGAAGGTTCTGCAGGCGATGAGGCCGGGAGATGAAAACGATATTTCTCAGTGGACGGTTGCAGGGCAGTACACTGCTGCTGAAGCTGAAGGGGGAGAAATACTAATCGGCTACCGCCAGGAAGATCGCATTCCGGAAGTCTCCCGACGGGAAACTTACATCGCCCTGGAAGCATTTGTCGATAACTGGCGCTGGGCAGGAGTCCCATTTTATATAAGAACAGGTAAGCGGTTGCCTGCCCGCGTGAGTGAAATCGCGGTCCAGTTCAAACACCCGCCGATGAACCTGTTTACAACCGTCGAATGCGATGGCGATATGTGTGCGATGGTCGAAGCGAAACCAAATACTCTTGTTTTTCGCATTCAGCCCCAGGAAGGAATTCAATTGACCTGTTCTACCAAACGCCCCGGTATGCAGTACCAGATTCATCCTGTGAAGATGGACTTTGCTTACGATGAAGAATTCAACACCGGTCTTCCTGAAGCTTACGAACGCTTGCTGCTTGATGTGATGAGAGGTGATACAACCCTGTTTACCCGCAGTGATGAACTCGAAGCTGCCTGGAAATTCGTCACACCAATTCTGGAACATCTTGAAAGTCGAAATCAAGATCCCGAATTCTACCCGGCTGGAACCTGGGGACCGGAAGCGGCTGATAAATTGCTCGAAAAAAGCGGACGGCATTGGCGCAAACCATCCGTCAATCTGTAAGCGGAATAAAGCGTGCTTCTCATGATGGAAAATCAACTTGATGGAAACATCGTTTATCGGCAAGCCAAAGGTGACTGCGTAAACAGGTTTGTTTGATTGGAAGCTGTCGAACCACAAAAGAACGCCAACTAAATTTCAGTGATGGGTGGTTGGGGACAAATTGTCGGAAGTTTTCTGAACAATTGACGAGACGCCTGGTGACAATTTGCCTCCAGACGTAATCAAGCTTCAAGTTCTGGGGGCAGATTGTACGGAAGTATCCTGAACATTCGGGCTTTTCCATTAACAATCTGTCCCCGCCACCCTCCGCTGAGTCGTTACAATTAACCAATCATGGGATCAATCATTTGTGAAACCCCGTGACCATCTGTGGCTTTTTTATGAGGGACTAAATATGGTCTTCAACAGATCGTTTGTTTTTGGATGCTCTATTGTAAGCAGTTTGTTTCTGGCGCAGATGGCTTTGCTTTCTCCCAGTCTGATCGCTGATGATTGGCCGCAGTTTCGGGGGGCAGAAGCTCGGGGCGTTGCCGATCATCCGGGGTTGCCGGAGCGTTGGAGCGAAACGGAAAACATCCTCTGGAAAAAACCGGTTGAAGGTCGCGGGTGGTCATCGCCTGTTGTTGCAGATAACAAAATTTTCGTAACAACCGTGGTGCGTTTATCGGGAAGTGATGAAAAAGCGAAGCCGGGGCTTTACTTCGGCGGCAATCGCAACAAGCCGCCTCAGGTAGAACATCAATGGAAAATAATCTGCTTCCGCTTGAATGACGGCAAGGAACTTTGGCAGCGGACATTGCATCATGGGATCCCCAAAACATCCCGGCACATTAAAAACAGTTATGCGTCTGAAACTCCCGTCACCGATGGCAAGCACGTTTATGTTCTTTTTGGAGATGTTGGCCTGTACTGCTTAACGACCAGCGGAAAACAAGTCTGGTCGAAACCGTTGCCGCCCTGTAAGACCCGTTTCGATTGGGGAACTGCTTCGTCGCCGATTTTGTATAATGAAAAACTGATTATGGTCAGCGATAACGAAGATTCTTCTTATCTGGCAGCTTTCAATAAACAAACCGGCAAGCAAATCTGGAAAGTATCCCGTGATGAAAAAAGTAACTGGGCCACACCGTTCATCTGGAAGAACTCATTGAGAACAGAAATTGTTGTGCCGGGCAGTGGAAAAAATCGCTCGTACAATCTTGATGGAAAATTGCTTTACGAATTTGCGGGTTCTTCAAGCATTACCATTGCCAACCCGTATACTGCCCACGGTTTGTTGTATGTGACATCCGGCTACATACTCGATCCCAAGAAACCAATCTTTGCGATTCGCCCCGGTGCTTCGGGAGACATTTCTCTGCAATCAGAAGAAACATCGAACAAATATATCGCATGGTGCCAAAAGAAAGCGGCTCCATACAATCCTTCTACGATTGTTTATCGCGATCAGCTATACGTCTTGCAGGATCGCGGTTTTTTCACTTCGTTTAATGCCACCACGGGAGAACCTGTCTACGGCAAACAACGCCTGCCGGAAGGAAAATCTTTCACAACATCTCCCTGGGCATCGAACGGGAAAATATTCTGCTTGAACGAATTTGGAGAAACATTCGTCATTAAAGCCGGGCGTCAGTTTGAATTGCTGCACACAAACAAACTCGATTCAAAAGAACTCTGCATGGCTACACCAGCTATCGTTGGCCGCAAAATTATTTTGCGAACCGGCGATAATCTTTACTGCATATCAAAGAAGTAAGCATTGCTCAAACAATAACGCTCGCCTCTTCCATTTACATTTCGCAAGATTGTGCTAAGTCTATGGGACGCAGGCCTGTGAAGGCAAACTGAAGATGGGACAATTATTGTTTCATTCATGCTTACTCGATACGGTAATAAAGGGTACAATCTCGGCAGTGCAGATGTTTTTCCAGGCCTCATTATGAGGAAACGCTTCATTCATGTTTTCCTTCGCATTAAAAAACATTCTCAGTCGTCCGACTCGCAGCGCATTGGCGGTTGTCGGGATGACGGTTGCCATTTTAGGGTTGGTTGGATTATTTTCGATTGCAGAAGGCTTGGATCAGGTTGTCGGAAATACGCTCAACCGTGTCCCCGGATTTGTCGCGATGCAGCGCGGGGCACCGATCCCGCTTTTTTCGACACTCCCCAGAGCGTGGACCGAAGAACTCGAAGCAATCCCGGGGGTTCGGGCGGTCAGTCCGGAGTGTTGGATTCGTGCCAATGTGATCGATGGCAAGATGATTATTTCGCCTCCCCGATTGCTCTGCGGTTCGGATATCATCAGACGAAATCGCTTAAATATCGGCGTCTATCGCGAGGATATCATCGAAGGTCGTTATCTGGAAGAGCAGGATGTTGGCACTTTAAATTGTGTCATCAGTAAGCCGATCGCCAAAGAACATAATAAAAAAGTGGGGAATCCGATCGAAGTAAACGGTCAGCAATTAAAAATCGTTGGCATCTACTTTACCGGATCGATCCTGCTCGATGTCGCGATCATCATGGATGCGAACCGCTTCCGGGAACTGGCTCGCTTTGATGACCAGACCGTTTCCAGCTTTTATATTGAACAGGATGGTTCGGTTCCCGATGACGTTTTGCTTCAACGAATAAAGGATCATTTTCGTGGACGCGGACCGGGGAATTTTCGCGGTTCGATGCTTTTTTCAGGCAGCGATTCCAAAGAGAATCCACTGACGTCATTCATTAAACAGGTTGATCAAGCACTGAAACAGAAGCCGGAAAAGTCAAACAGCAAGAGTCTTGGTCTTTCGAAGCAAAAAAAAGATTCTGAAAAACGAACCCGTACATCTCTAGGGGCAAGCAAAAAAGAAGCAACTGTTGCAGACGACCCGATGGAAGTTCGCCTGGCTGCCGATTGGTCCGGGCGCATCAATAAGTTTGCAGAAGACCTTGATCTGGCATTAGGGATACTCACTTCACTGGGACTGTTTATTGCCGTTGTCAGTATTATCAACACAATGCTGATGAGCGTAACCGAGCGAGTGGGCGAGTTCGGAATATTACGAGCAAACGGCTGGAGCAAATGGGATCTCATTCGGCTGATCACTTTTGAATCGCTGCTGCTTGGTATCGCCGGTGGGCTCATTGGCACTATTTCAGGCTGGGCGTTGACACTGATCGTCAACGCTTCTTTCCCCACAAAATTCGAGTTGTATGCCAGCCCGAATCTTCTCGTATTCGCGTTCTGCTTCAGTGCAATACTCGGAGTGGTTTCCGGATTGTATCCTGCAATCTGGGCCGCTCAACTGAAACCGATGAAGGCAATTCGCAGGAATTAAGCGTTGATGAAACAACAATGATCGCATTTGCAGTTTGCAGCACTGCGTTCAATAGATTTTCACAATGACAGATCAACAACAGGGGCCGTTTTTGCGACCCCTGTTGTTGATCTGATGAAAGAAGTTGTTCAATCAAATCTTCTTCAAAAAGACATCTCGAAAACGGATTTCACCGCCGTGAGTTTGTAATTGAATAGGACCGGTTTTGTAGATCGGCTTATCTTTTTCGAAATAGTTATCCATCTTTTTATTATCGACAACAAGTTTATCGTTCAGGTAGACGGTAACGTTTTCGCCTTTCATGATTATTTGCAGATGGTTCCATTGACCAAACGGCTTGTCTGCATGTACCAGCGGAAGTTTTCCTTCTCCCTTGTTGTTATACAATCCGCCGGAACCGAGATTCGCTTTGATTTTCCACTTGCCGCCCGCTTCGGTTGTATCCCAGATTTGAACCTGCGGAACACCGCGAAGATAAATACCGCTGTCTGCCTTGGCGACGGTTTTATAGTCGAGCCGTAATTCAAAATCACCAAAATCTTCAGCAGTCGTTAAATAAACGCCGTGTCCATCGTTGACCAACTCGCCCTTATCGACAGACCAATGTTCCAGTACATCTTTCCAGTTTTTATCCAGTATTTTCTTCTGTGCCTCTGCATCCATCTTTCTGAAAGCAGCCGGGCCTCCTTTTATTTGATGAAAATTCATTCCGATCCAGCCGGATAAATCTTTCCCGTTAAATAACGCACGAAATCCCTCGGGCGGAACATTGAGACAATTCGCTTTCTGTTTTTCTGCCGCAGATGAAACGGAAGAATTGAAAAGCGTAATCGCCAAAGCACAGAAAAGAGTCTTCTTCAAGTAAAGCATCGTGTTCATTAGTTGATTCCTCATCGACTGTTTGTAAAGAATTTCGTCAGGTGGTTAAACTCGGGTGGTCAAACAAAGTTAAATGAATTTTATCATCATCGGATACGACCAGGCTATTCCATCGTTTGCCTTGATGCCACCGATTATCGGGAAGACGATACCAATTAGACCCAAAATGGGAAGCAATGCAAAGCCAATCATGAAAAAGCAAAGTAAAATCGCGATGATACTGTAAAACAACATGGAAATAATAAAGTTCAAAACATTTCTGCCATGAACTTCAATGCCAGGCAATTCATGTTTCTTAATTTGCCAAATCAGTATGGGGGCAACCAGCCCGGCAACTGGAACAATGTAGCCAAGAAATATAGAGAAATGAAGAAGCATGGCCCAAATTCGAGTCTGTTGATCAACTTGTTGCAAACTCTCGTTATGTTCGTCCTGCGAATCAGCATCAAATACTTCGCCCTGTTCCATCGTATTCCCTCTTCATATCGTATCAATGAAATACTGCACAAAAGTGGCGGATTATTTCAAGAGTTTTTTTTGAACCACGAATCAACGCGAATCAACACAAAATAAATACCATCAGATTTTCAGTTTGTATCAGGATGGTGTGCCTGCACGAATGGTACTGTCGTTCATTACTTCTTTCAAGTGTTGTTGCTGTCCAGCGAGTAGATGGACGGAAATTGGCTTGGGGGAAAGAGGAGCTGGTTTGTTGGTTTTGCTTCCCGTTCTCATCTCTTTTCAGACCTTCAATTCAGGGTTCTGTTTTGTGGTTCGTACTCCTTTGCCGCACTATTTCGAAGTGTTGACCGTAATTCTAAGGATTGAAGATACAGTAGTTGAGCATTGTCTATGCCAAAGCAACCAGGACCAGATCAGGCATGTTGCTTTTGTATTTAGCTGAAGCGGTTATAATTCCATCAATGGCAGGGCAAAAATGGCAGGGCAAATTTTTCAGAAAAAGTGGAGTGGAAGCCCAGGGATATTTTCCAAACAAAAACAACTTCTCCTACTCCCGGCTTTCCAATCAGTAAGACGTAAAGGAAATCAGTCATGGCTAACTGGAAACATTGGCAGATTGAACGAAATGAGGGCGGCATCGCGACGGTTTGGGTCGATGTTAAAGATCAATCGCAAAACACATTTTCTGCGGCAGTCCTTACCGAACTTTCAGAAGTTCTTGATGAGCTGGAGCAAGCTGCTTCAGAAAAAGTAATTCTGTTTCGATCCCGCAAAGCGAACAGTTTTTTCGCAGGAGCTGATGTCAAAGAATTTACGAGTATTGAAACGGCTGAGCAGGCGAGTGAAGTTTCTGCCCATGGTCAACAGATTTTTGCGAGAATTGAAGCGCTAACTCCGGTAACCGTTGCGATCATTCGTGGTGCCTGCATGGGAGGCGGTTTGGAATTTGCGTTGGCGTGCAATTATCGTCTCGCAACCAACGCAGCGGCAACACGAATCGGATTACCCGAAACACAACTCGGTATTCTTCCTGCCTGGGGAGGGACACAGCGGCTACCGAAAATTGTGGGGCTGCTTCAGTCAATTGCGATGATTTTACAGGCACAAAAATTAAATGCAGACAAAGCGGCTCGCATCGGTTTGATTGACCGCATCTTGACGGATGAAGAACTGGAGGCGGGAATAGAGAAAGCATCAAGTGAATTACTAACTGACGGTTCTTTGCAAAAACCAACGAAGAAACGAACCTGGACGAAGTGGTTCATCGACAAAACAAAAATGGGCCGCTCGATGGCAATCGGTGCGACCGAGAAGAAAATTGCTTCGCAGATTAGTCAGTACCCCGCATTGGGAAAAGCATTGCAGGCGATTCGTCTTTCGTTTTTTGATCCTGAAAAAGGTTATGAATTTGAACGCAAAGCACTCGGCGAATTGATGCTCTCTTCGACGTGCCAAAATCTGGTGGCTCTGTTTCTTAATCAGGAACGTGCCCGTAACCTGAAAACATGGGACGTCCCCGAAGCAATCCGCGAAACAACGCTGGAAACGATAGCCGTTCTGGGAGGCGGGACAATGGGGGCAGGCATCACACAGGTCGCTGCCAAGCGGGGCTTGAAAGTGATCCTGAAAGAAATTAACGATGACTGTCTGAATGCTGCCCGTTCTCGCATTCAAAAATCGATGGACAAATTGCTGGCCCGAAAACGGATGAGCGAAGCTGATGTCCGCAAGCAGATGGCGACGATTAATTTCACCACCGAATGGGACGCCGTTTCGCAGGCAGAAGTTGTCATTGAAGCTGTTCCCGAAACGATGGAATTGAAGAAAACGGTCTTTCGCGAACTTTCAGAAAAATGTTCTGCTGAAACGGTCCTGGCGAGTAATACCTCTGCTTTGTCGGTCAGCGAAATTGCAACCGTTATTGAAAATCCCGAGCGAATGGCTGGACTGCACTTTTTTAATCCGGTGCACAGCATGGATCTCATTGAAGTGGTGCAGGCAGAAAAAAGTTCGCCGGAAACAATGGGGAAACTCGTCATGCTGACCAGGCAGTTGGGGAAAACGCCCATTGTCGTGAAAGATTCTCCCGGCTTTGTCGTCAATCGGGTTCTGATGCCTTATCTGGACGAAGCCGTGCTGGCAGCCGTTGAAATGACAGCCCGCGGGCAGGATTTGGGCCAGATTGATCGCGAGTTGAAAAACTTCGGCATGCCGATGGGACCGTTGGAATTGTACGATCAGATTGGAATCGATGTCGCAGCTCATGTCGCCGGCTCGATGGCTGTCGTTTTTGGTGATGACTCAATGACATCAAAAATCCTGCAACGAATGACCGAACAGGGACGACTGGGGAGGAAATCGGAATCTGGCTTTTACAATTACGAAAAATCAAAACGAGCCGGTTTGACCGACTTGAAACCGTTTCTCACAGACATCGAACTTGATTTGGCAGAAGCACCAAAAACACCGTTGGATGAATTCATGACGCCGATCCAACAACGGCTCATTCTGGCGATGGTCAACGAAGCGGGACGTTGTCTGGATGAGAAAGTCGTTCCAGAGGCATGGATGATCGACTTGGCGATGGTTTTCGGCACCGGCTTCGCCCCGTTTCGGGGTGGTCCGCTCAGTTATGCCAAACAGTTTACGAAAGAAGATCTCCTGCAAACCCTCGAGCAACTCTCAGAAGTTTACGGCAAACGTTATCGCCCCGCAGAAGCATTGAAAACGTTGTAAGATGGTGGCAAATGAAAGGATTAAGCCGTCTAAATGGTTCCTGACACTTTTTTCTGCACTCCTGTCCATCATGTTTTTACTATAACCACAGAGGAAACGGTTCCTGACACGAATGGCACCTTTTCTGATCACCATTTAATCCGACGGTTAATGCTTTGTCGCTGTTAAGCTGCCGCTGGGATGTCGGTGGTTGTTGAGCTGGCCGAATCATCCAGCGCGACGTACCGGTTAACGATGCTCCATAGCGAGTCTGCAATTTGAGCAGGCTCATCATTCAGCGTTGTGCTTAATTGCTGAACTTCGTTATTAATTTGCATCACGCTGGGGGCAAATCCGGAACCAAGGATGATTTTTTCGTGGATTTTCTCTGCACTTTGCTCGTGAGAGTAGAACAACTCTTCGTACATTTTTTCGCCGGGACGTAAACCGGTGAACTGGATGTCGATATCGTCAGGATAGTTCAAGCCGGAAAGCGAAATCATATCTTTCGCTAAATCAACAATTTTGACGGGCTCTCCCATTTCCAGAATGAGAACGTTGCCGGATTTCCCAACAGCACCTGCTTGCAAGACCAGTTGAGAGGCTTCGGGGATTGTCATGAAGTACCGCACCATTTTTTCATCGGTAACGGTAATCGGTCCCCCGACTTCAATTTGTTTGCGGAAAGTTGGTACCACGCTGCCGACAGAATTCAGAACGTTTCCAAAGCGAACAGTAATAAATTTTGTGGAAGATGATTGAGCCATCGCTTGCAGATATTTCTCTGCCATCAGTTTTGTGGCTCCCATCACGCTGGTTGGACGAACGGCTTTGTCTGTTGAAATCAGCACAAAACGTTCTACTTGATGACGGTGAGCTGCATCGACAAGTTGCTTCGTTCCTAAAATATTATTTCGGATGGCAGCGTAAGGGTTATCCTGCATCAACGGGACATGCTTATAAGCGGCTGCATGAAAAACAATTTGAGGGGAATGTTTACTGAAAACGCCTTCCAACGCATCAGAATCGAGAATGCTTGCGGTGTTGTAGATGATTTTGGTTTCGGGAGATTTTTGTTTAATAAATTCTTGTTCCAATTGGAAAACACCGAATTCGGAGTGATCATAAACGATCAGTTTTGCAGGGCGAAAACTTAAAACCTGCCTGCAAAGTTCGCTGCCGATGCTTCCGGCTCCGCCGGTAACGAGTACGGTTTTACCGCAGATCGATTCGCCAATTTCTTCCAATCCCAATTTCGTGGGAGGTCTGCGTAGTAGATCATCAATATCGAGGTCTCTTACCGCGAGGCGAAACCGCCCTTTAACAATTTCTTCGACCGTTGGAATTTTATGAACTTCAACTTCAATTTGCTTGCACTGTTGCAGTAGGTCTCGTACAACCCCACCCGTGGTTGTTGTGGGGACAAGAATATGCTGTATCCCCGCCAACTTACTTTGTTCTTCACATTCCTTAAAGGAGTATACTTTTTGCCCACCAATTAAAGAACGGCGTTTCTGAGGGCTGTTGTCGATAAATCCAACAATACGAAATCGTCCCAGTTGCCCGTTGCTGGCCATGAGCATTTTCCAGATGCCGATTGATGTTTCATCGGTGCCAAAGATTAATGCTGCTTCTGCGGATTGTTGCGACTTACCTCTGTTCCATTTTTTCCAGATAATCCGACAACCAACGCGGAAAGAAGAAATGAACATCAAGCTAAGCAGTGCATCGATCAGAATGACCGAACGTGGAACAATAAATGCCTGATCTGAGTAGAGATAATACGAACTCATCAAAATGACGGCACTGATTCCGCAACTTGCAGCCGTTACGAGCATGTCTGTGATAGTGGCATGCCGGAAGGCATGGTTCCATTCGCGTGTGAGAATACAGACAACAAATTTCACACCCAGGACAAACGGAAGCGCAGCGATGAACCAATTAAAACCAGTATTGCCGAGGTTGAAATCAAACCGCAGGCAAAACGACAGGAAAAGCGATGCCGTGAACATCAACGAGTAGATCGGAAGTATTAAGGCAAGGCGATGCTGCATCCAGCAATCTCCAATAACATAAAAGTGTCGTACTAAGGGGCCAGATCGTTAAACCTGGCATTGTGGAAGTAAGGTTGAAATAAAGAATGAATTGAATCGGATGATTCAGTGAACAATCGCGCCGAGGTCGTTGACGTGATTGGAACATGTTTTAACCTCGATCAGGCAGTAGCGTCCAGACCTGTTTGTTTGCCGTTAAGATGAGTAGTTTAGCGTACTCAATGCGTGAAGCATTTCGCGTATTGAGAAGTGCTTATCGTGTCGTAACCTGAGTGCTGCCAGCTAATTACAGCGACGCATCTTGAGGAAAAGCAGCACGCCAGCAATCAGCCAGATTGTAAGAGTTGCAATCGAAATCCATTTTCCCAGGCCAAAACTGCGCGGATGATACTCCCATCGCAGAACATGCTCCCCTTGTGGAACGGAAACCGCACGAAACATGCCCGCGTATCTTTCAGATTCAATCCGTTGATCATCCAGATAAGCGATCCAGTCGTCATCGTACAAATCTCGCAGCACCAGTTTAGCGTTTGAGGGAGCTTCTATGTCGAGCGAAATTTGGTTCGCAGCGTATTGCTGCCAATGAATTCCATCGGCGTTTGAATTTGCCCTCTCTCCAGAGGCCCACTCGGCTCGGGCGTGGCTATTTTCTACGACCGATAGAAAAAGCGGTTCCTGTCTTCCCCAGGCTCTGTTGATGAATTCGTCAAATCCCTGCCAGACTAATTTTATATTCCGATCACCAGGAGCAGGAGGATGAAAACTGAGAATGTGTGTCACCGCAGCCCCGCGTAACCATTTCAGTTGGGCGGGAGTGAACTGGAGTGTTTCAGGTATTGACTTTTCCTCTTCTGTTTTTTTCGTGGAAGGATACATCAGTGCCGGTTCAAAATATTCAACTGGGCCAATGCCCAAATAGACCGGGTTTGATGTGGCAGTCACGCCTGTTGTGGTAACTAAATTGGGCCCTGGTGCAAAAACTCGTGTTGGTACAGGATGATGGAGCAGTATCGCATGAACTTCGCTTTTTTCTCGTAAACGAATTGGTGTCTCTGCAACCATAAAAGCATAGGTAACACGCTGGCTGACCCAGGAGAAATCGAGAACGGTCACAATCACAATTAGTGTGATGGCGATTCCTTTTACTTGCGACGATTTTTTTTTTAATAGCTGATCGAAACCGTAAGCCGCCCACATCGCCACGGCGAGCGTGGTTAAAATCCCATAACGTCCGGGGCCGCGAAAGAAGCCAAAACCGGGCAGATACTGCATCACCGGGACAAGCAAGCCGGTCGCATAGATCATTCCAAACAATCCCAAGCCGGCTAAGAGTAGCAAAGATTTCCTGTCGAGATTTGCAGTCCCTTCTGGTTGCTTTTTCTTTCGAGATCGCACAAATATCACACCGCCCAGCACCGCCAGTATGAGCGGAATCATTCCGAAATAAAGATGAGCTTCGACTTTGTTTGTTCCTGTTTTACTTGCCAGGAAACTCATGCTGCCAAGGCGAGAGTCAATCTGATTGGCATCAGCATACCAATACCAGGGAAGAAAGATTTGTGAAAGATACTCGGGGGGAATATGTCCGTAGCCGGGATCGAATTCCGCAGAAGAATTAGTTTCCCGCTGGCTGTTCTGTTTCATTGTCCAGGTCGGAAGCAGTTGCAAACTCGCCATCAAAATTCCGCAGGCAACCGCGAGACCAGGAAAGATGGCCTTTCTGGTCAACAATAATTTGACATCAGTAGGGTTTTCAGTTGGGTTTGTTTTTTTTGATACCAATTCAATAAGAAAAGAAACCACTACCCAGACAAATAAAGTTAATTGTGTAATAAACGCCAGGTTGTAATGTCCCAGCAGCAATTGCAGCGTCAAAGCGGCGGAAAGTCCCCATAACCAAAGTGATTGCCCTGTTTTCTGAAAGCGGAGTAGTAACCACAAACAGACTGGCAAATACGCTCCGGTCGTAATCGCCCACTCCAGACAACTGCGGGGCGGAAACCAGCCGTACACAAACACGAGCGCAGCCAGTAGGCCCGCAGAAAAACTGAACCCAAGCTCCCGCGCGACCGCGAGAGTTGCCACAAATGCTAATACATAGTGCAGCAAGTGGATGATGTCGTAAGCGGTGTTGACATCGAACAGCCAGTAGAAAAGCAGGTTGGGTGGATAAAAAACTCCAGTTTGACTTTCCGCCACGACTGGGTAGCCATGTCCAACCAGCGGATTCCATTGTGGAATAGTTCCTGCATGTAAACTGTCTGCATAGAACGATTTCTGGGGCATGAAATAGGTGTAAATATCCCCGCCGATCAAACCGCCCCCCAGCCAAAGGTCCAGCCAGAACCACATCGTTAAGCCGATCGCCAGTAGCAGAATCAGCAACCACTGTTGGTATCGCTTCTCGTTTGGTTCCACCGGGGATATATTCATTTTCGTTGACGTGTCTATTTTTTTAGGGTTATGACGCACAGAACTTCCAGAAACAGCCTCGAAACGCTTATACTCCCCAAAGACTGAACTCCAATCGGGATATTTCAGGTTGTTGAGGGAACCTCTATTTATTCAAAAAACTTCTATTGAACGGAGGGTAAACATTCTTGTCTGCCTACAATACGGCATGCTTCTACGAGACAGACAGGAATGTCTGTACTCCTTTTGAATAGAATATCTGTGTTCCTTTTGAATAAATAGAGGCTCCCTTGAATTGTCACGTATCATAAATAGTATCATGTCAGTTTCCGAATGACAGGACTTGTTTTTGTCATTTGTTAAGTTAGATATTTGAATTTGTTTCGGATTTCGGTTTTAGTGCTTCGGATTTTATTTTAACACGAGTTTTCAGGATGGAGTGACCATGCCACAAGCGATGACGATCCACGAAAAGTTGACAGAAATTGCAAACAATCTCTGGTGGAGCTGGCAGTCGGAAATGGACGATATTTTCAGACGCATTGATCCAGTCAAATTTGCAGAGTTCAGCCAGAACCCGGTTCAGCTTCTGCAGGCGTATCCTCCCGAAAAGCTGGAACAACGCGCACGCGAAGAAGTGCTGCATTCTAAAATCAACTGGGCTTATCGCCGATTTCACGAATATCTCAACTCTCAAACGACTTGGGGCGATACTCACGCGGGACTGCTCAACTTTCGTCCCGTGGCTTATTTTTCGGCTGAGTTCGGGATTCACGAATCGCTACGGGTTTACTCCGGCGGATTAGGTGTGCTCGCGGGGGACCACTTAAAAAGTGCATCGGATTTGGGAGTCCCTTTGGTTGGGATCGGTCTGTTTTATCATGAAGGTTACTTCTCGCAGATTATTGATGAAAAAGGTTGGCAACAGGAAGTTTATAACGAGGTCGTTCCGGAGACGATGCCGATCTCTTCGGTGAAAGATGCAGATGGGAAAGATGTCCTCATTTCTGTTGAAACAAGAAACGAGAAAATTCACGCTCGCATTATCAAAATTCAAGTCGGGCGAATTAAGCTCTTTCTGCTTGATGCCAACATCCCGGAAAACAGCGAAGAACAGCGTCAGTTAACCGCGAGGCTTTACGGCGGCGATCAACGTACGCGTATTCGTCAGGAGATGCTGCTTGGCATCGGCGGAGTTCGTGCGCTCAAGACGCTCGGCATCAATCCGCGAGTCATTCATATGAACGAAGGGCATTCTGCCTTTGCACCGCTAGAGGTCATCAGTAACAGAATGCACGAAGATGGCATGAGTTTTGACGATGCCCTTCGCGAAACCGCAGCGGCAAACACATTTACAACGCATACCCCGGTACCTGCTGGGCATGATCGATTTGACCCTGGTCTGATTGAAGAACACCTCGGACCGATGGCGGATTCACTCAGATTGAATCATCAGGGAATTATGGGGATGGGGCGTGTTGATCCACAAAACGATCACGAAACTTTCTGTATGACCGTACTCGCATTCAAAACGTCTCGCAGAGCGAATGCGGTTTCCAATTTGCACGGCGTTGTTTCTCGCAAAATGTGGGCCTGTTTGTGGCCCTGGCGAAGTGAAGAAGAAGTGCCGATTGGTCACATCACCAACGGCGTACATGTGAATTCGTGGCTCGCAACCCAGATGCATGTTTTATACGACCGCGTCTTAGATCCCGGATGGCATTTACGCACAGGCGACCCGAAAGCCTGGGCAGGTTTTGAACGAGTGACCCCCGGCGAATTGTGGGAAACACATCAAGCCCTCAAAGCACGGCTAATTGTTTACACACGAAACCGATTAATGATCCAGGCAGCCCGGCACAAAGCAACAGATAGCGAATTGGCAGAACTTTCTGAAATTATGGATCCGCAGGCTTTAACCATCGGATTCGCCAGGCGATTCGCACCGTATAAACGAGCCGATTTAATTTTACGTGATGCAGATCGACTCGCTAAATTGGCTCACGATTCGGATCGTCCGGTTCAATTTATTTTCTGTGGAAAATCTCACCCGGCTGATGAAAACGGCAAGGCAATTCTACAGCGAATCATTCAGCTTTCACACACGGATCAGTTCAAGGGGAAAATTGTTTTCCTGGAAGATTATGATATCAACTTTACCCGGTATCTGGTTCAGGGAGTTGATGTCTGGCTGAATAATCCGCGGCGTCCGTTGGAAGCTTCCGGAACCAGTGGTCAAAAAGTGGTCCTTAACGGGGGTTTGAACTTCTCGGTTCTTGATGGATGGTGGGCTGAAGCGTATGACGGGTCCAACGGTTTCGCGATTGGTGACGGGAACATTCATGTTAATCCTGAAATACAGGATGAACGAGACGCCCAGAGTTTGATGGATGTTCTGGAAAACGAAATTATTTCGATTTACTACGACCGGGACAGCGATGACCTGCCGATGAATTGGATCGCCCGGATGAAACACTCCGTGCAAACCCTCGGCTGGCGATTTAACGCCGACCGCATGGTGATGGACTACGTCACCGAAGGCTACATCCCCGCAGCAGGCGGCCTCTCTTCAGAAATGAGAGTGATGCCGTAACCCTCAAAATTCATCTGGATCGAATTCGCCCTGAACTGCTATGATAGGCCGGAATTGAAAATCACTTTCTGTTGTGATCAAGCCGTTAGCAGGGAAGCGGGGCCGAAATGGATGTCGATGTACTGATTATTGGTGGTGGAATCGCCGGGTTGTGGACGCTGGATCAACTTCGTCAACGCGGTTATCGAGCCGTGCTGGTGGAAAATCGCGAATTGGGATACGGTCAGACGATCACCTCTCAAGGGATCATTCACGGCGGACTGAAATATTCTTTGCGGGGCGTTCTGACTGCCTCGGCCAATGAAATTCGCGAGATGCCCCTTATCTGGCGTGAATGTTTAAGCGGTCAGCGAGAACCAAATTTATCTAGCGCAACCGTCCGTTCCCATTGTTGTTATCTTTGGCAAACCGATTCACTCGCTTCGCAAGCCGGGATGTGGGGAGCATCGATTCAACTTCGCGTCAAGCCGGAAACGATCTCGGCTTCACATCGCCCCGAATTATTAAAACAATCTCCCGGAAATGTTTACCGGCTTGATGAACAGGTCGTTTCTCCCGGTTCGGTGCTTCAATGCTTGAAAAAGCGTAACCAGGATGCGTTACTGTTGTGCGATCAAAAGCAAGGCATCGAATTTTCCCGCTCGCAGCAAGGGACAATCAATTCGGTAAATATTCGGTGCCAGGGGGATGAACTTCATCTTGTTCCCGGTTGTGTGGTGATGACGGCTGGCATTGGAAATCAACAATTGAACGAAGCAGCCGGTCGAAAACAGCCGATGCAAAGGCGACCATTACAAATGGTTTTGGTGCGAGGCGAACTGGAGATGTTTCAAGGTCATTGTGTCGATGGTGCCAAGACAAGAATGACGATCACTTCCGAAGTGATCTCGACCGGCGAAGTCGTCTGGCAGTTGGGAGGACAAGTTGCTGAGCTGGGTGTTTCAATGAGTGCTGAAGAGCTGATTCAACATGCAGCCAAAGAGCTACAAGCGATATTGCCGGGGCTGAATATAGAATCACTGAAGTTTGCGACTTATCAGGTGGATCGAGCAGAAAAGAAAATCTCACTCGGTTTACGCCCCGACTCTCCGCAAGTGATCAAGCATAAAAATCTTCTGACCTGTTGGCCAACCAAATTGGCATTTGCACCACGAGCAGCCGGGATGATCGAAGAAATGATTACGAATCAGTTGAATCTCAAACCTTCTGTCATCCCTGGTGAAAATGAAAATCTCTGGAAAGACTGGCCCGTTCCCCATGTCGCAGAATCTCCCTGGGAAACAGTGGAAAACTGGTATCAGATTTCAGGCGAAACGGTAAGTTCCCTGCCAGCACTTCCTGCTAAACACGCCGCCTGATCCCATTTCGCAATTTTTCTACTCTGCGAAATTCATTCCGCTACAACTTCTGGATCAGTCATGGTAAGCTGTTCGTATTACTACACCTGACACGTTTGATATTGTTTCGCTTAACGGCATTCTTAACGGTATGCAGTATCTCAGACATTACCAGATTTAACTTCTGTCCAAACTCCTGCCTGGGAGTAAGGGAAACTTGTTACCAGAAAAAACAACATGATCAGCCAGATGAAATTTGATATTGGACCGATTCTCGAACGAGCCGTTGCTGGCGAGCGATTAACATCCGCAGAAGGGCTGCGTTTACTCGAATCGCACGATTTAACCGCGATTGGCAAAGCGGCTCATGCGGTTTGTCAGCGGCTGCACCCTGAACCATTCCGAACGTATAACATTGATCGCAACATCAATTACACGAATGCGTGTACCGCAGTTTGCAATTTCTGTGCGTTTTATCGACCGCCTAATCATCCCGATGTTTATGTTCTCTCACCTGAACAACTGCATCAGAAGATTCAGGAAACAGTCGATATGGGAGGCGATCAAATTCTCATTCAAGGGGGGTTACATCCAAAGCTTCCCTTGGAATGGTATGAAGAAATGCTGCGAGAAATTAAATCAGATTTCCCGCAAGTTAACATTCACGGATTCAGTCCGCCCGAGATTCACCACTTCACAAAAATCAGTAAATTGCCTCTTCGAACAGTTCTTGAACGACTCAAAGAAGCAGGCTTGGGCAGCATTCCCGGCGGCGGAGGGGAGATTCTTGTTGATCGTGTTCGTAAGGAAATCACACGAGGGAAATCGCTGACGGATGACTGGCTCAACGTGCATCGCGTCTGGCACAAACTGGGCGGAAGATCGACTGCGACGATGATGTTCGGACATATCGAAACTTTGGCAGAACGAATCGAACATTTTGAACGGTTACGACAACTGCAAGACGAAACCGGCGGATTCACCGCATTCATCAGTTGGACAATGCAACCAGAACATACCGCGATGGAAGATGTCCCGCCCGCTGGTGCATTTGAGTATCTCAAGACGCAGGCGGTCAGTCGGTTGTATCTCGATAATTTCCAGAACATCCAGTCTTCCTGGGTGACACAAGGCGAGAAGATCGGGCAGATCGGCCTCAACTTTGGAGCCAACGACATGGGCAGTTTAATGCTCGAAGAAAATGTCGTTTCACAAGCCGGGACCGTTCATCACCTTACCTTGAACACAATCAAACATTGCATTACCGAAGCTGGCTACATCCCCCGGCAGCGCAACGTGCATTATGAATACATCGATCAATATCCTCCTGCCGAGGATGCCGAGTCAGACATCAGAGGTAATACGCTGCTTCCGATTGTGTAACCATCTTCAAAAAAAGGAGACCAGGTGAACTCGCCAGCTAAAAAAATCATCGCGGTATCACCAACAGGCATGAAAATGGATCATTTGTTCCTGACTTCATTTCATGTTGCTGGATTCAGTTACTATCAAGGATCGTTTCTATTTAGCGAACTTAAAATTGGTTCCCGAATTGAACTTGTTTCTGATGCCAATAACATCCACGATGAACACGCCGTGGAATTGCGATTTAATGGAAATAAAATTGGCTATGTTCCCAGAGGTGATAATTGTGAAATTTCGACGATCTTAAAAGCGGGACACGATATTTTTATTGGCGTCGTACAGCAGATTTCCCCAGCAGAACATCCCGAGCAACAGATTCGCGTGGGTGTCTTTGTTACCAGAAATGAAGCCACAGATTAGCTTGATCAACTGTGGAGAATAAAACGGTGGAGAATAACAATGTCACAATCGCCAACAGATCCAAAGTACCAAACGGGTGAACCGGCTACTTCACAGGAACTGCCTGAGGATGTGATTATCAGTTCGGATACGTTGCGGGAGAATCGGATTCCGCCGGGGCAGTCTCGTACGCGCAAATGGCCGGTGTTGCAAGCTGGACCGGTGATGGATATCACACAGCAACAATGGTCACTGACGATTGGTGGTCTGGTTGATAAACCGATGACGCTGAACTGGGAAGAATTCAGGAAGTTGCCTCGTGTGAAAGTTTTTTCCGATTTTCACTGCGTCACTCAATGGTCGCGACTTGCCAATATGTGGGAAGGTGTTTCGACAAAAGTGATTGCAGAAATGGTCGGGATGCAGCCGGAAGTCAAGTTCGTTCTTCCCGGTGCTTACGATAACGGTTGGTCAACAAACCTTTCGCTCGAAAGTTTTCTAGTTGATGATGCTTTATTGTGTGACACGCACGATGGCGAACTTCTCGACGCCGACCACGGCGGCCCGGTGCGGTTGGTCGTTCCGCTACTTTATGCGTGGAAAAGTGCCAAGTGGCTTAATTCGATTCAGTTCGTCGCAGAAGACAAACCTGGTTTCTGGGAACGCGAAGGCTACCACAACCACGGCGATCCCTGGCAGGAAGAACGCTTCAACAGGCCCGATTCCCCACCTCCCGGGTATTCTTCGTAATTGTAAGTTCTAAATGTCCATTCCATCTAGAAGTAATAATCCTGAACAAGCCGAAACGCCGCCGTTGGAGCGGTTGATTCGTTATTTGCCGGGGGTGGGGCAGCATCGGGCGAATTTGTTTGAGAACCTGGGAATTGAAACGGTTCGCGATTTGCTTTGGTATGTGCCTCGCGATGTGCTCGATCTTTCGCAAGTTTCTTCAGTTAATGAATTGACCAATGATCGCATTCATACGATTCGCGGCACGATTGTCGATGTTGACAGCCGAGCGATTTCGCGCGGTCGCACGATCACGGCGGCTGTTCTCAGATCTGATGAGGGATTGGTCAAAGGGGTCTGGTTTAATCAACCCTGGATGTTGCGAAAACTGAATACGGATCAATGGATGCTCTGGTCGGCCAAGCCGAAGTTTCGTGACAACCGCTGGGAGATGAGCAGCCCTCGATTACAGTGGCTCGATGCGGATGAAGAAAATGCTCGCGGAGAAGTCCTCACCAAATACGGACTCACCGAAGGACTGAAACAAGATACCGTTCGCAGTGTTATCAAAACCGCATTGGAAATCGCGATTGATGAGATCATTGATGATTTACCCGAACGATTCCGCACACATTACAAACTGCCTCTGCTTGGTGATGCGATTAAAATGCTGCATCAACCCGAATCGGTCGAGCAATTTCTGGAAGCACGCCGAAGGCTGGTGTTTGATGAACAGCTCGATTTCCAACTTGGGCTGGCGATCCGCAGGCGAGTGCGAAAAACAACTGAAATCGCCCCGGCAATTGTCGTTACCCCCAAAGTGGATGCCCGGATTCGCAGATTATTCGAGTTTGAATTAATCGCAGGACAGGAACAGGCAATCGCTGAAATCAAGGAAGATATGCAGCAAACTCGACCGATGCACCGATTGCTTCAAGCGGATGTCGGGGCAGGAAAGACAGTGATCGCCATCTACGCGATTCTGGCGAGCATTGCAGCTGGCTCGCAGGCAGTGTTGATGGCTCCGACGGAACTACTTGCGCGTCAGCACTGGAACACGATTGATCAAATTCTGTTACACAGCCGGGTAAAGCGCTGTCTGCTGACCGGAAATCTAACGGCTTCTGAGCGGAAAGAAACACTTCGGCAAATCGCGAACGGAGAAATCGATCTGATCATCGGCACGCAGGCGGTGATTCAGAAAGATGTCAATTATCATCAACTCGGCATGGTTGTGATCGATGAACAACATAAATTCGGCGTTGTCCAGCGAGCCAGATTTACGGGAACAAGAAAAGCCCCACACGTTCTTGTGATGACTGCAACGCCTATCCCGCGATCTCTTTGTTTAACACAATACGGCGATTTGGATTTATCGGTCATGTCGGATATGCCTCCCGGTAGGCGGACCGTGGTGACTTCCCGCGTGATGACCCCGAAAGTCGAACAGAAAGCATGGAGTTTCATTCGCGAGAAACTGCAAGCCGGGCGGCAGGCTTATATCATTTGCCCGTATGTCGATTCTGATAACCCGGACGATCCCGCGGGGGCAGTTCAAACCTTTGCTCAACTTTCAGAAACGGAACTTCGAGGATTTCGACTCGGACTTGTTCATGGAAAAGTTGACCGTGAGAAACAGCACAACATCATGAGCCGGTTTCATGATCGCCAACTCGATGCGCTCGTGGCAACGACCGTTCTTGAAGTTGGGGTGGATGTCCCGAATGCAACGTTGATGGCGATTCTCGATGCCCATCAATTCGGGCTGTCGCAACTGCATCAATTGCGTGGTCGGATTGGGCGAGGGCAATTTCAGGGTTACTGTTTTCTGTTTTCCGATACGCAAAACGAAACATCAATCGAGCGACTTGCCGCGATGGAAAGAACAACCAGCGGCTTTGAAATAGCGGAAGCTGATTTTGAATTACGCGGTCCCGGGAATGTTCTCGGCACTAAGCAATCGGGAACGATGCCTTTTCGCCTGACCAATTTCAAACGAGACGAAAAAATACTGACGGAAACCCGCCATGCTGCCCAGCGAATGGTCGATTCCAGCACGATTGATCAACCAGATTTCGCAGCACTCAAAAATAGAGTCTTCGAACGTTTCGGCGAACAACTCGATTTGCCCCGCACGGGATAAGAATATTGTTGGAGTGGACCTTCAGGTTGCTTTTCTACGCACCAAAATTATGGGAAGCGAACAGAAAATCCGGTCCCTATGAAGTAGTCATCTGAGGCATTACTCAATCCAAGGCCTGCCCGGATATCAAACTGGATATTATCACTCAGCAGATAAGTGAAGCCGCCGTTGAGATAGTGCTGGGTCAGTGCGGTATCTGCTCCCGATGGAATTAATGCGTACCATTCCGTGTAGGCTCCGAACTCTTCTGTCAGCGAGTAGGCGATTGTCCAGGACTGTGCAATTTCGTAGTAGGAACTGCCTGTATCATCAATTCTGCGATTTCCCTGTGTCGAGCCAGCTGTCGAGATAAAGTCGTTAATCTCCCAAGTATAGATCCAGTTTAATCCCGGTTCAATGTTACCAGAAGTGAAAGCAGCATTACCAGTTGGAACATTCATCTGCGGAATGATTGCCATTTCCGGGAGATGCCCTGCCTGAGGTGTCAACGCGATTTTGAAACCAAGGTAAAGGTCAGACAGACCCGATCTATTGACCGCATTAGCTGCTGTTGAACGAAGCTCCTGATGTGTACCAGCAATTCGAAGCTCAAGCCAGTCAGCATAAATACCATGCCTCAGTAATGGCTCTCCAAAAGAATGGTTTTGAGTTTCTGCTCCTGCACTGCTGGTGTTGACAAATGTGTAACCAAACTCAATTTGAGATACGCCCAACCCAACTGAGGAAGAGGCTTCTGTAAAATCAGGGCGATCCGTTACCAAAGGCGCATTCAAATCGCGTTCTTCAAAAATATGATTCTGGACAGACCACTGAAACAGAGTCGGACTATTTCGGGTTGAGAATGGGTGGTCGTTAAACAAAAGATCTGTTCCTGCGCAGCCAGACTGATCATGACAAACATCTTCTGCAAAAGTCGGGCTTGAGAGACTTGTAGTAAGTATCAAATTAACCCAGATGTATCGACTCAGGTTACTCAATGCGTAATCCTCCCATACATAATAAAGGTAAAAAGTATTTGTCCTTGCTGTGCTATCGTCCAATTCGCTGAAAGAAACGATGATATTTTGACTAATCAAAATATATATTACGGGTAACCTAAATATGTGTCCCATTAACCTCTTAATGTAACCGTTTCGCTGATTTTTCTTCTGATTGATTAACAAATGGAAACCTCCATATCCACGTGTCTTGCCATCATTTGTGCTTGAATGCAATGTCAGTATTTCAAATAAGTATGCTGCCCTTTTGGTCAGGTTTTTTCTTGTCAAAGTTACAATTATCAGAACGCCGCAATAACGGGAAACTCTGTAAGAATTACAATTCTGCTTTGCGATGGAAATTCCCCTCAAGTATTTGAAAATTGAAACGTGCTGAAATAAAGGCTGAGAAGATAATTCGTAGAAATATTGGGATTATTTCCTCAAGGTTGGCACGTCGATTGCATTCATTTTTGATCATCGAAACTGTTCATTGCAGCTTTGGTCACCATCAAACTTCCGCCCTGTCATTCCGATTGGGGCAACCACTTTCAAATCCTCTCGGTAGCAACTCTTCTTGCAATTAATACGATTCCAATATCGATAAAATGACACTCTGCAATCTCGGTTTGCCTTTGGGCAAGCGAGCCTGTTTGGTGAAGGTTTTTTTTTATCTACCCTATAAGTACAAGGATGTACAAGAGTATGGAAGCTCGCGGGCCTTTTTGTTTCATTGTACGTGTTCTGTTTGTGATGTTCGCTATTTCGGGAACAACGCAAGCAGCGACCTTCAGAACACCGAATTTTATTATCAATGCACAATCGCCGGAATTTGCAAAGCGTGTTGGGACAGCCGCCGAGCAATTTCGTAAAGAACTTTCGGTAATGTGGACCGGCAAAGAAATGAAGAACTGGTCTGCTCCCTGTCCGATTCATGTCAAAGTTGGACAAATTGGAGCAGGCGGGGCGACCACTTTCTCCTTTCACAACGGTGAAGTATTTGGCTGGAAGATGAACATTCAGGGGTCGGAAGAAAGGATTCTCGATTCGGTTCTGCCTCACGAAATTACGCACACCATTTTGGCATGTCGATTTCGTCGCCCACTTCCGCGCTGGGCTGATGAAGGGGTAAGCACATTGGTGGAGCATGAATCCGAACGAAGACGACAGACACTTTTACTGGGGGATGTGATGCGCAGCGGACGGCGAATTCCGTTACGTTCACTCTTTTCCATGACGGAATATCCTTCAGATATGAGAGACGTTTTGAAATTATACGCACAAGGTTATTCACTCGTAGACTATCTCGTCCAACAGGGGGGACGCGAAACGTTTATGAAATTTATGCACGATGCACTCAGGCATGGGAGCTGGGATCAGGCATTGGGAACGCATTACGGAGTGAACACGATTGCGAAGCTGGAAAAGAAATGGGGGAAGTGGGTCATCGCGGGCAGCCCGACATTGAATTTGCCCAAGGGAGATATGCTGGCGTTGAACGAGCAGCCTCAAGAAGAGGCGGTCGTTCGCGGTCAATCGCCCGATGAGTCTGATCTGGCTGCACCACATCCGCTGGGGGAACAGCAAGTGGCTCAGAATGACGGGCCGAGTAACAATGTGGCAGCAACCGATGCGATTCCGTTTAACGCTGGCAATCAAATCGCAGCAGTCAGTCCGAAACAGAATCAAGCGGGAAGCACGCTGAATCATCAAGCCTCGCGATCTCGCAGCAGTCTTGTCTCCCCCGTCTACACCTGGCCGGCTGGCACACAATCGCGAACAACCAACAGAAAACAAAGAGGCCAACTAAAAACAACCGGCGAAGGTTTCCGCTCTCCGAAAACTCCACTCGCAAACCAGGACCGCGCTCACCCATTTGCAGGCGGCACTCGTAAAGATATCTTCTCGCCATAATGAATTTCGAGTGACAACTACCGTGCTGGTGTATTGGGTATGAATTTATCTCCAGCCACCCTCCGCTGAATAGTTACCTTGCACGTTACGTTTGATGATCGAATCAGAATAGAGGGGCACTGGATTTTCTGGTCGGTGTTTTATTGGGCTGACTGCCTGAGGCAATATCAGAGATGTCAAGTTTGCTGACTTCTGCCCCGATAGGCTGCTTATTGGGCCCCCAAGTGACAGCTTTCCCTTTTTCAAAAAGGCTGAATGTCGATGGTTTCAGGTCTTTGGAGATAATATGTTTATTGAACAGCATGACGCCATCTGCTCCGAACAGTGCCGATTGAACATGACCTGGGCCCCAAAATTCGGGCCAGATATTCGGGACAGGTTTCCCCATTAATTTCTTGGCAACTTCCGGGGAAAAACCATTCCTGTTCCCCCACCACCATAACCGCTTGGGGAGTTCAGTGGGGTTGAAAGTAGAACTGACCAACGAAACTGCCGGGGCATTTCTAGCGGGCGTTGCAACAGGTGCGACGAAGATGGTTTCGCTTACGTAGGCGTTGACAAACGGTTTTTCAAACGTTGGTGTAGCAGGTAGATCAAAATTGAAAAAACCATTGCGCGAAGAGAGAGTGCATTTTGAAATTTCAAAAACGCCTCTGGGTTGGTTCTGTGCTTTGTTTTGATATTTGATATTAAACAGATGATTCTGGGAAACAAGCAAGCTGTTTCGTACCTGCATCGTATTGGCGAATAAATCGATATCAATCAGATCGCCGCCGTATTGCAGATAGGATTGCTCAAGCGAAAGTCCGTTCCCTTTCCGCTTTGTTACCTTCGGCTGGGAAATTCGTACCAAAGAAGATAGTCGTCCGTGTTTTTCAAAAGGTGCTGTCACATAGCATTTTGATATTCGTACGGTCGAGTTCTCGGACTGGATCCAGTGACTGGGCATGGGGAATTTTTTATCAGGGGGATGCAGGCGAAAAATTCCTCCTTCAAGTTCCAAGGTTCCATTTTGAACCGTAATCCAAGGCGTACTTTTTCCGGAACTGTTGCTCTTACGAGGAATCGGCTGCAAGGTAAGAGGGAATTTCCCTTTGGTCGATTTGAACTGGATTTTCACCTGCTTGTTAATGATCGCAATGGGCGAACATTTACGTAAGCCAAAGCCTGTCGCTTCAATGAATGTTGGTTTTGATAAATCCTGAGATGCCAGGAATTGACCGAGGTCTGTTTTGTTTAAGTCAACCTGTAATTTTTTTGCCTCTGCATTAAAAGGAGATTTCTGCAAAGGAAGATGCGGCGGAGACTGAAATGTTAATTCTGCCCGCCAGGTTTTACGGGCTAATGCAGGGGCAGTAATGGACGCTAATTTTTCGATAACTTTTGGACCCGCCTGGGCCAGCCCCGCGATTTGATACCGTTTCAGGTCGGCTGGCTCTAAGGTTGCCAGGCGAGAGAAAACGTCTGGGCTCACGCCGTCTGTTTTCCAGAGACCGGTCAATCCTTTTTCTCCCAGATATTGTATCCATTGTTCATTCGTCTCGGCTTTGAAATCGTCTTTCCGTGCATTGCTGATCGAAGCTTGCAACCGCAAATTCCAACCAGAGAATGTCGTTTCTTCGTTGATCCATTTCAGGTTGGAGAGCTTTCCCACTTCTGCTGATTCATGAAAATCAGCAGGCCAATTACGCACCGATAAAAATGGCTGGGGGCCAACTGAACGACTCGCCACAAAACCGGAACGGTTCAAATGAATAAAAGTATCTGGTGCTTTGTATTTGTCTTTGTTATCAATCTCAAAAATATTCGCTTTGCCAATGACGATTGAATCAGTAACGAAAAGCTCGCGTTTTGCATCTGATGCTATCGGGCGGGGAGGATGGCTTAGGGTGAAAACAGGCTGGTCTCCCACAGCGATCAGAGATTCCTGCACCATCGCTTGAAATTTCCGTCCCGAAAAAGAAAACGGCTTCCAGGCTGCTCCACGAATCAGGCACTGTTGCCAATTGGCTTTCCCGATTTTTACCGAATCCCATTTCGCCCGATGAAGCACAATGGCGTTTTTGCGATTTTCTTCGATTGTAAACGAACAGTCGCGAACATCGAGGTCGGCATTGGTTGTGCGAATGAGAGTCAATTCATTCTCGCCGGGCAAATCGTAACCAAGCAGGCCGAAATGTAAGCCCTCTAATTTCAGCGAACCTTTCTGCACTCTGAAAAAACCTTCTGCTAATGCTCCAGTTGTATTAACAAGGATTTGCCCAGAGCTTTTTTTTCCCGCTCGCAGTGTCAATATTTTATCAACAATGTCGACAGGCTGTTCCCAGAGGATCAACTGCTCGGACTGTAATTCGATAATTGCATTCGGTTTTGTTGCTTTTCTGATCGCTTCTTTGAAGGAGTGAGCAGAAGTCGCATTCGTTTTTTTGTCCGGGGCAATAATCGCAATAATTTGCGAGCCATTTTTCAAGTTCTTGTTGTCTGCCTGAGACTGAGAAGATTGGGAACCGTGAACTTCAGAGGCGCCAGGATTTGTTTGTTGATTGGGATTATTTTGTTGATTGGGATTTGTTTGTTGATTGGGATTATTTTGTTGATTGGAGGACTGTTGATTGCTGTTCAATCCATCCTGTTTAGCCTTCTCGATTTCTTCCTCTCTTGCTTTTTGCCTTTCTTCGGCCATGGAGAGCAGATCGACATCGCCTGTTCCATTGTGATCAATGGCTCCTCCAAACCCAGATATTACCGAATACAACAGGCCAACAAAGGCGACAGCCACGATTGCAATCCCTGCATAAACAAAGGGAGCCGAGTTAAAGCTGTTCTCTTTTTTACCTTCCACTTCAGAAAGTTTTTTGCGTTCTCTGGGCGGCAGTGAATCAATGCCAGAATTCTCTTTTTGTTTTTTTGAACTTGTGGAAGCTGTTTTATTTCGTCTTGAAGTTTTCGAACCATTGCTTGACTCTTCAGGTGAATCGTCAGGATTTTTACTTTTACTTCTCTGGGGAAGAGTAGCGGGCTGGCTGGGAGCTTCAAATCCTTCCTCTTCGATTGCCTCTGGTGAAGCCAATGCAGCCAAGTCTGTTGCACTGACCTCACTGCGGCTGTTTTTCTTGACCGCTTCCAAGTCTTCAAGTAACTCATGAGCCGATTGATAACGATCAATCGGTTTTTTCGCCATCAGTCTGGCAATAACACCAATGATTGATTCGGGAATCGATTCGTTAATGGAACGTGGGTCGGGAATGGTTGCAGTGGCATGCGCATGCAGTTTGTTGGTGATGTTTCCTTCCGGATAAGGCGGGGTGCCTGTAAGCATGTGATACCAGGTGCAACCAAGCGAATAGAGGTCGCTTCGGATATCGGCTGCTTTGCTGCTGCGACCTTGTTCGGGCGACATATAATCGACCGTGCCGACGGTTGTTCCATCGCGGGTGATCGAGGTCTCTTCATCATCTAAAGCGCGTGCCAATCCCAGGTCGGTCAGCTTGACGACGCCGCTTTGCGTGATCAGCAAGTTGGCCGGCTTAATGTCTCGATGGACAATTCCAGATTCGGAAGCATGTTCTAACGCCAGGGTTACTTGTTTGATGATTTCGGTGGCTCGCCGAACTGGTAGCCGACCGCGTTTTCGGATCAACCGTTGCACGTCGGTTCCTTCGACATACTCCAGCGAAATATACATGTAGCCGTCTAATTCGCCCGATTCATAAATCTGGACAATATGTTCGTGCTTTAACTGGGCAACAGCCTGGGCTTCTGCTCGGAAGCGTTTGACGAGCGTTGTATTCTCTGCTTTATCTGGTGGCAGAATCTTCAACGCCACCAGTCGATTCAATTGCGGATCGAGTGCCAGGTAAACAGCTCCCATGCCTCCCGCACCGAGCTTCTTCTTAATCTCGTAGCGTCCCAAACGCCCCGCTTTAAGCAGGTCTTGTTCACGAGAATATTCGCCCGATCCTGATTGTGACTGTTTGTTTTTATTTTTTGTAGCCATCGAATATCCAACAGCTTTGCAGAACACCCACGAAAATTGAAGAATAGAACGAAATTAAGTAAATTGGAAACCAATTGATTCGGCATACAATTCACCCTAAGCCATGAAATGGCGATAGAATAGCCTTCATAGTGACAACAAAAGTCTCAATTTGCAATCTGTAACTTGAAACTGCGGTCAATCTGGCTGAATTTATTTCTGTTTTTTTAGTAACTATTCAGTGATGGAGGATTTTGCAGGAATTCAGGTTGTCCGTAAGGTCCGCTACGGCGGACCACCGCGATCCGTTTCAATCCGCGCCCCGTGTGGCCTGTTAAATAACCCGGAAGAGGGAACTCAGAGTGTTTTTGTATTGGAAGACTGTTGCGTTCTTTCGTATTCTCCTGGAGTTATTTAACCAATTCCCAAGAGCGAAGGAACGCGGGCTGTGGTTGTATCGTCGTATATTGAGTGCCGGAAATTCAAGTCAACGCAGTATGTTGTCTCCGCTTTTCTTCTGAGAAGTCGTAAAACGCGACGAACTCATAAACAACAGATCAAACAGGAAACCAAATTGCTGGCTGCACAACTTCAGCTTAGCATCTCTCAAACAATTACTGTCGTCTCTTTGAGTCGTAGAATGACGTGCAAGCACGCCATCCTACGAAAACTGAAAATATAATCAAAGGTGTGCTGGAATGACTTACCGGTAAAGCACCAGAGGATTTCAGTAATCGGTTTGATAATCAGAATAAGCGATGCCTGAAAATTGATTCGCGTTCATTCGCGTTCATTCGCGTTCATTCGCGGTTCGAGACTTTCAAATCAAGCAGAGCCGTTTACGCAGTCGCCTTCGGCTTGCCGTTAAACGATTTGATCTGTCTTCGTGTTTTTCTTTGTGATCTTTAAGCTTATCTTCTGGAGATCTCCCCTGCACCGCCCGTCTCTTTTTCCAGCTGGGATGAATGAAGATATTCCCTGGCAGATTTTTTCTGTTTCAAATAGGCATCGAAAAAGGCAAGAGCGGTCGATTTGACAATTGAAACCTGATCTTCTGAAGTCGGTCCGCTTCCCGCAAAAGATTTTTTCCCCGAAATCCCGCCAAAACCGTGGTAAGCATCTTTCACCCACAGCAGATATTTGTCGCCAGCAGGCACCAGGTCAAAGGCTGTTTTTCTCCATGCTCCTGTTTTATTTTCCTTCCCTTTCATCGGCGAACCATCGTTGTCACCTGTAATCATCAGCGAGGGGATTTTCATCTGAGCGTATGAATCTTTCGTGACA
>Ga0316208_1000678_pt1 | contig 37845 bp, 29 predicted proteins | sample 3monopyrite_MG_FD_204944 | JGI IMG/M metagenome (GOLD analysis project Ga0316208, IMG submission 204944) | Microbial mat bacterial communities from mineral coupon in-situ incubated in ocean water Damariscotta River, Maine, United States -... | ecosystem: Environmental > Aquatic > Marine >...
CAGTAGAGATTTTTGAGTTATGTGACAGAATAACGTCAATTGTATTTGACATGGAAAATGATTCTGTAGAATATTCAATCCTTAATGAAACCCCAAAACATATCATGGAAAATGCACTTATCATTCCCGCTAAAATTCATGGTGCACAGGATGCTTTGTTTGATATGAAAATGGAAAATGCAGCAATAATAAGAAAATGTGCCAGAGAAATAAGGACCAACACTTATGGTTTTGAAATTCTAAAATTTAAAGACCTAGACTATTTAAATTTGTTACGAAATGAAATTGAAGAATTTAGAATTTTGTTTGCAGAATGGGTTAAAACTTTTAACGAATGGGATTACATAATTGACCGTTGGGACCTATTCAACCCTCCAGGAACTCACTATGATGACCACGATCCTGATGATGACATCCCCTTTAGTCCTGATTATTTTTTAGGAGAGTAAAATCAAGTTGCTCACATTTTGTTACAAAATTTTAATAAGATAGCTCATGCTTTGTTACAAAATCACTAACAAAACACAACATAATTCAATAAAAAATCATTAAATTCGCACATCAAAATTAGCGAATAAAATGGAACAAATCACACCTTACAAGCCTCAAAATAAAATTAGAATTGTAACAGCAGCGTCATTATTTGATGGGCATGATGCAGCAATTAATATCATGCGTAGAATTATCCAAACCACAGGTTGTGAGGTAATTCATTTAGGGCATGACCGTTCGGTTGAAGAGGTTGTGAATTGCGCTATTCAAGAAGATGTTCAAGCCATTGCAATGACATCATACCAAGGCGGTCATACTGAATATCTTAAATTTATGTATGATTTACTAAAAGAAAAAGGATGTTCGCACATTAAAATATTTGCAGGAGGTGGCGGTACTATTTTACCGGTAGAGATTGAAGAGCTAGAAGGGTATGGAATAGAAAGGATTTATCATCCAGATGACGGAAAAGCTATGGGCTTACAAGGTATGATTAATGATTTGGTTCAGCGCGCAGATTTTCCTGTAGGAGATAAAATAATTGGAAATACTAAAGATTTACAAAACAAATCGGTACCATCAATCGCTCGATTTATTTCTGCTGCTGAAAATTTCCCAGAACAATCTAAAACAGTTTTAAATGAAATTCACGCTTTAGCTGATAAAGTTAAAACACCAATTTTAGGAATTACAGGAACAGGTGGGTCAGGTAAATCATCATTAGTAGATGAATTAGTGCGTAGGTTTCTAATTGACTTTCCAACTAAAGAAATTGCGATAGTATCCGTAGATCCGTCCAAAAGAAAAACGGGTGGTGCTTTATTGGGAGACAGGATCAGAATGAATGCCATTAAAAACGAACGTGTTTATATGCGTTCATTGGCAACTCGTCAATCTAACTTAGCATTAAGTAAGCATGTGTCTGAGGCTTTACAAGTATTAAAAGCCGCTAATTACGACTTAATTATATTAGAAACGTCAGGAATTGGACAGTCAGATACTGAAATTATGGACCATTCAGATGTGTCTTTATACGTAATGACACCAGAATTTGGAGCAGCAACTCAATTAGAAAAAATTGATATGCTTGATTTTGCTGATTTAGTCGCTTTAAATAAGTTTGACAAAAGAGGGGCAATAGATGCGTTAAGAGACGTGAAAAAACAATACATGCGAAATCATAATCTTTGGGATGTAAACCAAGACGATTTACCAGTATTCGGAACAATAGCCTCTCAGTTTAACGATCCAGGAATGAATACGCTTTACAAAAACATCATGGATAAAATTGTAGAGAAAACAGAAGCTAAAGATTTAATTTCCAAAATAGCGATAACAAAACAAATGTCTGAAAAGATATATGTCATCCCACCAAAAAGAATTAGATATTTATCTGAAATTGCAGAAAACAATAGAGGATATGACGAGTGGGTTGAAGAACAATCTAAAACAGCTCAAAAATTATTCGGTATTTTTAAAACAATCGAATCTGTTAGTGGTCAAGAATTAGAACTGACAAAAGCAGGAATTAATGCTGATAATTTAGATTCAAGTGATGAGTTCTTAAAACTCTTATTAAAAGAATTTGACCGTGTAAAAATGGATTTAGATCCACACAATTTAGAACACATCATATCTTGGGCAGACAAAGTGAAAAAATACAAAGATCCATTATATATCTTTAAAGTAAGAGATAAAGAAATTAGAATTGATACTCATTCTGAATCATTATCACACTTACAAATACCAAAAATTGCATTACCAAAATATACCGCTTGGGGCGATTTACTAATTTGGTTATTACAAGAAAATGTACCAGGAGAATTTCCTTATGCATCAGGATTGTATCCTTTCAAAAGAACTGGAGAAGATCCATCAAGAATGTTTGCAGGAGAGGGTGGACCAGAACGAACAAATAAAAGATTCCACTATGTGTCTGAAGGTATGCCTGCTAAACGACTATCAACAGCATTTGATTCAGTAACTTTATATGGAAATGACCCAGCACCAAGACCAGATATTTATGGTAAAGTAGGTAATTCAGGTGTGTCAATTTGTTGTTTAGATGATGCTAAAAAATTATATTCAGGATTTGATTTAACACATCAGTTAACATCTGTTTCAATGACAATAAACGGACCAGCACCAATGATGTTGGGTTTTTTCATGAATGCCGCAATAGATCAAAATTGTGAAAAGTATATTAAAGAAAATGGTCTTGAAAAAGAAATAGAAGCTAAAATAACAGCAAAATATAAAAAATTAGGCACACAAAGACCTTCTTATCAAGGTGATTTACCAAAAGGTAATAATGGTTTAGGGTTAATGTTGTTAGGAGTAACGGGGGATGAGGTTTTACCTGCTGATATTTATCAAAAAATTAAAGTTGAAACTTTAACGCAAGTTAGAGGAACGGTTCAGGCCGATATTTTAAAAGAAGATCAGGCACAGAATACTTGTATATTCTCTACAGAGTTTGCATTAAGATTAATGGGAGATGTGCAAGAGTATTTTATTAATAATGGGGTTAGAAACTTTTATTCGGTATCAATATCTGGTTACCATATTGCTGAAGCGGGTTCAAATCCAATCACACAATTAGCCTTAACATTGGCTAACGGGTTTACTTATGTAGAATATTATTTAAGTAGAGGTATGGATATTAATAAATTCGGACCAAACTTATCGTTCTTTTTCTCAAATGGAATTGATCCAGAGTATGCTGTAATTGGACGAGTAGCTAGAAAAATTTGGGCAAAGGCAATGAAACTGAAATACAAAGCCAACCCAAGAGCACAAATGTTAAAGTATCACATTCAAACATCAGGGCGTTCGTTGCATGCACAGGAAATTGATTTTAATGATATTAGAACATCTTTGCAAGCATTATATGCTATTTATGACAATTGTAATTCGTTACACACCAATGCGTATGATGAAGCCATAACAACACCTACGGAAGAATCTGTGCGTAGAGCCATGGCTATTCAGTTAATTATCAATAAAGAGTTAGGATTAACTAAAAACGAAAACCCAATTCAAGGTTCATTTATAATTGAAGAATTAACAGATTTAGTTGAGGAAGCTGTGTTAATGGAGTTTGATAGAATTAATGAAAGAGGTGGTGTTTTAGGTGCAATGGAAACTATGTACCAACGTTCAAAAATTCAAGAAGAAAGTTTGTATTACGAAACTTTAAAACACAATGGTGAATTTCCAATTATAGGTGTAAATACGTTCTTAAATAAAAATGGATCACCAACTGTTATTCCTGATGAAGTAGTAAGGGCCACAGAAGAAGAAAAACAATATCAATTAAGTATGTTAGCAAATTTTCATAAGGCAAATGCTGATAAATTAGCACCTGAACTTGAAAAAATTCAAAACGCAGCCATACAAAACGAAAATATTTTTGAATACTTAATGGAAACCACTAAATATTGTTCTTTAGGACAAATCACAGCCTCATTATTTGAAGTGGGTGGGCAGTATAGAAGGAATATGTAAGCAGAGAACCAGATCAGAGTAACGGATAAGAGTGAATCGCTTATCCCGATTTTTTTGACGTAGGAAAAAAATATTCGGGATATATTACTTTTATAGTGAAGTGGAGTGTCTATATTTATTGAGATGGTTTAATTGAGTCTATAGGTTGAAATGTTAAATATTTGTTAATAGAACACTTTGGAATGATATTGGTATAACACAATGTGAATGCGTTGAAAATTTGACAACCAATTCATTTAATTACCGTATATAAATATAATATTAAAAAATGAACGATATTTTTTTGTTAATCAAAGACATATTGTAAATTTGGAGATTGATTAGAATAATCAACTTAAAAATAAAAGAAATGAAAAAAATAGCACTTTCGATACTAACTTTAGCTTTGGCTTTTGGAATAACTGCTCAAGATGAAAACGACATGGTTGAAAACGGAGGATTTGAACAACTTGAAGGGAAAATTAAAAAAGCGGGTTCTATAGAAGTGGCAGTAGGTTGGATGTCACCAACAAAAACATCTGCTGATTTATTTGCAAGACGTGTAAAAGAAGGTTTTACTGTTCCTAACAACCCTTTTGGGAAAGAAGAACCGTATGAGGGAGATGTTTACGCTGGAATAAAAACGTTTAGTTATGGAGACAAAGAAGCCCGAACTTATATATCTGCCAAATTAAAAACACCAATGAGAAAAGGTTTGAAATATGCAGTTAAGTTTTATGTATCTTTAGCAGAAGGGTCAAAATATGCCTCTAACAACATTGCCGCTAATTTTTCTAAAAAACAATATAACATTGCTGAAGATAAAAGTATAATGGGAGAATCACATGTGATGCATGTTGATAATCCAGTATTTAACGCAATGTACGGTTGGGATCAGATTTGTGGTGTTTATACAGCTACAGGTGGAGAAAAATTTATTACAATAGGTAATTTTTCTGGTAATAGTGATACTAAAAGTGAACGAATTAAAAAGCCAAAATCTTTTAGTGGTACACAAATGGTAAGCTCTTATTATTATTTAGACAATATTTCGGTTGTGTTAATTAATGATGAGTCAGAGTGTGAGTGTGAATCTGATAAAGAAGAAGAAACTTCAATTGTTTATGCAGTTAGCCCCGTGAATCCAGAAGGGATGAAGGATGAAATGATTGCTAAATATACAGTTGTTTATTTTGGATATAATCAATCGGATATAGTAGAAGGAAATGAAGCGCATTTGAATAACATTGTATTAGTGATGAAAAAAGACCCAGCTTATAAATTAAAAATCACTGTTCACATGGGAGCAGATGAAGTTGCAGATGAAAAAGCTTCAGGTATTGATCAAAAAAGAGCGGATGCAATTAAAAAGTATTTAGTAGCTAAAGGAGTTAATGGAAATAGAATTACATTTAACTTGATTAAAGATGCTAAACCATCTGATACTTCAGGCTCAGATATTGGTAAAGCTAAAAATCGAAAAGCTCAATTTTCAATTAGCAAATAATACCATTTAAACAATAGGTAGAAAAAAAATAAAAAGGAGATTCAATTTGAATCTCCTTTTTTTATAGCTTTTAATTTGATTTATACCATTTAAAAATTGAATTACGCTATAAAAATAGTCGCCTAATTTTAAACCATAATATACCGAGTATACTTTGAAGTGATTTTTGATTGAAATGAAAAAAAGCGCATTTCAATGTTAATTCGGTATTAATCGTCAAACCTTTTAGTGTAATCATGACAGTATGGTGTGCCTCCTTTACTTGTATAATAATGTTCGTGATAATCTTCACCTTCCCAAAAAGTAGTTGCTTTAGTAATTTCAGTCACAACTTTAATACCTTTGTTTTCTAATATTTTTTTGAGGTCTTCAGCAATTTTTTTCTGTTCATCATTCATGTAAAATACACCTGTTCTGTATTGTGTTCCAATATCTGGGCCTTGTCTATTTTTTTGTGAAGGATCATGTGTTTCAAAAAATAATTTACATAAGGTTTTATAGTCTGTTTTATTGGGGTTAAATACAATTCTAACAGCTTCTGCATGTCCAGTTTTACCGCTGCACACTTCTTTATAAGTGGGGTTGTCTTTTGTTCCTCCAATATAACCTACTTGAGTAGAAATTACTCCTTCAGCTTTTTCAAAAAAGTATTCCGTTCCCCAAAAACATCCTGATGCAAAAATAGCAGTATCCATTTTTACTTCCGTTGAATTTAAGTCAGAGTCAGAAACAAATGTCATAGAAATTGAATTAACACAATGTCTCGTACTCTTTTTAGTAAATCCCTCACCTTTAAAAACATGTCCCAAATGTCCTTTGCAGTTTGCACAAACAATTTCAGTTCTATGTCCATCTTTGTCTCTTATTTCTAAAACAGAATTATCAATCATATCATCAAAAGCAGGCCATCCACTTCCTGAATCAAATTTAGAGTCAGAAGTAAAAAGTGGTGCATTACATCTCCTGCATAAATAAGTTCCATCTTCATGATTGTCAACATATTCACCTTTAAAAGCATATTCTGTTCCTTTGTTTACAATGACTCTAGTTTCTTCTGCGTTTAATTGATTCCATTTAGTACTGTCAGTCATAATAGTATTCTTTTTTTGATTATTAATCTGTTGCTCGTTTTTGTTTTGCCCACACGACAAAAATGTAATAAACAAAAATGTGGTTGAGGTTACAAATGTAAAAAATCTTGAATTCATCTTCATAAGTTTTAGTTTAGTTATTTTCATTTTTAGTAAAGTTATGGAAATGAGATCAAATTAAATTAATCTTTATCCTTAATATTTGTTAAGAGCCATTTTGTGTCAGAATTTTGACATTTAATTTCTGTATCGTTATCAATTTTATTTCATTAAATTTACTGACTAAGATATGGAAAAATTAAATAAAAGATTAGATAATTTAATTTCGGCTTTGCAACTTGAAAAACAGTCAGAATTAGATTTATTCAAAATGGCCATGACTAAAAATTCTATTCAAGAACGTGTTGATTTAAACCAAACACTCTATCCTCTCGATTTTTTAGGAATTAATTTTACACGATTTGGAGATTCAATTCTAGATTTTAAAGTTGGAAAAAATCAATTATCTAATCGTTTTTCAAATGGTGCATTAGTCCAATTGTTTAATGCTGATGGAGAAAGTGATTCTGGTATTGTTTATAAAGTTAAGAATGAGGAAATTCGAATCAAAATAGACTTTTATGCAGTCGAAAACTGGATTAATAAAGGTAAACTAGGTCTAAATGTATTACCTGATGTAAAAACTTATGATATGTATTTGAATGGACTAAAATCTATTCAGAATTCTGATTTTCCTTTTCAAATTAAGCAAATTTATGGTGCTATCGATACAGAAAAGTATTCATTTTGTAATTATAAAAACAGCTTATTGAATGAAAGTCAAAATAAGGCCATACAGAATATTTTATGTACAAATACAACTATTATTCATGGCCCTCCAGGTACTGGAAAAACAACAACCATTGTTGAAGCAATTTCAGAATTAATAACACAAGGTAAAAAAATAATTGTGTGCGCCCCAACAAATACTGCTGTTGATAATGTAGCTTTAAAGCTTTTATCTAAACAAATAAAATGTTGCCGAATTGGTAACCCAATTAAAATTGATGCTGTATTAGAAAATAATACATTAGACGGATTAGCGCAAAAGGACCGTGATTTTAAGCTCGTTCAACAATTAAAAAAACAAGCTGAACAATTACGAAAAAAAGCATTTAAGTTTAAAAGAAATTTTGGTAAAGATGAATTTATTGAACGTAAACAACTTAAACATGAGCTTAAACAAATTAGAATTGACATTAAAAAGATTCAAAAAGAAATATATCAAAATGTTTTAGAAAAATCTGATGTTATTTGTGGAACTTTTATAAGTGTTTTATCTGAGAATTTAAAAAATATTGATTTTGATTATACATTTGTAGATGAAGCTGCTCAAGCTATCGAACCAGCAATTTGGTCAATGTCTAAATTAGCTCCAAATTTGGTTTTAGCAGGAGATCATTTCCAATTACCACCATTTGTTCAATCCAAAAAAGCCATTAAACTTGGTTTGGATATGTCAATATTGGAACAGGCGAAAATGGTTAAGTTTCCATCTCAAATGCTGCAAATGCAGTACAGAATGAATCAAAAAATAATGAATTTTTCAAATGAATATTTTTATGAGTCTAAATTAATGGCCCATTATTCAGTTAAAAATCAATTATTGAACAATGAAGATTATGAACCAATAGAATTTATTGATACAGCTGGTTGTGGATTTGATGAGGTTAAAAATGAACATTCAAATGGGATTAAAAACCCTAATGAAGCAAATATTTTGATTAAAAGACTAAACGAAATTAATATAGACACTAATTCTGTTGGTATAATTTCTCCCTACCGCTTTCAAGTGAATGAAATTAAGTCTAAATGTAGTTTTGATGTAAACACCATTGATAGTTTTCAAGGACAAGAAAAAGATTTGATTATTATTAGTTTGGTTCGTAGTAATGATGAAGGTGAAATTGGTTTTTTAAAAGACTATAGACGAATGAATGTAGCAATGACTCGAGCGAAAAATAAACTTATTATTATTGGGGACTCTGCAACTATTGGACAAGATAAATTTTATGGAAATTTACTTGACTACATTGAAAAAAATGGAAGTTACAGATCAGCATGGGAATTTTTAAATTAAGATAATTGTTGGTAATCTATCAGACAAATTTTCATTTGAAACACTATATATTAAAAACTAGGTTGTATTTTTGTACAACATGAAAATAGGAATTGTATTATATCCAACTTTTGGAGGAAGTGGAATTGTAGCAACAGAATTAGGTACAGAATTAGCGAAAAAAGGACACGAAATCCATTTTATAACCTATTCTCAGCCTGTTAGGTTAGACAGATTTCAACAAAATGTTTATTACCATGAGGTGGGTATGTTTGATTATCCATTATTTGATTATCAGCCTTATGAATTGGCATTAACAAGTAAATTAGTTGATGTTACTGTGCATGAAGAATTGGATTTATTACATGTTCATTATGCTATTCCTCATGCCTCAGCAGCATATTTTGCACAAAAAATATTGGAATCTAAAGGTATAAAAATCCCATTTATTACGACACTCCATGGTACGGATATTACTTTAGTTGGAAAAGACCCTTCTTTTGAACCCGTTATTACATTTAGTATTAATGAATCTAATGCCGTGACTGTTGTTTCAGAAAGTTTAAAAAATGATACTTATGAACATTTTGACATCACCAATTCAATTGAAGTCATTCCAAATTTTATTCGACACGAAAAATATGACTCTTCAAATAATACGATTTGTAGAAAAAAAGAATTTGCCCCAAATGGAGAACGAATAATAACACACGTTTCTAATTTTAGAAAAGTTAAAAGAGTAGAAGATGTACTTTATACTTTTAAAAAGATTAATGATAAAATGCCATCTAAACTATTATTAGTGGGTGACGGGCCTGAACGCCTTAAACTTGAAGGGATTTGTCGTGATTTGGATATCTGTAATGACGTTAAAATGTTAGGTAAAATCCAAAATGTTTCAGAAGTCTTGTGTGTCAGTGATTTGTTTATATTGCCATCTGTAACTGAAAGTTTTGGATTAGCAGCACTTGAGGCTCTTGCGAGTAGTGTTCCCGTAATTTCTACTGATACCGGTGGATTATCTGAAGTTAATAAACATGGCTTTTCTGGTTTTTTGAGTCCAGTAGCTAATATAAATGATATGGCTAAAAATGCGCTTAAAATTTTATCAACCGATTCTGAATTAGTTAAATTTAAAAAACAAGCCTATCAGCAGTCACTAAATTTTAGTATTGAAAATGTTTTGCCAAAATATGAAGCATTATACGAACGGGTATGTTGTAAGTTAGGGCAAAAATAATGATTAAATAGAGAGATTATGCCTTCTTAATACGGTCAATTGTAATCTCTAATGACAAAAAGCTTAAATTATCTGATACTTCTTCAGCGTTATAAACCAATTTGTTTTTTGATTTAAGCGCCATAGTGATAAAACCTAATCCTGCACCTCCTTTATTAGACATAATTCCGTTTGAAAGAACTTCCATATACATTTCTTTAACTTCAGGTAATTCTAATTCGTTCAACTCCTCAATTCGTTTTATAATATTGTCAATATTTTGTTTTACAACAAGATTGGCTAAAGTCACTTTATAGTAGTCATCTGTTTGCATAATGATTAAAAAAGAAACCTGGTTTCCATCTTCATCTCTCCCACCATGAATTCGAATGTTCTGTAAACCTTCAACTAAAATACTAAACATGCGTTTAATAGTTCCTTTCTTATCACCCGATTCTGCCATCATATCTTCAATAGAAGTGGACAAAGAATTCACCAAATCCTGTGAAAATTCACCGAAATGAGAAACAATTACTTTACCGTGTGCATCAATGTTATACCTTCCAAAGATTTCTTGAAATCTGGAATTACATTTTTCTACAACTTTACCACCTTGAAGCATAAATTATTAAAACTTGTAACTTTTACTGCCGAAAAATACAAAATAAATGATAAACAACCACTTTTTATCGATATTTTTTTTAAAAAAAAGTATTTTTTCAGTAAAACATTTTAAATATTAACGGTTTTTGTCAGGTTTTGTTTCAAGTTTACCCTCAATATTTTCAATTATTTTGCAAACTGCAGGACAAATAGTTGTATTCTTTTCTGTTAAATCAATAACTTGATACATGTTTTTCCTGTCTGTATGAGGGTATTCTTTACAGGCAAGTGGTCTAACATCATAAACGCTACATACATTATCGTCCCATAAAAAAGGACATGGTGCCGAACGTAAAACATAGTCACCATCACCATCAACCTTTAAGTATTGATCAATAAACTGATGGGTTTTTATTCTAAAATGTTTCGCTAATTTTTTAATATCACTGTCCATGAAAATTGGACTAGTTGTTTTACAACAGTTAGCACATTTTAAGCAATCAATTGATTCAAAAACAGTATCATGTTCAAGGTGAAAAATATCATCCAATTTCTTTCGATTTATTTTTTTTACTTTTTTAAATGTTGTCTTATTCGATTTATGATTCAGTTTAAAATCTTCTAATATTTTTAAATATTTGTCTTCCATATTACTTTAAAGGATGCAAAAATGGAAAAATTAACCTAAACATCAGCCATTTTTAAATAATATTATTACCTTCATTATAGGAATAAAAAAAAATGAGAAAACAAAAATTTGATTTAGTTGTAATTGGTGGTGGGCCAGCAGGATATGCTGCAGCTATGAGAGCCATAGATTTTGGGAAAAGCGTTTGCTTAATTGAAAAATCAAAAATAGGAGGTGCTGGTGTTTATCACGGTGCATTAAGCTCTAAAACTATGTGGGAATTGTCTCAAAGAGTTCGTAATGTTAACGAATCAATAGTTTCTCTAGGTAGAAGAAAATTTGAGGTATCTTGGGATGAAATGACCAAAACCTTAGAAGAAGCCGTTTTTGAAAGAAAATTTCAATACTCTTGTCACCTTAAATTATTGAAAACCCAACGATCAGATTTATTTAGGTACGTGAGAGGTTTTGGTAAATTGATTTCTAACCATGATGTTAATGTTAAAAATGCTGATGGTGAAGATGAAATTGTAACAGGTGATTATATTATAGTTGCAACAGGTAGTCGCCCCCGTAAATTACCAGGAATGGACGTTAACGAAAAAGAAATAATGACTTCTGATGGAATTGATCAAATGAGTGATTTCCCCAAAAGTTTAGTAATTGTTGGTGCAGGAGTAATTGGTTGTGAATATGCTACTATATTTTCAAATTTTGGTAAAACAAAAGTTTATCTAATCGACAGGGCAGATCAAATTTTACCTTTTGAAGATGATGATATTTCTACTATGGTGTCACAAAATCTTGAAAAAAATGGGGTAGTAATTCACCATAAAGCCCAATTAGTTAGAATGGAAATAAAAAATGGAGAAGTAGAATATGAAATTACTTGCCCAGATGGTGATAATGAAATAATAAGAGTAGAGAAAGCTTTACTTTCAGTTGGTCGAATACCAAATATTGAAAATATAGGAATGTCTGAATTAGGGATTGAAAAAGGACCTAAAGATAGACATATAGGAGATGATGACACACAAACAAATATTTCAAATATATATGCTGTAGGTGATGCTTCAGGGAGGATTGCATTAGTTAATATGGGCGAAATTGAAGCCCGTCATGCAGTAGAAAAGATGTTTGGTAATAAAGTTGAACGCTTGTCTTATGACAATATTTCTACAATCATGTTTTTACAACCGGAAGTAGCATCTGTAGGTTTAAATGAAAAGCAATGTATTCAAAAAAACATTCCTATTAAAGTTGTTAAACTAGACTATTCTGTTATGGCTAGAGCTATCGCTATGCGAAAAACACAAGGATTTTTTAAAATTATTGTGACAAATGATGAAGACATGAAAATTTTAGGAATGCGGGCAGTTGGAGAACACGCTTCAAGTGCTATACAGGCAGTTGCGTTGTTAATAAAACAAGACAGAGGAATTGAAGAATTAGCAGAGCTTGTACATCCACATCCATCAATTGTTGAAGGAGTTCAAGAATGTGTAAGAATGTTATTGAATAAATCTATTTTTAAATCATCTGTTTTTGAAGATAAATTAGCCTGTTATAGTTTGGTTAATGGTGTAAAAACATCTTTACAAAGACTTTGATTATTTTACGGTATTTATTCAAATTCACCATTCGTATCTTGTTAAAATAATTAAATTTGCACCCTTATAAAAAATTACTATGACTGTCTTATCAAAAAGAGTTCAAGAATTAGCAGAGTCAGCGACAATTGCTATGGCTCAAAAAAGTAGAGAATTAAAAGCAAGTGGAAAAGATGTCATTTCATTAAGTTTAGGAGAGCCTGATTTTAATGTCCCTGATTTTGTAAAAGAAGCTGCAAAACAAGGAATAGATGATAATTACTCTAAATATATGCCAGTACCAGGATATTTAGATTTGAGAGAAGCAATTGCAAATAAATTTAAAAGAGACAATGGACTAACGTATTCTGCCAATCAAATTGTTGTGTCAACCGGAGCAAAACAAAGTTTAATTAATGTAATTTTAGCATTGGTGAACCCCGGAGATGAGGTGATAATACCTGCTCCATATTGGGTAACATATTATGCACAAGTCAAAATGGCGGGAGGTGTACCAATCGTCATTTCAACTTCAATTGAAGATGATTTTAAAATGACTGCAAACCAACTCAAAAATGCAATTTCTGATAAGACAAAATTAATGATATTTAGTAACCCTTGTAATCCAACAGGGTCATCTTATACAAAAGAAGAATTAAAATCTTTAGCTGATGTTGTTGCTGATACACCAAATTTATATGTGATTTCAGATGAGATTTATGAGCACATTAATTTTGTTCGAAAACACGAAAGTTTTGCCCAGTTTAGTAATGTATATGACCGAACAATCACTGTAAATGGTGTGTCAAAAGCATTTGCAATGACAGGATACAGAGTTGGATATATTGGTGCGCCAGTTGAAATTGCAAAAGCAGCATCTAAATTACAAGGTCAATATACATCAGGAACATGTTCAATTGGTCAGAGAGCAACTTTAGCTGCTGTAAGTGCAAACCCAGAACGTATTAAATTTATGATTGATGCATTCGCCTCAAGACGAACTTTAGTACATAATCTGTTAAAAGAGATACCAGGATTAAAAATAAATGAGCCTGAAGGTGCGTTCTATTTCTTTTTCGATATTTCATCTTTCTTTGGAAAATCGTATAATGGAATAACAATAAATTCAGCAACAGAATTGTCAATGTTTTTACTAAATGAAGGTTTAATTGCTTTAGTAACTGGTGAAGCGTTTGGAGATGATAAATGCATTAGATTGTCTTACGCTGCATCTGAAGAAGTATTAATTGAGGCATTAAGTAGAATTAAAAATACCTTAGCTAAATTAAACTAATGATTGATTTAAAAAACGTATTTAAAGAATTTACATCAAAAAAAGTCATTATTATTGGTGACGTGATGATTGATACCTATATTAAAGGTAAAGTTAATCGAATTTCACCAGAAGCGCCAGTTCCGGTTGTTAAATTTGATTCTCGTGAACACAGACTTGGTGGGGCAGCAAATGTAGCGTTAAATATTAAGGCTTTAGGAGGAAAACCTTTTATTTGCTCGGTTGTCGGGAAAGATGATAACGGGCAATTATTAGAAAAATTGATTAATGAAAATCATTTGTCTAAAGAAGGGATTCTAGAGTCTGATGATAGAGTGACTACTGTTAAAACTAGAATTATTGGGAATAACCAACAACTAATTAGAATTGATAATGAAGAAGTTAAGTCGTTAAGCTCACAACTTGTATTTAGTTTAGTTGAACGCGTAAAAGAAATAGCTGAAAAAGAAAAAATTGACGTCATTATTTTTCAAGATTATAATAAAGGGGTGTTGACTCAAAAGGTAATTGAAGAAGTAATTAAATACGCCCTAAAAAATAAAATACCAACAGCTGTTGATCCTAAAAAAGAAAACTTTTTAGCCTATAAAAATGTGGACTTATTTAAACCAAATTTAAGCGAATTAAAAGTTGGTTTGGATATTGATTTTGAATTTAAAACTGAAGATAAATCCGATTTTTTAAAAGCAGTGAATCAGTTAAAATCAAAAATTAACGCTAAATATACATTCATTACACTGTCAGAACATGGTGTGTATATTAATGAAGATGAAACAGACTTTTTTATTCCTGCACATACAAGAACAATTACGGATGTGTCAGGAGCAGGTGATACCGTAATTAGTGTTGCTGCTCTGTGTTTGGCTTGCGATTTAAAACCAGAATTAATTGCCGAAATTTCAAATTTAGCTGGTGGGTTAGTCTGTGAAAAAGTTGGTGTAGTATCAATAGGTAAAGAACAATTAATGCAAGAAGCGTTAGATATATAATGAGATTAACCAATTTTAATAGGATTAGATAACTCAATAATTATAAAAAAACACATTGCGCCCTTTGCGAAAACTTTGCGTTCCGATTAATTATCGGAATTGTGGTTAAAAAAAATAAGAATGTCAAAATCAGTAAAACCATATTATAAAAGCGACCAATCTAAAAAAGAAGAAGTTGCAGAAATGTTTAACAATATTTCAAAAAGATACGACTTTCTAAATCATTTCTTATCAATGGGTATTGATAAAATATGGCGTAAAAAGGCAGTCAAAATTTTAGGTGAAAATAATCCAAAAATCATTTTAGATATTGCCACAGGAACAGGTGATTTTGCTGTTGAAGCATTAAAATTAAAACCAACTAAAATTATTGGAATTGATATTTCGCAAGGCATGTTGGATATGGGAATTGCCAAAATGAAAAAGAAAAAAGTAGATCATATTATTGATTTACAAATAGGCGACTCTGAAAACTTACATTTTGACGATAATTATTTTGATGGTTATACAGTAGGGTTTGGGGTAAGAAATTTTGAAAACCTTGAAAAAGGATTGGGTGAAATGTTAAGGGTTTTAAAACCAAACGGAAAAGCGGTGATTTTAGAGTTTTCAAAACCTAAAAAATTCCCTATCAAACAATCCTATCACGTGTATTCAAAGTATATCTTACCCACTATAGGTAAAACAGTCTCTAAAGATGCTCGTGCATATACTTATCTACCCGAATCTATAGCTGCTTTTCCTGAGGGAGAAGCTTTTAAAAGTATAATGGAAAAGGTTGGCTATCAAAATGTGGGGTCAAAATTAGTGTCTGGTGGCATAGCAACTATTTATTTTGGAAGTAAATAGGATTGGTCGATAATTTTGTTAATTTAATCGTGTAAATCACGGTTTACTGTTAATAACTTCTAATAATTGTTGAAATCCAAGTTGGTGTTCCCTGTATTTTTGTGTGTTGAAAGGAAAAATAAATAAATCAGCATGTTAGGATTTGCAGTTAGAAAAAGAATAGATCAGGATAAATTAGCTAATATTTTTGTGAACTCTTTAATAGAGATTGTTGAAAATGGTTTTCAAGATATTGTTGAGATGATACAAGATGATACAGTCTTTATTGCTGAACCTGAAATATCAAACAAAGCTTTAAATCAATTCTTGCTTATTGTCACAGTCGGTAATTTAGAATATTTAAGAGAAAGTTTTGATTCTTTTGAAGTTGATGAAATAGAAGAAATAATTATACAAAAATTTGCACACGTATTTGAAATGCAACCAAATGAATTTGCAAAATTGTTAGATTCAACCAGAGATTATATCGCACATCATAATTTCCCGTCTAAAAATATACTTTATGGTATGTCAAAAGCCATTTTCCATAAATATGACTTAAACCAATATCAAGAATCCTATTTTAAATCTATGATTACTCCTAATCCGCTTTTCTTAAAAAGGCTTGATGAATTACTAATTAATTTTGTGTGGGATTGGGATGTGTTTTTAAAGAAATTTAAATTACAGTAAATTCACTAAATTGTTGTCGGATCTTTATATATAGGTGTAAGTTTTGCATTAATAAACTAAAGGTGGATTTAGAATTATCTAAAAAATTATATTTTTAAATTTATTTAATGCAAAAATAAATTATTTAAGTAACTAAAAAAGCCTTCCGATTTCGGAAGGCTTTTAGGTTTGCAACTCAGAACTACAAAGAGTAGCGGAGACAGGACTCGGTTGTGAGCCAATATCGTGATAGTACTTTTCAGCGTCTATAGGATGTCCATTTTACAAAATGTTACAAATTGCAAACAAAATTGAGCATTTCGTTACCAGTTGTTGTTATCGGAAACAATAAGCAGTTTTGAGAGATCTCCTATTTGTAATCTAGTTACGCTTTTTGAATAGTGAAATTGAAGTCACCTTCTGTCTTAGAGAAATAAACAGTAATTGTTCAATTTCCAGAAACACCTTCTGATGATGTGAAACTTCCATCAATACTTAAGTCTTTTGTATAAAATTCATTCCCTTCAGAGTCTTCTATAGTTAATGTAGCAGTACCATTTGTGATAGCAGCTGACTGATCAATATTAGCCATATTCCCTGTATTATTCCAAGTATATGTTAATTTATCAGTAACCTTAGTTACGCCTGTAGCTTGCAAAGAGAAACTATCAGTGATATTGATTATTTATGGTTGAAAAGCAGCCAGATCATTTTTTTTACAACTAAAAATTAATAAAGCTGTAAAGAGTGCGAGTAATAATTGTTTTTTTTTCATTTTTAACGGTATTTAAGTTATTAGTTCTAATAAGGTAAGAGTATTTATTTAACGACAAGCTTCTGAGTCGTAACGGTTTCTTTATTACTTATTTGAAGTAAATAAATACCACTTTCTAGTTCGTTTCTTTCAATAGTAGTATTACTATTTCCTGTAGTTTTATATGTTCTAATAACTTTACCACTAATATCTACTAAATTAACATTATAGATTTCATCATCAGAACCTTCAATTTTTAATGTAGTACTTTTATTAAAAGGATTGGGTGCAACTGAAACATCAATACTATTATTAGTTTCTTTAATTGAGTTTGGAAGAGATAATGTATAAATGAAAATTGTTCCATTGTCCCCACAGAACCATCCTAATTGATCACTTCTCATTGTTATTGAGAAAATATCTTCAGGCGTACCACTGTTTTCAGGTGTCCAAGTAGTACCAGCATCTGTAGTCATTAAAACAGTTCCTGCTGTTCCAACCGCCCAGCCTGTTGTATTGTTTACAAATTCAACATCTAATAAATCTTCATTTGTACCACTATTTTGGTTTGTCCATGTTGTACCATAATCATTTGTGAATACAATTGCTCCTGCCGTTCCAACAGCCCAACCTGTTGAATCATTTACAAATGATACAGCTTCTAAATCTTCTGGAGTGTTACTGTTTTGGTTTACCCAAGTAGCAGCGCCATCAATTGTGTATGCTATAACACCAGCTCTTCCAACAACATATCCATTTAAAGGAGTTGTGAAATCTACTCCTGCCAAATGGTCTCCAGTATTTGAACTTACATCTGTCCAATTTAACCCGCCATCTGTTGTCTTAGTTACATAATCATTTCTACCAACAGCATATCCCAAATTTGCTGTTTCAAAATCAACACCTTCTAATCTTTCAACATGAGGAGTATCTTCTGTCCATGTGTCACCTCCGTTAATAGTTTTTAAAATAAAACCATTTCCAGATAATTGATTTTTACCTACTAAATATCCAATATTTGTAGAAACAAAGAAGTTTTCAGCAGATTTATAAACGATAGAGTTTAAAGGTGAATAATTCCAGCTGAATCCTTGATTTCCAGTAATATAATGAGAGCCTAATGCAAAACCACCGAAAATGTCAGTTGAGTCACCAAAAGCATGTACTTTACTGTCACTTGCAGCAAATATAGTGCTAAAGTCATTTTGAGAGTTAGCATTTTGTTGTTGCCAACTTTGAGCTGATGAACTGTTTACTGCTAGTAAACCAAGTCCAAAAAAGAGTAATGTTTTTTTCATAATTTTTGTTTTAATTGTTTATATTAATAGGGGTTCAATAAAAATGACCTCACCTCTATGAGTTTAGGGATTAGTTACTGCTTTTCGAAATTTAAAGTGCTTATTCTTGAAAAGGTATCACCATTACTTTTCGTTCTTTTTTGATCAATAATCAAAGTCATTTCTTTTTTTGTCAAGCGATCAAGTTGAAAAGATCCATCTATATTAATAGCTGTTCCTACATACGTATCAATTTGACCATCATTTGTCTCAGTAATTGTTATAACAACAACTTCTTTCTTTTTTAAGCCTTGCGTTTTACTTTTTCCACTCCAATACCAATAGCCCTTGTCAATTTGAGAATCTCCATCAAATACATCTGAGTAATTAAAACTACCATCCTTTTCAAATGTATATTCTAAAGTATGTGTAAAAGATTGTGAGGTATTGGTAACGCTACCATTTTGATCTTGAAATGTGAAAACATTTGTTGATATTGCTCCATCATCAGTTGTTACTGAAGTTGAGGTTTCTTGATCTCCAGCGTCATAATCGATAGTAGTTTCACTTCCATTAACTAACTTCCATGTTCCAACTAAACGTGAAGTTCTTGACTTTAGACTTAAAACAGGGTCATTCTCGCCTTTTTTACATGCTGTTGTTGATAGCAAAGTAAATACAATCAATGCAGAAATAATTTTAGCTTTTTTCATAATATTTTATTTTTTAAGTAAACGGACAGAGAGTTAGTATTTAAACTGTCCTCAGATTTCTAATCCTATATCTTAAAGTCGAATGGAAAAATAGTAGGGTTGGAAGTTATTAGAAATATTATTTTGGTTTGAGGAAAATTCCATATTTTTATTAAAAATCTGAATCTAATGGTTAATAGAAATAAAAACCTATAGCCCAATTTAATATTAAGTCCATAGGAGATGTTTCTTGTATGGTTTAAATAAGAGGGAATGTCTCGGTTCTGTCGCATCTAATTTACAACATTAAATAAGAAACCGTATTTTTGAGTTAAAATATCATGTTTAAGCATCATTGTTTTCCCAAATCAGTCATTTTTCAAGCTGTTTATTTTAAATTATGTTTTAGTATAAGCTATCAAGATATTGAAGAACTTATGGAAATAAGAGGAGTTAAAGTTGACCATGCTACTATTCAACGTTGGGTGTTTAAATTCACCCCACTCATAGAAACAGAATTTAGAAGGCGTAAGAAATCCGCGGGAGCAGTTGACGAATTGATGGGACCTATAATTAAGATCAAAGTAGTGTGGTGTTATTTGTTTAGAGTAGTTGACAAAGAAGGAAAGTCAATAGATGTTATTTAACTAAAAGACGACAACGCATGTCAGCTCAAAGCTTTTTAATCAAAGCAATTAAAAACAATGGAAAACCTACCGTTATAAATATTGATAAAAGCGGTTCAAATTCTTGAGCAATTAGAATCTATAATAAACGAGCATTAGCTTCCAAATCAAGAATAAAGATAAGGGAATGTAAGTACCTAAATAATATCGTAGAACAAGACCACCGTTTTATCAAATGGCGTATTCAACAAGGTCTGGGCTTTAAAGAATTTGAATCAGCTAGAAGAACCATATCAGGAATAGAAGTTGCGCGAATGATAAAGAAAAACCAGTTGATAAGTCAAGATAAAACTGTGTTTAAATCTTTCATTTCATTGGCTGCTTAGAATTAGAAAATTCATTGTATTTTTAGAATGTAATTAAATAGATGCGACAGAACCAGATTGGGTGTTTTTATTTTATTGTTTAACACCCTAAAAATAAAATTTTTATACCTGATTTTGAACTTTTTTTTATGAGTTTTTCGGGTTAACATATTCAAGGTCTGTTTCTTTTTTTATTATTGACAGAATCTTTAATAATTATCTCTTTAAAAGAAAAACAGTTTAAAAATGAATTTTTGTTACCAGAGCATAAAAAAACCTTCCGATTTCGGAAGGCTTTTTGAGGAAACTCAGTGTTTCCTAATGTAGCGGGGACAGGACTCGAACCTATGACCTTCGGGTTATGAGCCCGACGAGCTACCAACTGCTCCACCCCGCAATATATTTTTAGTAATTTGCAGTAGGCAAATTTTTTATTTCTATTTCTTTGATAAAATACTTATCATTTAATTGCGAGTGCAAATATATATTTTGTTTCTTTGCAAAACAAATTATTTTCAATAAAAATGCAACATAAATCAGGATTTGTAAACATAATTGGTAGCCCTAATGTAGGTAAGTCAACTCTAATGAATAAGTTAGTTGGTGAAAAGTTATCTATAATTACTTCAAAGGCTCAGACTACTCGACATAGAATTTTAGGAATTGTAAATGATGATGATTACCAAATTGTGTTTTCAGATACTCCAGGGGTCCTAGACCCTCATTATAAGCTGCACGAAAACATGATGAATTTTGTAAATTCAGCAATGAAAGATGCAGATATTATTTTATTTGTGACTGATATTTATGAAGAAGGAATGAATCATGAAGCAACTTTAAAAAGATTGCAAAAAACAAGCACACCTGTTATTGTTTTGTTAAATAAAATTGATTTGGGAACACCAGACATTTTAGATGAAAAAGTTGAATATTGGGCAGGCTTAATGCCCAATGCTGAAATTTTGCCAATTTCAGCATTAGAGAATTTTAATGTTAGTCTCATTTGGGATAAAATAATATCGTTATTACCTGAAAATCCACCATATTATGATAAAGGTGAACTAACTGATAGACCTATGCGCTTTTTTATTAGTGAAATGGTTAGAGAAAAGATTTTTATTCATTATAAAAAAGAAATTCCGTATGCAACGCAAGTTGAAGTAGAAGAATATATAGAAGAAGAAAAAATTATTAGAATTAGGGCAATAATTATTGTTGAAAGACAAACACAAAAAGGAATAATAATCGGTCATCAAGGTTCTAAATTGAAAAGAGTAGGGATAGATTCAAGAAAAGATATTGAGAAGTTTGTAGATAAACAGGTATATTTGGAACTGTTTGTAAAAGTGGATAAGGATTGGAGAGAAAACGATAAAAAATTAGATAAATACGGGTATTAGAATATGTCAAATATAATAGCAATAGTAGGAAGACCAAATGTTGGGAAATCAACATTATTTAATCGATTAACCAAATCGAGAAATGCCATAGAAGCAGAGTTGAGTGGCGTTACTCGAGATAGAATTTATGGTGTATCGGATTGGAATGGAGTTGAATTTAGTGTCATTGATACTGGAGGTTACGTTAGAGGTTCAGATGATATTTTTGAAGAAGAAATTAGAAAACAAGTTGACATTGCTATTGAAGAGGCAAGTGTTATTATATTTGTTTCAGATGTGACTGTAGGCATCACTGATTTGGATGAGGCTGTAGCTGAAGTATTAAGGAAATGTGAAAAACCCGTTTTTGTAGCAGCAAATAAAGTTGATAACAATGCTCGAGCGGTTGATGCTTTTGAATTTTTCAACTATGGATTAGGAGATGTTTACAATTTGTCTTCAATTAATGGTCATGGTACTGGAGAGTTGCTTGATGCAATTGTGAAGGAATTTAATACTGAAGATGAGCTTGAAGATGAAAGTGGTTTACCAAGAATTGCAGTCGTGGGAAAACCAAACGTAGGTAAATCTTCTTTTATTAATGCAATTACAGGTGAAGAAAGAAATATTGTAACTGATATATCAGGTACTACCCGTGATTCTATAGACACAAATTTTAATTTATTTGGATTTGATTTTAAGTTGGTTGATACTGCTGGGATAAGGAAAAAGAGTAAGGTTCATGAAGATATTGAATTTTATTCAGTCATACGTTCAGTAAGAAGTATTGAATATTCTGATGTATGTATCTTTATGATTGACGCGGCTGATGGATTGCAAAAGCAAGATTTGAACATCTTTTATATGATAGAGAAAAATAAAAAAGGTGTTGTAGTTTTGGTTAATAAATGGGATTTGATTGAGAATAAAGATCAGCATTACACCAAAGAATATGAAGATAAATTAAGAGAGGATTTGGCACCTTTTAAAGATGTTCCAATTTTATTTACATCTACTATTACTAAGCAAAGATTACATAAGGCTTTAGAGAAAACAATGGAAGTTTTTCAGAATAGAAATCAAAAAATATCAACTTCCGAATTAAATGACTTTTTTCAAGATGTAATTTCAAGAAATCCACCACCAGCAATAAAGGGTAAATATATAAAGATAAAATTTGTAACTCAATTACCAACACATTCCCCGTCTTTTGCATTCTTTTGTAATTTACCTCAATATATTAGAGATTCTTACAGAAGGTTTTTAGAAAACAAACTAAGACAAAGATTCAATTTTGAAGGTGTACCTGTTCGAATTTTCTTTAGAAAAAAATAAAAATGAATTATAAAGAAATAATATCATCTGTCAAAAAAAAAGACTACAAACCCATTTATTTTTTAAATGGGGAAGAGCCTTTTTATATTGATAAAATTGTTGATTTTATTTCTACGAATGTGTTAGAAGAATCTGAGAAGGACTTTAATCAAACTATTTTATACTCCAAAGATACACCTCCAATTAACGTAATTGATACAGCGACACGTTTGCCAATGATGGCTGAACGGCAAGTTGTGATTGTAAAAGAAGCTCAAGAATATAAAAGTGCTTCTCAGTGGGAAGTGTTTGAAAAATATTTTGAATCTCCAGCACCTCAAACAATATTGGTGTTTGCTTATAAATATAAAAAGTATGACAAGCGTTCAAAAATTTATAAATTACTCAAAAAAACAGCATTAATATTCGAATCTTCAGGTGTTAAAGATTGGGAATTAGCAAAGTGGATTAAAGATTATATTAAGGAGAAAAAACATTCAATATCAGACAAAGCTGTTGCATTATTAGTAGAGTTTATAGGAAATGACTTAAGTAGAATTTCAAATGAGCTAGAGAAATTATTTATTTTAGTTGATGAGGGAACTCAGATTAATGAGAAACACATTGAAACTAACATTGGTATAAGTAAAGATTATAATGTATTTGAATTAGTGAATGCCGTGATGGAAAAAGACAGTAAAAAAGCACTTAAAATTGTAAATTATTTTTCTAAAAACCCAAAAGCAACTCATATTACCGTTGTATTATCTAATTTATTAAACTTATATCAAAGATTGTTTAAGGTTCATTTTTTAAAGACTGAAAATCCAGCTACTGTAGCGTCTGCCCTAAGAATTGCACCTTATCCTGCAAAATTAGTATTGGGGAATAAAAGAAAACATCCACCAAAAATAATTTCGCGTAATTTTGGGATTTTAAGAGAGTATGATTTATTAGCAAAAGGCGTAGGAAGTTCAGGGACTGATCAAGCTGAATTAATGAAAGAACTCGTTTTTAAACTATTGCATTGATTTTTTTAGTCTAACTTTTTTCAATAATGATAGGCTTTTTTTGTTAAAATATCTAAAAAACAACTATTTAAGTAATGTAAATTACATTTATTTCACTTTTTTTATATTATGTTTGTGTAAAACAAACTAAAGCTATGGCTAGAAAGAAGACCAAAGAAAAAGTAGAAAAAATCATAAATGAGATTAAAAATTCTACGCCAAAATTTAAATTACAATTAGATAGTAAGACAGTTATAACGCTAAAAACACAAGAACAATTGGATAAATGGATGTCATTATATCCTAAGGCGCAATTGATTACTTAATAAATAATAATTTTAAAATTAAAAAGGTTATCAATTTTTTTTGGTAACCTTTTTTTGTGTTTTTATTTTTTGTCTAAAAAAATGTGTGCAGTAATTGAATAGATAAATACAAATTTTATGATGGATGTTTGAAAATGACTGGTGATAAGCGTATATTTGTGACATGGTAAAAATTGGAAAAATAAATCGGCTAAAAATTGTTAAAGAGGTTGATTTTGGTATGTATTTAGAGGGAGGAGAAGATTTTGGTGAGATTTTATTACCAACACGGTATATAACACCTGATTGTATTGTGGATGAAGAAGTAGATGTTTTTATTTACTTGGATTCGGAAGATAGATTGATAGCCACTACTGATTTTCCGTTTGCTATGGTTGATGACTTTGCTTTACTTGAAGTTGTAGCTGTTACAAATATTGGTGCTTTTGTGGACTGGGGATTGATGAAAGATTTATTGATTCCATTTAAGGAACAGCATAGAGAACTTGAAAGAGGAGAAAAAGTTGTTGTTAAAATTTATCTTGATGAAATGACTGAACGTATTGTTGGGTCAATAAAATTGAATTCATTTTTAAACAACGTACCACCAAATTTTAGTGTTTTTGAAGAAGTAGATTTATATGTTCATTCAAAAACGGATTTAGGCTATAAAGTAATTGTGAATGACACCTTTTGGGGTGTTATTTATTATAATGAAGTGTTTAAACCTTTAGATCGTGGTCAAAAATTAAAAGGGTTTATAAAGAAAATTAGAGAGGACGATAAGCTAGATATTTGCTTACAACGCCCAGGCTATGGTGCAATTGATGGCGTAGCAAAAGATGTTTTGACTATTTTAGAAGCAAAAGGAGGAGAGATTGAAGTAGGGGATAAGTCGTCACCAGAAACTATTCAACATGTTTTTAAGGTAAGTAAAAAAACGTTTAAAAAAGCGATTGGGTCTTTATATAAAGAAAAAATTATTACTATAGAACCAAATAGAATAAAATTGGTTTAATTGAGTAAAAGTTGCGTTAGAGATTGGAATGATAGCTTATTTTACGTAAAAATAATTTTTGAATAGGCTTAAAATTGCGACCAACGGAAGCACATTTTTAAGAGAATGAAAAACATTTTTATGAAAATAACTAAAACGGAAAGCTTGTTTAAACGCCCAAAAATAAATGAGATAAAAGATGTCTAAAATTGATATAAAAAATAAAAAAGCTAGATTTCTGTATGAGTTTTTAGACAACTATACTGCTGGAATTGTATTGACAGGTACAGAAATTAAGTCAATTAGAAACGGGAAAGCTAGTATAATGGAGGCTTATTGTGTGATGGAGAAGGGGGAGTGTTTTATTCGTAATATGTATATTGCAGAGTATGAAAATGGAACGCATAATAACCATGAACCTAGACGTGATCGTAAATTATTGTTGAATAAACAAGAGTTGAGAAAATTAGAAAAAAAATTGAAAAATGAAGGCTTAACGATTGTGCCTTCAAAATTGTTTATTGGAGAAAAAAACTTGGCCAAAATAAACATTCATTTGGCAAAGGGTAAAAAGATTCACGATAAACGACAAGACCTTAAAGACAAGGATAATAAAAGGAATTTGGATAGAATAATGAAAGTGCATAAATAATTATGGGATTACTTAAAAAGGATGTTTTTGGTCAATATTTATTTATAAAAAAAGGAATAATACGCACTTTTGGATTACTGATTTACCCTAGATTTAACTGGATTAATAAAACAAAAATAACGGGGGCAGAAATATTAAGTGACTTACCAGATGAAAATGTTTTATTTGTGTCAAATCATCAAACTTATTTTGCTGATGTTGGTTTGTTTATACAAGTATTTCATGCGGCATTGGCAGGAAGACCTAACACTGTTAAATACCCCGGTTTTTTGAGACATAAAAAGAATAATATTTTTTATGTAGCAGCAGAAGAAACAATGAAGTCTGGATTGTTGCCCAAAATTTTAAAAAGAACTGGAGCAGTTACAGTTAACAGGTCTTGGCGAGCAAATGGACAAAATGTTAGGCGTAAAGTCGATAAAAAAGAGGTTGAAAATATTGACTTAGCTTTAAAAAGCGGCTGGGTGATTACTTTTCCGCAAGGAACAACATCTCCTTATGTTAAAGGGAGGGTTGGAACTGCCATTATGATTAAAAAACATAAACCTATAGTTGTGCCGATAGTGATTGATGGTTTAAGGCGTGCATTTGACAAAAAAGGAATTAAATTAAAGAAAAAACACACTGAAATTAAAATTACCATAAAAAAACCTTTAGATATTGATTATGATGGAAAAGTTGAAGATATGATGACTTTGATAATGGATGGCATTGAGCAGTCTTCAGATTATAATTTTATGGGTAGTTTAAAACAAAAAAAAGAGCTAGAATAATTTCTAACTCTTTGTTTAAATTTTTACGTTTTAATTAATTGCCGTAAGGTTTACATTTTTGGTTTTGTTATATTTAATGGTATAAACTAAGTTAATTTTTTTAGTTTCTTTTGGTTTCAGCCTTAAATCCCATTCCATAAGTCCAGTAATTTTGTTGAGCTTTCCTTTACTTCCATTAACCAATTCAATTTCAATTTCAGAATTTTGAGTAATTGGAATTTGATCTTGAAGTGTTATTTTAACTGTATTACTTTTATGATTTTTAAGTTCAATATAATAGGCATAGGTTTTTAAAATTTTATCGCCAATAACTTTCTCTTTACTCTCGTTTTTTAGTAATGTTCGTTTAACTTGTAATTTTTTATCTTTACCTAAGCTTAAATTCATGGTGTCACTCATTATAGAGGGGTTAAGATACGTTACACCTAAGTATGCGCCATCATGAAAAATTGTGGCGTTACCAGGGATTAAATTTAAATCACCAAGGTTTGTAATTTGAGCCACTAAATAGCACGATAAATCCATTTTTGGAACTGAATAATATTTGTACTTTGTTTCTAAAGTTTTGGAATCAACTAAAACCATATATTTTTCATTTGTTGATTCAATAGTGTAGGGTAGGTCTATGGCATATTCGATTGAAATTAACTGTTCTATGACTTGTGTAAATTCACTGGCAGTCATAGCTGCTATATCTTTTTCATTATCTTCACTCGCAACTTCATAAGACTCAGTAACAGCTTGTGGTTTTAATGCTCTACTTTTTTTTGTGTAAGATAAATTTCCTGATTTTGATGGGGCATCATTTCTTGTGTTGTAATAATTGGTTGCATAATTCAAATACCAAGGATACAATTCGGGTTTTGTTTTATTGGCATAAGGGTTATTTGTTGAAAGACTTAAGTTAATATTATCCCATTTTATACCGGTGTTTTGATACACTTGAGCTTTGTAAGTTAAGTTAATTGTGTTGTTAGACGCCTTACTTCTTAAGTCATACATTGGAGTCCAACCGGCTCCACTCACTAAATATGTTACGTATAATCTTCCTGATGCTGCCTCTTTAGCCGATACTGTAACTTTTATTTTATAAATTGGGTCTTTATTTGGTTTTGGAATAAATTTATTGTTCGAATTGTAATTATTCAAATTTGTTAACCTGAGTTTCATTTTACTTTCATGGCGTGAAATAATAGCCTGTTTACGAGCTAATTTTAACAATTCTTGATTAATGCTATTCATTTTTATATGATAAAATTCAATAGCGTCTCTTAATAAAGGGATCGAGTCATTTACTTTTCCTGTGCCTTTTATGGTTCCGTTATTTTCAATTATTCTTTTTTCATTATTTAAAATGTCGATTTTGTATTGATTATCAAGAATTTTAAACGAAATATTAAAAAGTGAATCTTTCAATAGACTAATTTCTCTTAAAATTTTTGGTGGAATGGATTTGTCATAATTTTCATTCAGTTCTGGTTTTGGATATTCTACACTAAATTTTGAATCTAATAAAATTACATTGCCAGTCGCATTAATTTGAATACTATTGGCATCAATATTTGGACTTATGCCTTCAATAATAATTTCATTTATTCCTTTTTTTACTGTATAGCTTGATTTACGTTTAATTTGTGCGCCTTGTTGGTAAACTGTTACTTTACTAATTTTAGATTTTACTTTTACCTCATTAATCGCCATTGCATTAAATGATATAAATAAAATTCCTAGACCAATCAATTTTGATATTGATAATTGCTTTGTTTTTTTATGTTTTGAATTTTTCATAATTGTAATTTTATCTTGAATACAATTATGTTTTAATTAGGTTCAAAAAAAATGAGATTAACTTTTGTTAATCTCATTTTAATAATTTATTTAAGAATGAATTCTATCTGTATCTACCTAATCCTTTAGGGCTACCAACTCTGTCCATAGCACATCTAAATCCAATAGTAGCAGTTGATAATTCTTCATCTAAAAATCTTCTGTTAGAACCAACAATCCAATATGCTCTATCTTTCCAAGAACCACCTTTGTAAACTCTAGCGTGATCAGATATTAAAGTTGTTGGCCATGATGTTCTGTTGTTAGGTTTAATTCTACCACCAGTTAAGTCATACTCTTCATGTTCGTTTTGGTACATTACTAAATCACCATCTCTTACACCACTGTTAATATCAAGTTTTCTTTTGTTTTCTCCTTCAGCAGTTTTATAACCGTAATATAAAGAAGACTCTAAATCACCATCATCAACATCTCTATAATCAGAATTTTGATAATTACGTCTGTTGATATTTTCTTCAGCAGTAACGTCTCTCCATTTTAATCTTCCCGGTGTGTTGGTAATATATTCTGACATTCCTTTTCTTAACATTGGAATAACGTCAATAGGGTATTCATTTCCTAATTCATCCGTTCTAATTAAAATTAATTTAGGATTATTAGATATTCCTTCAAAAAGACCATCAAATACTTCTGTTTGAATAATTTCTGAAGCTTCTTTATAAAATTGATCATTTTGTTTTTCAATCGCTAAATCTACAATTTTATTTAATTCAGTCATTAACATTACTTCTTGTGCATACATTCCCGACTTAAAATTACCACTTGTATCTTTACCGTCAGACGATAAATAAACAGTTGTTGGTTCACCAGTAAAATAATCAATGTTATTTTGAGATTTAGTTCCCATTCTTAAACCATTGTTCATTGTTGTGTCATTTTCTTGTGGCATATAGTCAATTGCAGAAATTCTTTGAAATCTAATTCTTTCAAATTCATGTAAGTATTCTTTTAAACCGTGAACATCATATAAAACTTGCATGTTTTTTTCATCAATTCTCCCATCATTACCTAAAACTTTAGTTTTAAATACGTTCCCTCTAAATGGTCTAAACTCATCAAAATCTTCATGAGATAATGGTCTATAAACATCCATTACCCATTCCGACACATTACCAGCCATGTGGTATAAACCGTAATCATTTGGCCAATATGAATCTACAGGTGCAGTAATGTCAGCAGCATCATTTAATGCACCAGCAGCTCCCATATAATCACCTCTACCTCTAACAAAGTTAGCTCTAATGTCTCCTTGAAACTCTTGATTATCTTGTCTAACCCAGTGACCTGTCCAAGGGTATGTTCTTCTGTTTTCAATAATACCGGGGTCTTCTGCATTAGTCATTGCACCAACTAAACCATAGTATGCAAATTCCCATTCAGCTTCAGTTGGAAGTCTGTAACGTGGTAATAATATACCATCTTCCATTCTCACAATTCTTTGACCTAAATCTTTCTTTTTTCCTGACCAACCATTTTTAGGGTTTAAGTCTGTTAAGTAATTTTCTTTTTCTTCACCTGGGTGATATTGTCCCGCTAAATAAGCATCAGTTGAAAAAGGTTCACCTGCTTGATCAGGATTCATAGCCAAAATTCCTTCTCTGTATAAAATAAATTCATTCACACGGTCTGTTCGCCATTTACAAAAGTCGTTTGCTTGAGTCCAACTTACACCAACAACTGGATAGTTTTGGTAAGCAGGGTGTCTTAAGTAATATTCTACATAAGGTTCGTTGTAAGCCATAGGTGAACGCCAACATAAAGTATCTGGAAGCGCATTTTTATAAATCATTGGATAATCTTCATACGTTCTTTTTATCCAATATAAATATTCTAACCAGTTAAAGTTAGTTACCTCAAATTGATCCATGTAAAAAGAAGAAACAGTTACACGTCTAGGTATATTATTCCATTCATACGTCACATCTTGCTCCGCTCTACCCATGGTAAATGTTCCACCTTCAACCAAAATTAAACCTGGTCCAGTTTCTTGATCAAAATATGGGACTTTTTGAAATCCTCCGTTGTTTGGGTTGTTGTATTCCCAACCAGTCGTATTTGATCTTTCTTTTCTACATCCAATTAATGCAATTGCTGCAAAAAATACAATCAGTATTCTTTTACCTTTCATACTATGTTGTTTATTTAATATATTCATTTTAATTTCCAAGTTTTGTACTATAACACATTCTTTTTATTTGGTTACACCTTTTAAAAAGATGGACATGAAATAGTTCTAAATTTTTTCGGTTTCTTTTTACAATTAAAGTTAAATCCTAATGACAATTCATGTGAACCACCACTCGCATTTGTTAATTTTGACGTTGTAATATCATAACTGTACCCAAATCTAAATGTTCCGGCATCAATTCCAACTGATAATATAAACGCATCACCTTCTCTCCACCAAGCACCAGCGGTAAATGAACCATACTTAATATACATACCAAGATTTAATTGCATAAATCCATCTTGATACATATATATAATGTTAGGCGATAATGATGTTGAATTTGAATATTTTGAAGTTTTCCCTAGTGGAATATTTGTTCCAATTGTCCCTGTATATCTTATTGGCATATTAGAATTACCTAATATTAAAGTTTCTTCTGGCCTATTTAAGTGATGTGCAGAAAATCCAATATAAAATTGTTTAGAATACCCAACTATACCAGCTGAAGCATCAAAAAAACCTCTTGTACCCCAACCATTGTCTAATAATGTTCCTCTTGGTACATCTCCTGTAGAATAAATAAAACCTCTACGCGGGTCAATCATATCTCCAAACGTTAATTTATTCCAATCTAAAAACTTTTGATTCCAAGTAGCTTGTGCACCAAACAATAAAGTGAATTTACGGCTAACTTGTAGGTGATAAGAATAGGCTAAACTTATGGTTGACCAATTAATTGTGTTTTTACCAGCCATATCATTTGTAACCATAATAGCTATTCCACCATGAAGCGCATTAACAAATTGATCATAAGATACACTGTTGGTAACAAATGCCCCAGTTATTGATGGCCATTGATTTCTGTAATTCAAATTTAATCTCGGACAGCCATGTGTACCTGCCATAGCCGGGTTTAAATATATCGGATTGGCATAAAATTGAGTAAATGCAGGGTCTTGTGCTTTAGCATAACTTGTGCAAACAAGCATTGTTATTAATAAAATTAAACTTTGTATGTACTTTACTTTCATATAAATGTATAGCCTTTCAAAACTTTATTACGCACTTTTTAAGGATTGGTTACATTATTTTTCCTCTTAAATTGCAATAATAACTATTTTTGTTCGTTTTTAAAAGAAAATAAAAGAAGTCTTTTATTTAAAATGATGTTCAAATGAAAATATTATTATTGTTAGGTGTGATTTTGGGGCAAGTATTTGCGTTTTCTCAGAGTAAAAGTTTTTCGTTTAATATTCAATGGGATAAAGACGTTAAACGTTGTGTGCCATGCGATTTTGATCCGGTAAGTAAAAATGTTTATGCTGTTAAAAATATTTATACTGGCTTAAAAGGTGATTTTAATTTTACATACACTATAAATAATATGTCTTATGTAGAGGTTGATTTACCATCTTATACAAATAAGTCTTATTTTCAAACTGATACAGATGTTCAAGTGAAGTTTGGTAAATCTAGTGTTGAAAACTATTTATTATTACGTGTTAATCCATTTATGAATCAAAATGGACAAATCAAAATGATTGATAAAATTGATGTAACTGTTAATTATGAAGCGAAACCTATTAATCAATACAAAGTCGCTACCTTTGCTCCCGAATCTGTTTTAAAAAATGGAACTTGGTATAAATTTGGAGTAGATAAGTCTGGAGTTTATAAACTAGATAAAACAGCTCTAGAATCTATAGGGATTAATACTTCAACTTTAAATCCGCAACAAATTAATATTTATGGTAATCATATCCCTGAATTGCCTGAATCAAACTCGGCTTATCATCCAGATGATTTGCAAAAAAACGCTATTTTTATTCAAGGAGAATCTGATGGTGTGTTTAATGCGTCTGACTTTATTTTATTTTATGCAACGGGTCCTATAGTTGAAACTTGGGATACAGGTAATGGATTTAAATTAAAACAAAACAACAATGATTCTTTAACGTATTATTATTTACAGATTGGTGGAGGTGCAGCACCCAAAAGAGTTCAAAGTATATCTAATTCTAATGCGTCTGTTACAAATACAGTAACAACAAGTAATGGTGCAGTATTGCATGAACTTGAAACAGATAACTTAATAAGTTCAGGAGATAATTGGTTAGGTGAAGTGTTTGATATTGAGTTGGCGCACACGGTTAACTTTAATTTACCGAACATAAGTATCTCTAGTCCTGTTAATATAGAAACAGCTGTTGCAGTTAAAATGAAAAATGGTACGGGTAGTTTTGATGTGCTTGTTAATAATTCGGTAATTGATAATTTAACAGCTTCTAGTAATACGTCTGCTTATGATATGGGCGTCAATCATGTATCAACATCCTCATTTAATGCGTCATCTTCTAATGTAAGTGTTCAAATAAAGTTAAATCGTTCAGCTGCTTCAACAATTGGTTGGCTTAATAAGGTCACGTTAAATTATAGACGCAATTTATCTGCTTCATCCAATCAGTTTTTATTAAGAGATTGGAATTCTGTTGGCACGTCAAATATTTCAAAATTTAACATTACAAATGCCAATTCTTCAACTCTAATTTGGGAAGTTACAAACCCAAGAAATGTAAAAGGAATATCTGGAGCCTTATCAGGTTCATCATTGTCTTTTACACAAGCAACTGATACTTTAAGGTCTTTTGTTGTGTTTAATTCTACTCAAGCTTATACGCCCGTTTTTATAGGTGAAATTGAAAATCAAAATTTACACGCTTTACCCCAAGTTGATTATTTAATTGTAACCCATGCTGATTTTAAAACTCAAGCAAATAGATTAGCTGATTTGCATAGAAATAGAGGATTGAGTGTTAGTGTTGTTGAAATTCAAAAAGTATATAATGAATTTTCAAGCGGGCTTGCTGATCCAGTTGCAATCCGCTGGTTTACAAAAATGTTTTATGACAGAGCAACCACAATTGGTAACCCTCCTCAATCTTTATTATTGTTTGGTGATGGAAGTTTTGACGCTTTAAATCGATTTGATAATAATTCAGCATTTATTCCATCATACAGAAGTAAAGATAAAACATATAACAACAGCACTATTTCATTTATTACATCTTATACTTCAGATGACTTTTTTGGGATTTTAGATGATTCTGAAGCCATGGCCGCATCTGATTTAATAGATTTAGGCGTTGGTAGAATTTCATGTGCAACTTTAGAAGAAGCAACTGCAGTTGTTAATAAAATTCAACATTATATGAACTTTGGTTCAACTCTGTTTCCGTCTGTTACAGGCGTGTCTGAAAATGGAGGTTATAATTCTACTTTTGGAGATTGGCGAAACAAAAACGTATTGATTGCAGATGACGAAAATTATGCGCAATTTGTACAAGATTGTGAGGGATTAAGTGATTCAATTGAATTAAATCATAACGAACTAAATACAATTAAACTATATTTTGATGCATATCAACAAATTATTACCTCAGGTGGACAGCGATACCCTGAAGTTGAAGCAGCACTTAATCAGTCCATTGAGCAAGGCGCTTTGACTTTTAACTATGTTGGTCATGGAGGCGAAACAGGGTTATCTTTAGAACGTGTAGTCTCAATTCCAATGATTGAAGCGTGGACAAATGTTCATAATTTACCACTTTTTATTACAGCTACTTGTGAATTTACACGTTTTGATGACCCCGAAAGACGTTCTGCTGGAGAAATCATGTTTTTATTGCCAAATGGAGGGGCAGTAACTATGTTAACCACAACCCGTTTAGTTTATATTTCAACCAACTCTACACTTTTAAAAAACTTATATTCCATTTTGTTTGATGAAGTAAATGGAGAGCCGTTATCTATGGGGGAAATCATTAGACAAACTAAAAATTTAACAGCAGGTGATGTAAACATGAGGAACTTTACTTTAATTGGTGACCCTGCGTTGCAATTAGGTAAACCAAATCCTAATATTGTTACCGATAGTATTAATGGTGTTGAAATTACTGGGGCAATTGACACATTAAAAGCCTTAACATTGATTACCATTAATGGACATATTGAAGATTATCAAGGTAATGAATTGACAAATTATAAAGGTATTGCTTACCCAACTGTTTTTGATAAAGTGAAAATTAAATCAACTTTAGCACAAGATCCCGAGTCTCCAAAAATGAATTTTGATGTGCAAAATAATATCATATATAAAGGTAAAGTTACGGTTGCAAATGGTAAATTCAAATTCTCATTTGTCGTGCCAAAAGATATTGATTATGCTTACGGAAAATCTAAAATCAGTTACTATGCAGAAAATGGAATAGACGATAAAGTAGGGGTGGACACCTCAATTGTAATTGGTGGAATTAATCCTAACGGCATTGTTGATGAAATAGGTCCTGAAATATCACTGTATATGAATGATGAAAATTTTGCGAACGGAGGGTTGACAGATACAAAACCACTCTTTTTAGCTAAAGTTGCTGACGAAAATGGATTTAACACAAGTGGAAATGGTATTGGTCATGATATTACGTTAATTTTAGACGGAAATACAGCAAATCCTTATACTTTAAATAACTATTACGAGTCGGATTTAGATACTTATAAAAGTGGACAAGTTAAATTCCAATTTATTGATTTAGAAGAAGGACAACACCAATTGACGTTTAAAATATGGGATGTCAATAACAATTCATCTGAAGCCACATTAGAATTTGTAGTTGTTAAAAAGGAAGAGATAACTATAAAACATTTATTAAACTTTCCAAATCCATTTACAACACGAACCGAATTTTATTTTGAGCACAACCAAGTGTTTAATAATTTAGAAACAAAGGTGGAAATTTATACAGTGTCAGGTAAGTTAGTGAAAACAATTTATCAAAATGTGAATACATTTGCATTTAGATCTGAAGGGATAGAATGGGACGGAAGAGATGAATATGGAGATAAATTGGCCAGAGGTGTTTATGTTTATCGTCTTTCTATAAAAACTCCAGATGGAGAAAAAGCGAATAAAATTGAAAAATTAGTAATTTTGTAACAATACACACAATATAATTTTCTTTAATACGTATATTTGTAAAGATATTAACTGATAATGAAAAAAATAATTACAACAATAACACTTTTGTTTGCTGGTTTGGCATCATTTTCACAAAATGTGGGAGGAGGAACTCAGACTGATAAGGCTAATGATGTTCAACTTAATACCATAACAACTGCAGTGCCATTTTTAATCATTACACCAGACTCTCGTGCTGGAGGAATGGGAGATGCAGGTGTTGCAACCTCAGCTGATGTTAATTCTTTTCATTGGAATACCGCTAAATTGGCATTTTCTAAAGAAAAAACAGAATTTGGCGTGTCTTATTCTCCTTGGTTACGTCAATTGGTTGACGACATTCATTTGTCGTACTTATCAGGTTATACAAAACTAAGTAAGCGGCACACAATTGGAGGTTCTTTACGTTACTTTTCGTTGGGTAATATCACTTTTACCGATAATTTAGGAAATCCAATCAGAGATTTTAATCCAAATGAATTTGAAGTTTTGGGAGGGTATTCATTCAAATTGTCAGACAATTTTGCCGTTGGAATGAATGCTAAATTTGTGTATTCAAATTTAACAGGAGGACTAGGTGTTGGTTCGTCAACGTCTAAAGCTGGAATTGCAGGTGCAACTGATTTGTCTTTCCAATATTTTAATGATGAAATTGATTTAGGAAAGTATGATGCCACTTGGTCTGCAGGAGCAACTATTTCTAATATCGGAAATAAAATATCTTATACAGATGCTTCTACAAGAGATTTTTTGCCAACAAATTTAAGGTTAGGGACTGCCTTAAAATTAAAATTTGATCAATACAATTCTTTAACTACTACAGTCGATTTTAATAAATTATTAATTCCAACTTTACCTTTTAGAGATCCAGATGATGTAACAAATGTTATTTCTGGAAAAGAAAATAATGTTGGTGTTGTTGCAGGTATGTTACAATCATTTTATGATGCGCCCGGTATTGTAACACAAGATGCTACAACCGGAGAATATACAGTAACACCCGGTAGTAAGTTTAAAGAAGAAATGAGAGAGATTAACATAGGTGGAGGGATAGAATATTGGTATAGTGATGTTTTAGCTGTAAGAACAGGGTATTTTCATGAGTCAGCATCTAAAGGTAATCGAAAGTATTTAACTTTTGGGGCGGGTTTATATTATAGTGTTTTTGGAATAGATGTGTCTTATTTAGCATCCGTTACGCAAAATAATCCACTAGCCAACACCATAAGATTTTCACTTAAATTTAAGTTTTCACAAGCTGTTTCTGCTGCGTCAACAGGAAATAAACATGAACTTTAGAATTGGATTTGGAGTAGATATTCATCAGTTAGAAGAAGGTAGAGATCTTATTATTGGTGGTGTAAAATTTGATTCTTCTTTTGGTTCTGTTGGACATTCTGATGCAGATGTGCTTTTGCATGCCATTTGTGATGCCATTTTAGGCGCTGCAAATCTAAGAGATATAGGTTTTCATTTTTCTGATACTGACCCCAAATATAAAGGGATAGATAGTCGTATATTACTTACTGAATCTTATAAGTTAGTGAATGAAAAAGGCTATAAAATAGGGAACATAGATGCTTCGGTTTTACTCGAAAATCCAAAAGTAAATCCGTATATTGAAGACATGCAAAAAATAATTGCCAATATTTTAGAAGTCGATATTGATGCCATTTCAATTAAAGCCACTCGTGGTGAAAAAATGGGATATATTGGTGAAGGAAAAGGAATTCAAGCGTACTGTAATGCGCTTATTTATAAGGTGTAAAATATTTATTATGCCATTTAAGAATTGAATTGCGCTATAAAAATAATCGCCTAATTTTAAACTATAATATACCAATTATACTTTGAAGTGATTTTTGATTGAAATGAAAAAAAGCGCATTTCAATGTTAATTCGGTATTATTTTAGTTTCTCCAAGTTGTTCAGATTTTATCTGAAAAGTGTCATGATTACGAATAGAATCTTGTTCTAACTTTTGATTCTCACATCCGAACAAGAAAACACTTATGAATAAAAAAAATATTCTTCATATTTGTCTAGTTTTTAATGAATGCAAACCTTAGTTTAGACAAAATTAGGGTTTTATTAAACCTTAAATAAGCCAGTTTATTAACACAATTAACCACCTGTGAACCATTTTACCACATCATTTCCATTTGCATAAAGTAGG